>Ga0210395_10003640_pt1 | contig 11810 bp, 12 predicted proteins | sample IncBWH4OmetaG_FD_150861 | JGI IMG/M metagenome (GOLD analysis project Ga0210395, IMG submission 150861) | Forest soil microbial communities from Barre Woods Harvard Forest LTER site, Petersham, Massachusetts, United States - Inc-BW-H-4-O ...
GAAGGTGATCACTTCAGTAAACCTGCGGCGCTAGACGCGGATTTCTTTAAATCCAAACAAATGGGGCAGCCGATTCGGCTGCCCCGCTGCATTTCACATTGATTGACCCACTCTAGTGGTGCGTTCCCCCGGCGGCGTGCCCAGCCGATGCGCTGCGTCCAGACATCGGCGCACTCGACACGCTGCTGAGCGGCGCGCCCACAGTCGATCTCATCACCGAACTCCCGCCAAACTGGGGCGCCGGCGACACTCTGGCGAATCCGTTCTTGGCCACTTCCCGGTTCAGACGATTAAGATTCTCCAGCGAGCCCCGCGCTATCCCCAAGCCCGCCGAGCCTGACTTCACAGTCAGGAATGACGAGCGCAACGCAGAGGTCGCTCCACCCCTCCCCACCGCAATCGTCTTTCCCGTCCCGTCCGCTGGCGCAACCAGCGGATGGAAATTCGCCGGCAACGTCCCCGCAAAACGCGGCACGGTCAGCCAGTTGTTATATCCCCCGGGCTGCCACATCCAGCCCATCCCCGGCACCATCATCCAGTTTCCGTACCGGTACGGCATCCATCCCCACGGATACGCCGACGCAAACATGTAGCCCATGCCGGGATAGAACGACCAGGCCCCGTCCATAAACGGATCCCACCCAACCCCAGTGAAGAACGGCTGCCACATCGTTCCGTAGCCGGGAACGTTGCTGTAGGCGCCGTAATAATTCAGGTCGCTGACCCCATAGCCGTATGGCGACGAATTATTCTTCGCGTACTGCTGGTGATATTCGCTGGCCTCTCTGTCCCACGAATCGAGCGGAGCTTCCGCGATCTTGTCGGCGACGGCGTATTTGTCGTCATCAGTCGTATCAAAAGTCGCCGTCTTCTTTTTGTCGACCACGACCTTGCCCGCCGGGCCGTCCACGTCGGCCTCGCCTTTGAACACCGCCAGGTGAGCGACTGTCGGCGAGGTTTCAATCCGGAAGTGCGCGGCGCGATCGATCGCAATCTTTTCCTTCGAGAAATTCAGGCTGAAATCGTCTTTGCCCAGCCAGTTAACGTAGGCCATGCCCTCGACCAGCGTGATCACCGATGTCCGCTTGCCAGAGTCGCCCACGCTGAGCGTGCTGAACTCTACGGTCGTGTTGGGAGTCAGGCGCATCGTGCTGCCGTCCTCGAATTCGATTTCGGCGCGGCCGCGGTCGTGCGTCTTCAACCGCGCCCCCTGCGTGATGGGGAGGTTGAGAAAGGCGCTTTCAAATCCCAAACCAGTGTTTTTGTCGATCTGCACCGAACCTTGAACATCGCTCAGGCGAACGATGCGTGCCTGCGAATCGGCCAATGCGGGCAGCGCAATCAGCGCACAGCCAGCGGCCGTCAGAAGAACCATACTGAACCTGGAGAGCGATAGCTTGGACATAAGCAACCTCCAAAGGCCTTCGCCGCCTATTAGAACATGGTTTGTCAAAAGCAATTGTAAAACTTAAGGCCAAGGGCAATGTCGGCCAGCAGCCCGTGGCGGGGGGGCGGATTCTTTGAAACTCCAAAGATTGCCGAGATTAAGAGATTGGCAAGAAAATAAGGATGGCGAGAAAACTGGATTCCCGGACCGCTCAACGCCCCGGACCTGCTCCATTGCCCACTTCCATCAGCCGCTGCGCGCGCGCCCGCACCACGTTGAGCACGGAACCGTCGTCGTATATCTCCTGGAGAACTGGCTTTACGGCCTGCAGTTCGATGAGGTCGCCGCGCTTCATCTCGTCTTCCATCTGTTTCAGCTCGTCGTCGAGGGCCAGCTTCTGGTAGCGATGGTAATAGGCCAGGCGGCGGCCGAACTCCAGCGTCGCGCCCATGCTCTGAAACAAAGTCGTCAGCTGCTGGACCGCGGGCACGGAAGAAAAATTGTAAGCCGCGGTGGTTTCCCGCTGGCCGTCCTTGTAGGTCAATTTCTTGGCCCCGGTAAAGGCCAGCTTGCGGTTGCCCGAGTCAATTTTGCCGGAAAAATAATGAGCCTGCGCGGCCAGCTCGAAAATCCGGGCGCGGGTAGCGGCCGAGAAACTGAATTCAGTCTGATAGTTCTCGCGCTCGTCCGAGTCGTTCGAGATCTTCGCAGAGCAGTCATAGCGAGCCTGGCCGTCGGACTGCACTGTAATCGCGTAGCGGTCGGGATCTGAGTCCGGAAAGCTCAGCGAAAAAGTAATCGTGGCGGGCTCGGCTGCCCGAGTCGAAACGCTGCAGAGCACAACGAGAAATCCGACGAAAAAACCGAGCCGCTGTCGCCGTCCCGCGCTCCGCGATCCCGCTCTCCCGGCTCTAGTCATCAGCCTCAGAATCAGCCTCAGAATTCGTTCTCGCGTCGGATTTACACCCAGACGATCACACGTAATTATGCCAAAAGTGGATGAACGAGTGAACTTACCGCGCCACGGCCCGCTGCCGGCGGAGAGTCCCCGCCGTGTGTAGATGGCAAATCGCAATAGCCAGAGCGTCAGAAGCGTCCATCGGCTCCGGCGCCGCGGAAAGTTCCAGCAACCGCGTCACCATGTGCTGTACCTGCTGCTTCTCGGCCCGGCCATAGCCCACCACTGACGACTTGATGGTCAGCGGAGAATATTCGGCAACTTCCAATCCCGCCGCGGCGGCCGCCAGCATGGCGACTCCACGAACCTGCCCCAGTTTGAGCGCGGATTTCACATTAAGCGCATAGAAGACATCTTCAATCGCCACCTCATCAGGCTGGTGCTCGACGATAATCGCGCCGAGCTGCGTGAAGATGCGCGACAGCCTCCGCGGCAACGCCTCGCGCGGCGAGAGCTTGATGGCCCCGCAAGTCAGACAGCAGAGCTTCCCGCTCTCATACATTTCCACCACTCCGAAGCCGGTGTACTCTCCACCACAATCAATGCCCATGACTCGCATGTGAAAGCAGTTTAACGCGGAACGACTGCCCGTCCTAGTAGCAACCTCGTGTGCGCGAAAACCAGTTCCTGATCGATTCTCTCTGATGTCTGCGACTTTAGCCTCCCTCATTTTAGTGTTACTCTATCTGTTCCGACCGATCTTCACCTCAGCGTCTGGGCTATTTCATCATCCCCGCACCAGGGGTGCATTCGGAGGACTTTATTCTGAACTCATATTTAAACGGGAGCATACGATGAAAATAGGCATGTTAACCGGAGGCGGCGATTGCCCCGGCTTAAACGCAGTCATCCGGGCCGTAGTGCGGAAAGGCGTGTTCCACTATCACGATCAATTTGTTGGCTTTATGGAAGGCTGGCGCGGCCTCATTGAAGATCAGACCATGCCGCTCGACCTGGAAGCGGTAAGCGGCATTCTGCCCCGCGGCGGAACCATTCTGCGCACATCGCGCACAAATCCATCCAAGCGCCCTGACGGAATTCAGCGCTGCACCGACACGATTGCAAAACATAAGATTGACGCGCTCGTCGCCATCGGCGGAGACGACACTTTGTCAGTAGCACAGAAGCTTTTCGAAACCGGAATCAGAGTCGTAGGCGTGCCCAAGACTATCGACAACGATCTGGGTGGAACCGACTACACTTTCGGATTCGATACCGCCTGTAACATCGTCTGCGAAGCCATTGACCGCGTCCATACTACCGCCGAAGCGCACAATCGTGTGATCGTCGTCGAGGTCATGGGACGCGATGCCGGCTGGATCGCGCTCTACAGCGGCATCGCCGGCGGCGCCGATGTGATTCTGATTCCCGAACGGCCATTCGACATCGATAAGGTAGCCGAATCGATTCGCCAGCGTCATGAACGTGGCCTCTATTTCTCGATCGTCGTCGTCGCCGAGGGCGCAAAGTTTTCCGCCGATACCAGTTCCGGCGCGCCCGTCATTCAGGACATGGGCAAAGATGAATTCGGTCACGCCAAACTGGGCGGCATCGCCAACATCCTCGCTCGCGAGATCGAGAAGCGCACAAAATTCGAAACGCGCGCCGTCGTGCTGGGACACATCCAGCGCGGAGGCTCTCCCAGCGCCTTTGACCGCGTGCTGGCCACGCGCTACGGTCTCGGCGCCATCGACATGGTGCATCGCAGCGAATTCGGCTGCATGGCGGCGCTGCGTTCCAACAAGATTGTCTCCATCCCGCTGAAGGAAGCCATCGCCAAGAACCGCGTCGTCGACAACGAAATGATTCAGATTGTCGACGGCCTTTTCGAAGAACCCGCAAAGGAACCCGCGCGCAAGTAACTGACCGGCACGGGCCTCCCTCGCGGTTCGCGGGCGGAGGCCAGTTTTGATGTCGGCTCCAGACAGTGTGGCGAGCCCAAAGACCTTAAGGCTCGGAACGAACCGAGCGTGAATCGAGCACATGCGAAGTTGGCTTTGGCTGGTTCTAGCTGTCATGGCGAGCGCCATCAGCTGGACTTATATGCACCGCGTGCTGCTGCCGTGGGAGTACTACGTGAACGTGCAGCATGGCCCCCTGAAAGAGGAAATGGGCGATCTGTATCCACGCTGGGTCGGCACCCGTGAACTCCTGCTCAACGGCCGCAACCCGTATGGCAAAGAAGTGAGCCATGAGATTCAGATGGCCTTCTACGGCCATCCAATCGAGCAGACCTACGACAAACCGTCGGATATCCTCGACGAGCAACGGTTTGTGTATCCGCTGTACGTCGTGCTGCTGCTGGCTCCGACGGTTCATTCCGATTTTGCCACGCTCCAAACCTGGGCCCCAGTAGTTCTCGCCTTGTTCACTGCCATCAGTGTTTGGATTTGGTTGCAGGTAGCGCGCTGGCGTCCACCGCCACTGGCCATCGCCGCACTCATTCTCTTCATTTTGAGCAGTCCACAGGTTGCCCAGGGATTGCGGCTACGCCAGTTCAGCCTCTTCGTTGCGTTCCTATTCGCCCTCGCAAGTTGGTGCGTAACTCGTAGCCGCTATTTCATAGCCGGAATTCTGCTGGCGCTTTCCACAATCAAGCCGCAGATGGTGGCGTTGTGCCTGCTGGGGCTCTTGCTCTGGAGCGCCGGCGATTGGAAAAAGAGATGGCCACTTCCTGCCGGGTTCGGGAGTGCCCTTGCAGCACTCGTGGGCGGAGCGGAACTGCTTCTTCCCGGTTGGCCGCGATATTTTGTCGAAGGCCTCAACGCTTATCGGAAATACTTTCCTACCGCCACGTCTCCGCTTTGGCTGGTGCTGGGAGGTTGGGCGGGACCCGCGTTATCGGTCGTGCTTGTAGCCGCTCTTCTCACATTTGCCTGGAGGCACCGAAAGGTGGCAGCGGATTCGCCGGAGTTCGCTCAAATCCTGGCGCTATTTCTTCTCTCCTCGACGCTGGTTCTGCCACTGCTAACTCCATTCAATCACGTCCTCCTGCTTCTCCCCGTGGTAATTCTGCTGCGCGACTGGAACACTCTGCCGCGACTCGGCCGGTCCGCATTTACAGCGCTCGCAGCGTGGCCGTGGATCACTTCTCTCGCGCTGCTGGCGCATCCTCCTCAGCTTGAATCGATGACCCGCCTTCCACTTCTGCCCTCGGCACTGGTGCTTGTGTTTCCCTTCCTGGTGTCGTGGTTGATATTCGTCCGTCGCCCACAAACCGCGTAAACCATCTTCGGGAAATGCTTTAACTGAAATCCGCGGCCGCTTCGATATCATTGGGCCAGCCGATGGCAACACCTACCAGATACTGGTTGACCCTAAAACGCCTGCGCGCTCATGGCGCGATTGTTGCCCTGTGCCTGTGGTCGTTCTACGTGTCGACCATCGCGACGCCCGGACTGCTTGACCGCAACGGAAAACTCAAGGGCACCGACTTTCTCCATTTCTATACGCTCGGCTCGCTGACGAACGCCCATCGCGGAGCCGATTTGTACGACATCAATTCCCAAGCAGCGCTGGCAGCGCAGCGTGTGCCCGAAGCGGGCGGGATTCTCTACCTACCCCTGTATCCGCCGCAGGTTTCGATTTTCTTCGCGCCGCTGGCTCATCTCTCTTATGGATGGGCTCTGATTTTGTGGTGGAGCTTGAGCGGAGCAATCTACGCCAGTTGCTGCTACTCCGTCTGGCGCGCCTGTCCAAACTTGCGCGAACACGGCGGAACCGTTGTCCTTCTCGCCGCGGCATTTCCCGCGTTCTTTCACCTGATCGCTTGGGGTCAGACCTCTGCGATCGCGCTAGCCTGCGTCACTGGAATGTTTTTCCTGCTGCGCGACCGCCGCGAGTTCCTCGCCGGGCTCGTCCTGGGCTGCCTGATTTTCAAGCCGCAGCTCGCGCTAGCCGCAGTCATCGTGTTCGCATCGCTCGGGGCCTGGAAAATTGTGGTTGGAGCCGCTCTCTCAGCGGCCGCGCAACTCTCCGTCGGAGTTCTCTATTATGGAATCGGCCCGCTCCGTCAATGGATGCGCACGATGCAGAACACCCGCACCCTCATGCCCCTGCTCGAGCCCAAGCCCTACCAGACTCACTCGCTGCGCACTTTCTGGTCCATGCTCGTGCCCTGGCCCGCCCTCTCGCTTGCACTCTATGTTCTGAGCGCAGCCGCCGTGCTCGGCCTGACCATTGCCTGCTGGAAGCGCAGCCCAACGGTGCCGCTGTCTCTGCGATATTCAGTCCTGCTGCTGACCAGTGTGCTGGTAGCGCCGCACCTCACGGTTTACGACTTGGTCATCTTGGCGCCCGCATTCATTCTGCAAGCCGACTGGCTCGTGGGTCAGCCGCTCACGGCATCAACCCGCTGGCTGGGATCTCTTCTTTACCTCGCGTACCTGCTCCCGCTGCTCGGTCCCGTCGCGCGATGGACACACCTCCAGCTTTCAGTGCCGGCGATGGCTGCCACCCTGTTTCTGATTTGGAGAATTTCCTGCGGAAGCAAGACGCCCGAATCTGTTTGGGACGAAGCAAGCAGCGTGGAATCTTAGAGGAATTCCGAAAATCGGGAAACTCTATCCCCGCCTTCCAAACAAGAACGCGAGTGCCTCCGGGAACCGCCTCGCCCACGCCGCTTCATTGTGCACGGCCCCGTCCTCGATTACCAACTTCAGCCGGGCGTCGTCCAATCCCGCTCGCCGCATGATCCCCGCCAGTTCGCGAACGTCGTCTACCACGCTCTGATCTTTATCCTTGCGTCCCGCTTCCGCAGTTCCGGTCGCCAGAAAAATTCTTTCCGGCCAGCGTTTCACTCCTCGACTCTGCCGGATCAACTGCCGGTTCGAAGCCCACAGCGACGGACTCTCCAACAGCAATCGCCCAATCACTCCGGGCCGAACGGCAACGGCGTAGAGTGCAATTAACGCTCCCAGGGATGAACCGCCCAGACCCGTATTTTCCGGCTCGCTCGCCACGCGGTAGTGGGATGCCACGAACGGCATGACTTCCTTGAACAGAAACGCCGGATACCGTGTTCCATGAGCCCGCAGCATCATCGGATTCAGCGAGCGGTGCGGCATGTATTCGCGGATGCGCTCTCGCCCCGCGTTGTCCATGCCCACAAAAATCATGGGTGGAACCACGCCCTCGCGAATCAGCCGGTCACCCGTTTCGTCCACTTGCCACTCGACCCCGTTGAAAGCGGTCGCTCCCTCGAACAGGTTCTGCCCGTCATTCAGGTAAAGCACCGGATAGTGCCGCCCGGCATTTTCGGCGGCGTCGTATCCCGAAGGCAGCCATATCCGCAGAAATCGGGTGTTATTAAAAACGCGGCTGCGAAATTCATGCAGACGTAAATCTCCCGTCGCCGACTGGGCGCGGATTACCTCGCCAGCAGCTGCGGAGCCATAACTCGTAGTTGGTTGGATCGCTCCCATCAGAAAAAGAGTTCCATCAGAATATAACGGAGGTCACACTCTACGCCGTCACAGCTCTTACTTTCACGACGATGGCGAGCAGACAGATTAGAGAAATGAGTAGCAGCGAAATCAAACACAAAATGCACCAAGTCATCAATTCGTACGCTTCAATGTAAGTGAGATACAACGCAAAAGCGAATCCTGCAATCGCCGCACCCAAAAGGCGATTCGGCGTCTCCGAGCGGGACTTCCAGAATGTCGCCAGCAGGAACAGTGCGGCGTACCCGGCCACGCCGATCCCGGCCACCGGGATGCCTTCGATCGCGGAATATTCGCTGCGGTTCACAATGTCGCAGCTGAACTTCTGACTGAAGTCGCAAAGCGCGGTCGCCGACTTCGCATAGTGTCGCTGCAGTGAGACGGCCGACACAATCATCCCAGCCAGCGACAAGGCGCCGATCACTCCAAACAGAACTCGATTCCTCGCCGGTCTGGGAGGTGGAACAAGAGCCGAATCGGTCACGGCAGGCTGCACCCTGTCTTTTCACTCAACTCTTCCAGCGGTAGAACCCCTTCCTTCGGTGGCTGGGCGCCAAACTGCCAACTGGGAAATAGTTTCAGCCCCGCGGCCTTGCACTCGGGCGCCAGTTCCGACGAGCCCTTGATGGCGCACTCCACATAAGGCACATAATGAAACGAGGCGCCAAACATTTCTTTTTGTTCGAGGCAGTGCGGGCACCAGTACAGCCCGTACATTTTGGCTTGCTTCGTCGCCAGGCACTGCGCGAACGAATCGTACTTATGATTCTTGTGGTATCTTCCTCCGAAGTAAGCTCCCGCCAGTAGAATCACTGCAGCGCCGTAGATCAGCACGTTCTTCGTCTTTCGATCGCTTGATCCCTCGCGCTTCTCTTGCCGCCTTCGCCGTTCTTCAGACATGAACCATCCTTATATCACGGTGATAATTTCTGCATCGGTCACGCCACGACGTTGAGCGCTCCCGGAAGCACATCCAATTCTTCGCAATGCAGCGTCAGCACTTCTCCGTCAACCATAACGTCAATAGGCGCGTCCAGGCTGAACTCAACTCGTTTCACGGCTTTGCGCTCTGCCAGCGGATGCTTGATATGCGTCCCATCATAAAGCCCCGGCAGATTGCCAATCAGCCCCAACCGCCCGATCGGACCCCAACGAACGTATTCCGCCAGTCCGTCGTCGATCTCGGCCTGTGGGGCAATCATCATCGTTCCGCCGGTGAACTTGCTGTTGCTGAAAGTCAGGAAAAGGCAACTCCGGCGGTCAAAGCTATCCCCGCCTTCAATTCGAACCGGAAACGGCCGCCGATTGAATCGCGCCAGCGTCAGAAAAATCGACATCACGTATCCAAACTCTCCCCAGCCGCTGAAACTCCGCGCGCGGAGTGTTGCGACGTCCGCCGAAAAGCCCATGCTCAACAAATTAATGTAATGGATCATTCCGTCGCGATGGCGCAACCGCATCACGTCGCAAGCCCGACTCCTCTGAGCCAGCAGAGATTCAATCCCGTACTCCACCCCGGCGTGACTGAAGTCGCGCAGAAAGGAATTGCCCGTACCCAGCGGCAGAAATCCCAAAGTCGGGGCCTCACCGGCAAGCGCCTGTGGATACAGCCCATTTACGATTTCATAGGAAGTCCCATCACCGCCGACTGCGATGAAATTCCTCGCGCCGCGCCCATACGCCTCGCGCGCAATCTCCGTCGCGTCGCCCGGAGCCCGTGTCTCCGCAACTCTTATTTCGATGCCGCCAGCCCGCAAGCGCTCCAGCGCCGGGCCCAATAACTTGCGGCTCCGCCCGCCTCCCGCTGCCGGATTCACAATCGCAAGATAGTCTCGCCCCAAGGTTTCAGATCCATTTTTTACAGCCGAGAAAATGCTGTCAGCGTGGCAGGAATTTTGCCTGACCAGTCATAACCTTCAGCGGCAGTTCACAAGGCCACCATCGTTTCCCGCCCCACCGATTTCCCAATGTCCTCGGCCAGCACCTGCCGTTTAATTTTCATGGATGCAGTCCGGGGAAAATCCTTCTCCCAGATCAAATATCCGTTCACGCGTTTGAAGTCCGGCAGCCGGCGATTCCGCGCCGAAATCTCTTCCAGCAACTTACTGTCGAATCTCTGGTTCTGCTCCAGCCGCAGCACCAGCACCAACTTTTCGTCACCGAGTTCCTTCTTCGGCCACACATAGTTCGCCGCGAAAACGGCGTACTCCTTCACCGGCAGACCATCGAACACAGTCTCGATATCTTCCGGGTAGATATTCTTTCCGCCCTGGGTGACGATCATATTTTTCTTGCGTCCGAACAGTTGCAGATGCCCCGTGCCGTCAAACCGCCCCAGATCGCCCGTCAGAAGCCAGCCATCGACGATCGTATCCAGTGTGAGTTCCGGATCGTCGAGATAGTGTGACATCACCGTCTTGCTGCGCACAGCCACTTCCCCAACCCCATCTGCATCCGGATTCAGAATCCGCAACTCAACTCCCGGCAGCGGCTTGCCCACCGTGTCTGCGCGAAACGGTTTCAGGTCATTGAGCGTCAGTGCCGTCCCCGCTTCGGTAAGCCCGTAACCGTTCACTACCGGAATCCCAAGATCGTAAAAGAACTGCATGGTCGAGGGCTCCATGAACGCCCCACCCGTAATCAGAGCCAGCACGTCGCCACCGAATCCCCGGTGTACGCTCGACAGCAATATGCGGCTCAGCTTGACTTTCGGCCGGCGCCGCGTCAACATCCGGTTCGTGGCGATCATCGCGTTCAGGTAAGCCCGCTTCCACGACGGTAGCTCGTCAAACTTCGCGCGCAGTCCGCGCTCCAGGTTTTTCACGATCATCGGAACCAGCGACACGTACGTGATGCGGTAGCGCACAAAAGCATCGCGCACAAACTCCGGACGCAGCGTGCGCAAGTGCACCACGCAAGCTCCGCACACGAACGGCCCTATGAAGCCGACCATAAAATCAATTGCATGATTGGTCGGCAGAATGCTCAAATACCGCACTCCCGGCCAAAACGGATACCACGCGGTCAGCGCACGGCACTGCTCCAGATAATTTTCGTGGGTGAGCACGCAGCCCTTGGGCCGCCCGCCCGTTCCCGAGGAATAGACGATGCAGGCCACATCGTCCTTCTGCCGCATCACAAAGTCGGGAGCGCCTTTGCGTTTGAAATCTTCCCAGCGGAACGCACCCGCCAACTCCACGCCCAGCGGCGCCTCGGTAACCAGAACAATCTTGGTCGCAATCTTCTGAAAGTCGGGCGACTCCATGATCGCCCGCCACAGGTGATACTCGACGATCAGCACCTTGGCCTTGGAATGCGCGAGCAACTGCAGATGCTCCGCCGCCGTCAATTTGTAGTCCAGCGGTACCAGCACGCCGCCGCAATAAAAAATCGCATACGCCGAAATCAGCCACTTCGACTGATTCGTCATGATGATGGCCGCCCGGTCGCCAGCATCGTAGTCGGCGTCTTCAAGGGCGCGCGCCAGCGGCAGCGCAATCTCCTTGAAATCGGAATACGTCAGCCGGACCTTCTCCCGATCGCGATCCGCCTCGATCAGACAAACCTCAGGCGCAAAGCGGTCAAGCGCGTCGCGCAGCGCCGCGCCCAGACACGTATATTGGCGGAGATCGAGCATAAAAAATTGCTGATTGCTGATTGTAGAGTGTTGACCCAACGACCGGGAGGTCACCCGCGACGTTGCCCGTCCGTCAACAATCAAAAATCAGCAATCAACAATGAGAAAGTCCTTGTCTACAGCCGCGCCTGGATCTTCGCCGCGAGCGTGCGAAAGTCGGTTACGCCCTGCAGTTCATAGTCCGGCAGTTCCACGCGAAAATGATTTTCCAGTTTCGTGAGTAGGTCGAGCGTCTGCAGGCTGTCGATGCCGAGCGCTTTGAAGAAATCTTCGTCCGGAGAGAGCGACGCACGCGGCACTTTGAAGTGCGCCGCGGCCAGCGTGAGTATCTCGTCGAGCGTCTTTTCGGCTGTTTCCATAGGCGTTTATTCTAATCCACTCTCG
>Ga0210395_10003641_pt1 | contig 11807 bp, 10 predicted proteins | sample IncBWH4OmetaG_FD_150861 | JGI IMG/M metagenome (GOLD analysis project Ga0210395, IMG submission 150861) | Forest soil microbial communities from Barre Woods Harvard Forest LTER site, Petersham, Massachusetts, United States - Inc-BW-H-4-O ...
CGTCGGTGGCGCATATGGGCTTCGTCACCATGGGGCTGTTCGCACTGACCGCGCAGGGCGTCGCCGGCGGCATCTTCCAGATGATCTCGCACGGCATCGTCTCCGCCGCCTTGTTCCTGTGCGTCGGCGTCATCTACGACCGCATGCACACCCGCGAGATCGCCGCCTATGGCGGATTGGTCAATCGCATGCCGCTCTACGCCTTCGCCTTTATGGTTTTCACGCTGGCCAATATCGGACTGCCGGGCACCAGTGGATTTATCGGCGAGTTTCTAACGATGCTCGGCACCTTCCGGGTCAACACCTGGGTGGCGACCCTGGCGGCGCTTGGCACCATCCTGTCGGCCGCTTATGCGCTGTGGCTCTACCGCAAGGTGATTTTCGGCAAGCTCGAGAAGCCGAGCCTGTTCAACATCAGGGATCTCGGCTGGCGCGAGATGGTGATCCTGGCGCCGCTGGTGATCTTGACCATCGTGCTCGGCATCTATCCGAAGCCGGTGCTCGATATGTCGGCCACCTCGGTGACCCAGCTGATCGACAATGTCCAGCATGCGGTGTCGAGCGTGCAGTCGGCGGCGCTGGCGAGGTAGGCGATGGGCGCGTCTTTCACCTGGACCGGTCTGACACCGCTGTTGCCCGAGATCGTGCTCGGCGTCGGCGCCATGGCGCTGTTGATGCTCGGGGTCTATCGCAGCGAGCGCTCGACAATATTGATCGACGCGCTGTCGATCGCGCTTCTGGTCGTCGCCGGCGTCATCGTCGTCTTGCTGCCCGAGGGCAAGCTCGTCACCTTCGGCGGCAGCTTCGTGGTCGACGACTTCGCCCGCTTTCTGAAAATCCTCGCGCTTGCAGGCTCCGCAGCCGCGATCCTGATGTCGATCGACTACGACCAGCGCGAGGGCCAGCGGCGCTTCGAATATTCCGTGTTGATCGTGCTCTCCACGCTCGGCATGCTGATGCTGATTTCGGCTGCCGACCTGATTGCGCTCTATCTCGGTCTCGAACTGATGAGCCTGCCGCTCTACGTGGTGGCGGCGAGCCATCGCACCTCGCTGCGCTCGACGGAAGCCGGACTCAAGTATTTTGTCCTCGGCGCGCTGTCGTCTGGCATGCTGCTTTACGGCGCTTCCCTGGTGTACGGCTTCACCGGCACGGTGAGCTTCACCGGCATTGCCCATTCCGCCGCCGACGCCGGCACCGGACTGATCTTCGGGCTGGTGTTTCTGTTCGCCGGCTTCTGCTTCAAGGTTTCCGCTGTGCCGTTCCACATGTGGACGCCGGACGTCTATGAAGGCGCGCCGACGCCGATCACGGCGTTCTTCGCCGCCGCGCCCAAGGTCGCCGGCATCGCCATGTTCGTGCGCGCCGCGGTCATGGCTTTTCCCGGCATCACCACGCAGTGGCAGGAGATCGTCTCGTTCGTCTCGATCGCCTCGATGCTGCTCGGCTCGTTCGCGGCCATAGGCCAACGCAACATCAAGAGGCTGATGGCTTATTCGTCGATCGGCCATATGGGCTTTGCGCTGGTCGGGCTCGCGGCCGGCACGACGGAAGGCGTGCAGGGCGTGCTCATCTATATGGCGATCTACATCACCATGACGCTCGGCGTCTTTGCCGTGATTCTGTCGATGCGGCGCGACGGCGGCATGGTGGAATCGATCGACCAGCTTGCGGGCCTTGCCCGCACCCATCCGGGCATGGCGTTCCTGATGGCGATGCTGTTGTTCTCGATGGCTGGCGTGCCGCCGCTGGCCGGCTTTTTCGCCAAGTTCTACGTGTTTCTTGCCGCGATGAAAGCCGGGCTTTACGTGCTGGCGGTGATCGGCGTGCTGGCGAGCGTGGTCGGCGCCTACTACTATCTGGCGATCGTCAAGACCATGTATTTCGACGAGCCGGCTGAGGGTTTTTACCGTATGCCGGACGAGCTCAAAGTGGTGCTCGGGGTTTGCGGATTGTTCAATATTCTCTTTGTCATACGGCCGGAAGCGCTTGTGTATGCCGCCGGCGCGGCTGCCCATTCGCTGTTCTGATGCAACTTTCCTCCGCGGCTGTGGCGGCGGGTTATCGTCTGGCGGCCCATGAAACGCTGGCGTCGACCAACGCCGAGGCGCTGACGCGGGCACGCGCTGGCGAGCGCGAGCCGCTCTGGATCGTCGCCGCGGAGCAGTCGGCCGGCCGCGGCCGCCGCGGCAATGAATGGGCGTCGCCGCCCGGCAATCTCTACGCAACGTTGCTTCTGACCGACCCCGCGGCTTCCGAATGCGCGCCGGAATTGTCGTTCGTCACGGCGCTCGCGCTGCACGACGCCATTGTCGAGCGCGCGCCGGAATTAAGCGCGGCACTCGCGCTGAAATGGCCGAACGACGTCCTCTGCGGCGGCGCGAAGCTTGCCGGCATTCTGATCGAAGGCGAGCGTGCCGACAGTGCGCTGGCGGTCGCCGTCGGCATCGGCGTCAATTGCCAAAATCATCCGGCGGCGACGCCTTATCCGGTCACCGACCTGAAAGCCGCCGGCGAGGATGTGTCGGCTGCGGCTTTGTTCGAAACATTATCCGCGACCATGCTGAAGCGGCTCCGCCAATGGCGCCGCGGCGCGGGATTTACCGACATCCGTGCCGATTGGATCGCGCGCGGTGCCGGGATGGGCGGCGACATGCGAGTGAAACTTCTTGACCGCGAGATATTCGGTCACAGCGAGGGTCTCGACGAGCGCGGCCGGTTGTTGCTGCGGGTCGCCGACGGCTCCCTGCAAACGATCGCTGCCGGGGAAGTGTTTCCCTTGACCAGCGCGCCGCCGCATCGATCCCGCGCTGCGGGGCGAGCCAACTAATGGCCGGCCCCGAGCTCGTGTTCGCGCCGCTCGGCGGCATCGGCGAGATCGGGATGAATCTCTCGATCTACGGGTTCGGCGACGAACGGCGGCGGCAGTGGCTGATCGTCGATTGCGGCGTTTCGTTCGCCAGCGAAGAGCAGCTGCCCGGCGTCGATCTCATCCTCCCGGACATCCGTTATCTGCTCGAAGAGCGTCGCAACATCTTGGGCCTCGTGCTGACGCACGCGCACGAGGACCATATGGGTGCGCTGATCGATCTTTGGCCGAAGCTGAACGTGCCACTGTACGCGACGCCGTTCGCCGCCACTTTGTTCGAAGCGCGCCGGCAGTCGGAGCCCGGCGCGCCGACAATCCCAGTTAACGTCGTGCCGCTGAACGGAAGCATCGCGCTTGGGCCGTTCACGGTCGATTTCATCAACGTCGCACACTCGATCCCGGAATCGAATGCGCTGGCGATCCGCACCGCGCTCGGCACGGTCGTGCATACCGGCGACTGGAAGATCGACTTGACGCCGGTCGTCGGCGCGCCGACCGACCAGGCGAAACTCACCGCGCTTGGCGACCAAGGCACGCTGGCGCTGATCGGTGATTCCACCAATGCGGTCCGCGACGGCCGCTCGCCTTCGGAAGCCGATGTGGCCAAGACGCTGACCGAGCTGATCCGCACGGCGCCGGCGCGCGTCGCGGTGACCACCTTCGCCTCGCACGTCGGCCGCATCCGCGCCGTAGCCGACGCTGCGCGCCTTGCCGAGCGCGAAGTGGTGGTGGTCGGCCGCGCCATGGAGCGGGTCGTGCAGGTCGCACGCGAGACCGGCTACCTCGACGGCGTGCAGGATTTTCGCGCCGCCGAGAGCTACGGTTATTTGCCGCCCGACAAGGTCTTGGCGCTATGCACCGGCAGCCAGGGCGAGCCGCGCGCGGCGCTCGCGCGCATCGCCCAGGACGAGCATCCAGAAGTGACGCTGACGCGCGGCGACCGCGTGATCTTTTCCGCCCGCACCATCCCCGGCAACGAGAAGGCGGTCGCGCGGGTGATCAATGGACTGGTCACCCAAGGCGTCGACGTGATCACCGATCGCGACCACCTGGTGCACGTCTCCGGGCATCCGCGGCGGGCTGAGCTGCTCGACATGATCAATTGGGTGCGGCCGCAAATCCTGATACCGGCGCACGGCGAGGCGCTGCATCTCGCCGAACACGCCAAGCTCGCCCGCAATGCCGGCGTGCCGCAGGTGCTCGTCTGCCGCAACGGCGATCTCGTCAAGCTCGCGCCCGGACCGGCCGAGATTATCGACGAGGTCCCCTCCGGACGCCTTTACAAAGACGGCGGGCTTCTGGTCGATGCCGAGGCGCCGACCGTTGCCGCGCGCCGGCGGTTGAGCTTTGCCGGCGTCGTCTCCGTCGCGCTGGCGCTGAGCGAGAAGGGGCAGCTTGTCGCCGATCCGGAAGTCGAGCTGATCGGCATTCCTGAGACCGACGCCGGCGGCCGGTCCATGGCTGACATCGCGCGCGATGCGATCGAGGAGGCGTTTGAGTCACTGCCGAAGCCGCGGCGTCGCGATCCCGACCAGGTTGCCGAGGCGGTGCGCCGCGCCGTGCGCGGTGCGATCGCCGAGCGCTGGAACAAGAAGCCGGTCTGCCACGTCCATGTGCTGAGCGTCTAAAATGTGCTGAGCGTGTAGGATTTCGCAGGCTTAGCAGGCACATTGTCCGGCGCGCAAACTGCTCATATTTATACCAAAATCGCGGATCGGCCCGACTCATGCTCAAGTGGTTTGCTCCCTTGTTGCTCTTTGCCGGCAAGCCGGAGGTTTTGCTCCGCCTCTTGATCGCCGTGCTGGCCGGCGTCGTGCTGTTCTTCGGTGTCTGGCTGATATCGAATATCGCGGTAACGTTCGACACGCTGAAAAATCCGACCATCGCAGCGGCGTATGCCGTGGTGCTGCTCCTGTTCTTTGTCGTGGTCGGAACGGTCGCCTGGCTGCGGCTGCGCCGCCTGACCGCGCCGGCACGGCGCACCGCAAAGCTTGCCGAGCCGCAAAGGCCGCCGTTGACGACCGAGATCGTCAGCAAACGGGCGAAAGAACTCGCCAACAAGTGGGACGCCGAAAGCCGCCGGGCCGATCGCGCCGTGCGAAAGCCGGCTGAGCGCGTCGGCGCATCGCCGCAGATCGCGCCCGCCGCGCCACCGCCCGCGAGTTCGCCGGCGCGGGCGATATTGACCGTCACCGGCCCGGCCTACGCCGGCAAGACCGCCCTGATCGCAATGTTGGTCGAAGGCAGCCGCACCCAATCGCCCGACACGAGCGAATTGGTGCGGCTGAGCGATGCCGGGCCGATCGACGGCGACGATCGCCATATCGAAGCGCTGGTCGCGCGCGCCGCGCAATCCGACGGCGTGCTGTTTGTGGTCGATCAGGATTTGCGCGCCCCCGAAGTCGCCGCCATCAAACGGCTCCTCGCTACCGGCAAGCCGATCTATGTGGTGCTGAACAAGGCGGACCAGTTCACCGCCGGTGACCGCGACGCGATCATGGTCTCAATCCGGGCGAAGATGCCGAAAGGCTTCGCGCCCGGCCATGTCGTCGCCGCCGCCAGCGCGCCAACGCCGGTTGAGCGCGAGATCGAGGACGCGCGCGGCGCGGTGCGGGTCGAATCGCGCCGGCCGTCGAGCGACGTGGCTTCGCTGGTCAGCCTACTCAGCCGCGTCATCGCGCCTGGTGCCGAGTGCACGCTGCGCTTCGAGCGCGCGTCGTAGTCGAAGGGCAGGGGCCGTATGCAAGACCAATCGATACTGCCGGACACCATCGAAGCGTTGCGCAAGCTGTCGGCGGATGCGCGGCTGCGCCCCCAGGAGCGCGCCAGCATCGAGAACGAGATGCGCGACATCGAGGAGTTCACCGCCAAGCTCGAAAACGGCCGCGTCGAGATCGCGGCGTTCGGCGAGGTCGGCTCGGGCAAGAGCGCTCTCCTCAATGCGCTGGCCGGCGAAAAGATCTTCGCGGTTTCCGCCGAGCACGGCTCGACCGACAAAGTCGCCAAAGCCGGTTTCAAGAACACCAAGTTGATCCTGGTCGACACGCCCGGCATCAACGAGGCGGCCGGCGAATTGCGCGGCAAGCTCGCCGAGGAAACGGTCCGCTACACCGATCTGGTGCTGTTCGTCGCCGACGGCGATCTCAACCGAGTCGAGGTCGATGCGGTGACGCAGCTCTGCGATCTGAACAAGCCGATGCTGCTCGTCATCAACAAAGCCGACCTCTACGGGCCGGCGCAGATCAAGGAGATTTCCGAATCGATCCTGCGCAAGGTCGGCCATCGCATCGGCGCCGCCGATATCGTCTTTGCCGCTGCGGCGCCGCGCGAGGCCGAGCGAGAAATCCACAAGGCCGACGGCTCCATTGAAATCGTGCGATACCAGCCAAAGCCCAAGATCGACCTGCTGGAAGCGCGCATGCTGGAGGTGCTCGATCGCGAAGGCAAAGCGATCATCGCCCTCAATGCCAGCCTGTTCGCCACCGACGTCAGCGAACAGATCAAGCAATTGAAGCAGGAGGTCCGCGGCAAGGAGGTCACCCGGCTGATCTACTATTTCATGCTGGGCAAGGCGTTGGTCGTCGGCGCCAATCCGGTCCCGGTATTCGACGTTCTGGCCGGCATGGCAAGCGACGCGGTGATGGTGCAGCGCATCGGCGCGATTTACGGCACCGACTTTTCGCTCAAGAACGCGCAGGGCATGGTGCTGGAAATCTTGCGCGCCTGGGGGCTGATGGCCGCCGCCGAATACGGCTTGCATCTCGCCGCCGATCTCCTGCGCACCGTCACCATGGGGACCAGCACGGTGCTCACCGCGTTGCCACAGGGACTGGCGGCGGCCTGGAGCACGTATGTGGTCGGCAATGCGGCGAACATCTATTTCCGCGACGCCGGATGGGGCGGACGCTCGCCGAAGGATATCGTGCAGGAAATCCTCACCGGCGCGGAAAAGCAGAAGACCAGCATCCTTGCCCCGATCCGCGACCAACTGAAGGCCAAGTTCGGTCGGCAATAATCTTTGGGGAAGCGCGCAGGAAAGCCGCTATAGAAAGCGCGCGGGATTGCGGAGGCACAGATATGATCGGCAGGCTCAATCACGTGGCGATCGCCGTGCGCGACATCGGCAAGGCGGCGGCGGTTTATCGCGATCTGCTCGGCGCCGATGTGTCGGCTGCGGTGCCGCAGCCGGATCACGGCGTGACTACCGTGTTCATCACCTTGCCGAACACCAAGATCGAGCTCCTTGAGCCGCTTGGCGAAGGCTCTCCGATCGCGAAATTCCTTGAGCGCAATCCCGACGGCGGCATGCACCATGTCTGCTACGAGGTCGACGATATTCGTGCCGCCAGCGAGGCGCTGAAAAAGACCGGCGCCCGCGTCCTTGGCGACGGCGAGCCGAAAATCGGCGCGCACGGCAAGCCGGTGCTGTTCCTGCATCCAAAGGATTTCTCCGGCACACTGGTGGAGCTGGAACAGCGCTAGAGCATGATCCGGAAAAAGCCTGCCCCGGACTTGATCCGCGGTGAGTACCGGTTTTCCGAAAACATCATGCTCCGCTAAAAGAGACAACATGCCGGTCACGACCGCCATCGCCATCTTTTTCCTGATCTGGTGGGTGGTGCTGTTCGCCGTGCTGCCCTTTGGCGTTCGCAGCCAGCACGAGGAGGAGGGCGAGATGGCGCCCGGAACCGACCCTGGAGCGCCGACCATTCCGCGGCTAGGGCGCAAGCTCCTATGGACAACCCTCGTCTCGGCCGTGATTTTCGCGGGCTGCTACGTGGTCTACGTTAACCATCTGGTGACGCTGGAAGGGCTGGCGAAGGCGTTCGGCATGCGCTGATGGGCGGGAGCCCAAACGCGCGGCCGGAGCCAAAAAAATAGCAGGGCCAAAGCCCTGCCAGGAAATCCTAATCTGATCCTTCACCCGCGCTTCGCTATCGCGATTTGGTCTGTCCGCGATTTTGGATTTTCGGCGTGGCGGCAGCGTTGAACCCGCGCCGTTGGACCATCCTCCCGAGACTTGGACCGCCTCCCGAGCGAAGATACGCACGCCGGGATTGCGCCTTGGCTAAGTACTCGATCTTCAGCCGAATGTCATCACCTTGCTACGTCCGCCGATAAAAAAATTTTGTTGGACTCTGTTTTTGGCACGTTTTTGCATCAAACGGGGCTTGGTGGCAGCCCCTTGTAATTCGGCCGGCATTCGGCATTGCTGCGCCCCTAGTCCGATCCCGAACAGCTTTGAGTTTTCATGCGCCTTTCCCGCTACTTCCTGCCCATCCTGCGCGAGACGCCCAAGGAAGCGGACATCGTCTCCCACCGGCTGATGCTGCGCGCCGGTATGATCCGCCAGGAGGCGGCCGGTATCTACGCCTTCCTGCCGTTGGGGCTGCGCGTCCTCGACAAGGTCTGCCGGATCGTGCGCGAGGAACAAAATCGCTCGGGCGCCATCGAACTCTTGATGCCGACCATCCAATCGGCGGAACTGTGGCGCGAGAGCGGGCGCTACGAGGCCTACGGCAAGGAGATGCTGCGCATCCGCGACCGCCACGAGCGCGAGATGCTCTACGGCCCGACCAACGAGGAGATGATCACCGAGATTTTTCGCGCCTATGTGCGGTCCTACAAGGAATTGCCGCTCAATCTCTATCATCTGCAATGGAAGTTCCGCGACGAAGTGCGGCCGCGCTTCGGGCTGATGCGCGGGCGCGAGTTCCTGATGAAGGACGCCTATTCGTTCGACCTCGATTTCGACGGCGCCACGCACGCCTATAACCGCATGTTCGTCGCCTATTTGCGCACCTTCGCGCGCATGGGCTTGCAGTCGATCCCGATGGTGGCCGAAAGCGGTCCGATCGGCGGCAATCTCTCCCATGAATTCATCGTTCTCGCCGACACCGGCGAGAGCGAGGTGTTCTGCCACCGCGATTATCTCGATTTCGCCGTGCCGGGGGCAGAGGTCGATTTCAACAGCGTTTCCGGGCTGCAGGCGATCGTCGATCAGTGGACCGCGCTCTATGCCGCGACTTCGGAGAAGCACGACGCCGCCGCTTTCGCCAAGCTGCCGCCGGACAAGCAGATATCGGCACGCGGTATCGAGGTCGGGCAAGTGTTCTATTTCGGCACCAAATATTCCGAGCCGATGAAAGCGGTGGTCGCCGGCCCCGACGGCGTCGAGCGGCCGGTGCATATGGGTTCCTACGGCATCGGCCCGACCCGGCTGGTGGCGGCTTTGATCGAGGTGTTTCACGACGAAGCCGGCATCCGCTGGCCGCAAGCCGTTGCCCCGTTCACCGTCGCGATCCTCAATCTCAAGCAAGGCGGCGCCGACACCGACGCGGCCTGCGAGCGGCTCTATGCCGCGCTCCAGGCGAAAGGCATCGACACGCTCTATCATGACCTCGACGAGCGGCCGGGCTCGAAATTCGCCACCGCCGACCTGATCGGCATCCCCTGGCAGATCCTGGTCGGGCCGCGCGGCCTAGCCGAGGGTAAGGTCGAGGTGAAGCGCCGCTCCGACGGCGCACGAGAGCTGATGACGCCGGAAGATGCGCTCGTGCGGCTAAGTGCCTAGGTTCCACGAGGCCAAAACTGTGCGCTCTCTCGACGCCGTGCGATCTTTCGCGGCTTGAAAGCGCCAGAATCATGTGAAACTCCGGTTGTCGCGGGGACGTCACACAAATGCGAGAGCCGACCGGCACTCATCCCTTTGCGCCGTTCGAATGGATGCTGTCGCTGCGCTACCTGGGGGTGCGGCGCAAAGACGGATTCATTTCGCTCATCGCCCTGTTGTCGTTTGGCGGCATTACGCTCGGTGTCATGACGCTGATCGTCGTCATGGCGGTGATGAACGGCTTCCGCCAAGAACTGCTGTCGAAGATTCTGGGCCTCAACGGCCATCTTTTTATCCAGCCGCTGGAATCCCCGCTGACCGACTGGCAGGTGGTAGCCGAGCGCGTGTCGAAAGTGCCGGGCGTGCGGCTTGCGGCGCCGATCGTCGAAGGCCAGGCGCTCGCTTCGTCGCCGTTCAACGCTTCCGGCGTCCTGGTGCGCGGCATCCGCGCCGCCGACCTCAAGAGCCTCGGCCCGGTCGCCAGCAACATACGGCAAGGCACGCTCGACGGCTTCGACGAAGGGCAGGGGGTGGCCATCGGCAAACGGCTGGCCGACCAGCTTTCGCTGCGGGCTGGCGACAACGTCACGCTGGTGGCGCCGCGCGGCGCGGTGACGCCGATGGGCACGACGCCGCGGATCAAGGCCTACAAGATCGCCGCGATTTTCGAGATCGGTATGTCGGAATATGACGCCGCTTTCGTCTTCATTCCGCTGCCGGAGGCGCAGGCCTATTTCAACCGCGCCGGCGACGTCACCGCGATCGAGGTCTATGCCGACGATCCCGATCGGGTCGACAGTTTGCGCAAAAGCGTGGCCGATGCCGCCGGCCGGCCGATCTACATGATCGACTGGAGTCAACGTAACGCCACGTTCTTCAATGCGCTCGAGGTCGAGCGCAATGTGATGTTCTTTATCCTGACCATGATCGTCTTGGTGGCGGCGCTCAATATCATCTCCGGCCTGATCATGCTGGTGAAGGACAAAGGCAGTGACATCGCCATCCTGCGCACCATGGGCGCTTCGCAGGGCGCCATCATGCGCGTGTTTCTCGTCACCGGCGCCTCGATCGGCTTTGCCGGCACCGCCTGCGGCTTTCTCAACGGCACTCTCATCTGCATCTTCATCGAACCGATCCGGCAATTTCTGTCGTGGCTGACCAACACCGAGTTGTTTCCGCGCGAGCTTTATTTCCTGTCCAAGCTGCCCGCGCACATGGATGCCGGTGAGACCACGGCGGTGGTCGTCATGTCGCTCGGGCTGACGCTGTTGGCGACGCTCTATCCGTCCTGGCGGGCGGCGCGGCTCGATCCGGTCGAAGCTCTGCGCTACGAGTGATGGCGCGCGCCATGGATGAGAAAACGACCATCATGGAGCCCGCGCCATCGACCGCCGCGCCCGCCGGCGCCGCCGCTCCCGCGGTCGCCGCCAAAGACCGTCCGATCGTGTTCCTGCAGGCGATCAGCCGGCGCTTCCGCCAGGGCCGTTCCACCCTCGAGATCCTCAAAAACATCGAGCTTGCAGTCTGGCCCGGTCAGTCGGTGGCTTTGGTCGCGCCGTCAGGCGCGGGAAAATCGACGCTGTTGCACATCGCCGGCCTGCTTGAGCGTGCCGATACCGGCGAGGTCTATCTCGACGGCGCCGCCACCTCGCAGCTGACCGACATCCAGCGCACCCGCATCCGGCGGACCGACATCGGCTTTGTCTATCAGTTTCACCATCTGCTGCCGGAATTCTCGGCGCTCGAGAACGTCATGCTGCCGCAGATGATCCGGGGCTTGAAAAAATCGGAGGCGCGTACCCGCGCCGCCGAGCTGTTGTCGTATCTGGGCCTGAAGGACCGGCTGACCCACCAGCCGGCTGAATTGTCCGGCGGCGAGCAGCAGCGCGTCGCCATCGCGCGCGCCGTCGCCAACGCGCCGCGCATTCTCCTGGCCGACGAGCCGACCGGCAATCTCGATCAGCGGACCTCAGAACGGGTGTTTGGCACGCTGACTCAATTGGTACGCGCCTCTGGCGTTGCCGCCGTTATCGCTACCCACAATCTCGACATCGCCGCGCAAATGGATCGCCGGGTGACGATCCGCGAAGGCACGGTGGTGGAGCTGGAGTAACGGCTCACGTCATTGCGAGCGGAGCGAAGCAATCCAGTTCAGCGCGCCCGCATGGATTGCTTCGTCGCCATAGCCCGTGGAAGACGGGCGTGAACGCCTTATTCCCTCGCAATGACGCAATAAAAAAGAGGCCGCCCACAGGCGGCCTCGCTGTCAATTCCGCGCCGAGCGCCTGCTCACCAGCAGGGAGCGCACCAGCAGCGATACGGGCC
>Ga0210395_10003643_pt1 | contig 11804 bp, 12 predicted proteins | sample IncBWH4OmetaG_FD_150861 | JGI IMG/M metagenome (GOLD analysis project Ga0210395, IMG submission 150861) | Forest soil microbial communities from Barre Woods Harvard Forest LTER site, Petersham, Massachusetts, United States - Inc-BW-H-4-O ...
CGGATGGCTGGCGTGATATCCGTACTTTTTATACCCGCCGGGTCACCGGGTGCCAGCGGGTACCCCCGCCAGGCCGGACGATGAGTAGGGCCGGCGCGGCTCGTCATACTCCTGGCTAGGCGCGGCGGCGGCGGGCCATGATCCTGGCCGCGAACCAGGCGGCGGCCGCCATGAGAAGCGCGAGCAGGGCGGCGAGCGCTGGGCTCTTCTCCAAGAGCTCGAACCGGGGCACTGGCCGACCGACGATAGGTGCCGGGGCTTCAGGTGAAGAGCGCCGGGCCTTCGCGCGACGGTCGGCTTCGGCCTGGGTGATCAGGTTGAGCTGTACTCGCGCGCGGTCTTCCGCGTCCGCGGTGAGGATGGTCGCCTTCCGGAGTGCATCCAGCATGTGCTGAGCTTCGGCTAGGGCATCGGCGTCGTCAGTGCCGTCTGCGCTCACGGACTGCAGCAGCCGGGCTCTGGCGGCTGCCGCGATCTTGCGCGCCTGCTGGACCTCCGGGTCGCGCTGAACGCCCTCTTCCTGGTCCCCTGCCACTGTGTCCTCCGACTGACGCCTGCCCCATCCTTTCCCGTCTGGCCTGCCGCGGATAGCCGAACACGAAAGCGCTTGATAACAGGACAAAACCAATACCCCACCGGGAGGGACTGTTTCAAGAAGGCGGCTGGCGGCGAACCGCCGCGGCAGGTGGCGCGCGGCCGGCGGCGGACTGGGCGTGATGAAGCTGGTATGGAAGTCAGAGGAAATGCTTAGCAGCGCGCAACTATTGAATTATCCCGCGCGAATATGCTGATCCGCATGCTCACCAAGGCCATGTCGCTTATCCACCTGGACTTCGCCCCGAACCACAAGCAGCCGTCCGCGGTGCGGGTCGCGCTCGCGACGGTCGTGTCGATCGTCGGCGCGCTGCTGGCCGACGCCCTGATCGTCGTCATCGCCCAGGCCATCTTCCCCAGCACCAAGGGGTACCCGCACTTTCAGTTCGGCGACTACGCCAAGCTGACCGTGATCGGCGTGATCATCGCGTGTGTGGCGTGGCCGATCACCACGCGGATCACCTCGCAGCCGCGGTGGATGTTCTTCCGGATGGCCGTCCTCGTGACGCTCGTCCTCTGGCTGCCCGACGTGTACATCCTCGTCAACGGACAGCCTGCCAGGGCGGTCGCCTTCCTGTTCCTCATGCACCTGGCGATCGCGGTGGTGACCTACAACGCGCTGGTGCACCTGGCTCCGGTCCGCGCGCTGCGTCGCCCGGCCCACCGTGCGCAGCCGGTTGCCCGATGACATAGACTGACCGGAGCGTAGGTCGCTCGGTGAGCGAATCGGTTTCCACGGACGTGGCGCCATAGTCAACGTGACCACCCGAGTCCACGTGACCACCTGAGTTAATGCGACCACCCGAGTCCTGGAGACGATTTTCTTTTGACTGCCCTGGCCGCAGAGAACTCTGCCGTGCGCCCCGCGACGTTCGCGTCCCTTGGCGTACCCGCCCCACTGGTCGCCGTGCTCGACGACGACGGCATCACCACGCCATTCCCCATCCAGACGGCGACGCTGCCCGACGCGCTGGCCGGCCGCGACATCCTTGGTCGGGCGCAGACCGGCTCCGGCAAGACGCTGGGCTTCGCGCTGCCGCTGGCCGCGCGGCTCGCCGGCGGCCGGACCGCGGCCGGACGCCCGCGCGGGCTTGTGCTCGTGCCGACGCGCGAACTCGCGACGCAGGTCCACCGGGTGCTGAAGCCGCTGGCTAAGGCGTCCGGCCTGTGGGTCGCGACCATCTACGGCGGGGTCTCACAGGGCCCCCAGGTCACTGCCCTGCGGCGGCGGACGGACATCGTCGTGGCCACCCCCGGTCGCCTGGCCGACCTGATCGGCCAGGGTCACTGCGATCTGGGGAACGTCGAGATCACCGTGATCGACGAGGCCGACCAGATGGCCGACCTGGGGTTCCTGCCGGTCGTCCGGCGGCTGCTCGAGGCCACGCCCGCCGACGGGCAGCGGCTGCTGTTCTCCGCGACGCTGGACAGCGCTATCGACGTGCTCGCCCGCCGGTTCCTCACCGACCCGGCGCGCCACACAGTGGACGACATCTCGTCTCCGGCCGAGATCGAGCACCACGTGATCACCGTCAGCCCGGCGGACCGGGTAGACGTCATCGCGGCGCTGACCGGCGGTGACAAGCGGTCGCTGGTCTTCACCCGCACCAAGCACGGCGCGGAACGCCTCGCCCGCCAGCTCACCACGGCCGGGATTCCCGCCGCCGAACTGCACGGCAACCTCCGGCAGGGCGCCAGGTCGCGGAACCTCGAAGCGTTCGGATCAGGCGCGGTGCGGGTCATGGTCGCCACCGACATCGCCGCCCGCGGCATCCACGTCGACGGGGTCGATCTGGTTATTCACGCCGACCCGCCAGCGGAGCACAAGGCGTACGTGCACCGGTCGGGCCGCACCGCCCGGGCCGGCGCCGACGGCGTGGTGGTCACCATGCAGACAGCGGCGCAGGCGCGCGACGTCCGCGACCTGATGCGGAAGGCCGGCGTGACTCCGCAGGTCGCCGCGGCCGACCCGGATTCCGCCGTGCTGCGCGAGATCGCCGGTCCGCCGACTCCCCGGATCACGCTGCTCAAGCCGGAGGCCGGCCTAGTCAAGCCCGAGGACCGGTTTTCCGACCGGCCCGGTGTGGGACACCCCGGCGCCGGCCGGCCCGGCAGCGGCGGGCCCCGGCAGCGCAAGCCACGCGCCTACAGCGACGGGCGACCCGCCCGCCGGTTCGGCGACGCGGTGCGGCCCGCCGACAGGGAGCGGTCAGACCGGAGCGAGGGATTCGACCGGCCCAGGCGTTTTGATGGGCCGCAGCGGTCCGACGGGCCGGGTCGGCCCGCACGCGGCGGAAGCGATGCGCGCGGGCGCGGCGAATGGTCGCCGGAGCGCCCTGCGCGCGGGGAACGCCGTGAGTGGGCACCCGCCCGCCCTGAGCGTGGCGAGCGGACGGCTGACGGACGGTCCTTCCGTGGCGACCGCGCGGCCGCGGAGCGGGGGGGACGCGGGGGCGGAGCAACGGTACGTTCCGGATATTCCGGAAACCGGAGTGCCGCCGGACAGCGGCGGAAGCCGGTACAGGGTAGGCATTCCTGACACTCGCCCGACAGTCACGACACCTTTCCGTCGTGAGGACCCCGTTCCTTGTCGCCGGATGGGGTAGATTGGCGTTGGCTGTTGGCGGACTTCTGATCGCGAATACACAACTGCCGTTTCGATCTCAGCTCATCTCGAAGGACACGTAGCAAAAATGGCTCAGGGGACCGTAAAGTGGTTCAACGCGGACAAGGGCTATGGTTTCATCGCCCCCGATGACGGCAGCGCGGACGTCTTCGTCCACTTCTCTGCGATAGAGGCGAACGGGTACCGCAGCCTCGAAGAAAACCAAAAGGTCGAGTACAGCGTGACTCAGGGGCCAAAGGGTCCGCAGGCCGCGCAGGTCCGCGCCGTCTGACGGGAACTCGTCAGGCCGCGTAGGTGGCTTACTTCTGATCACTCGCAGGCGGCGGGTCGTCGCGTAGACGCGAAGGCCCGCCGCGTGTGTTTTCCGGGACCGCAATTGTTTGTCCCGTGCCCGCTGCACATGGTCCGGCAATGAACTTCTTTATCGCGATATAGCGCTTTTCGAGTCGCGCGGGGAATCGGGCCGGGCCAGAATTTCCTGGGTGGCAGGCAGCGAGGACTCGAACGCGTATTTGACTCGCGCGATAGCATGTTCGCATGGGTGTCGCTGTTCAGGAATCGCTGCTCGACCTCGGGGACGACCCGGCGCCGGGCCAGCTCCGGCCGGAACGCCTGCGCCTAGCGCACGGCGCCTGGGTGGACGTGCAGCGCGGATGGCTGGCCGGGTCTGGCGAGCTGTTCGCCCGGCTCGCCGAGCACGTGCCGTGGCGCGCCGAGCGGCGGCGGATGTACGACCGCACGGTCGACGTCCCGCGACTGCTGTGCTTCTACGGCGAGGACGCGGAGCTTCCCGATCCGGCGCTGGCGGTGTGCCGCGACCAGCTCACCGAGTACTACCAGGCGGAACTGCACGAGCCGTTCCGTACGGCGGGACTGTGCATGTACCGGGACGGCAAGGACAGCGTCGCGTGGCACGGGGACACGATCGGGCGCGGCAGCACCGAGGACACGATCGTCGCGATCTTGTCACTGGGCACCGCGCGCCCGCTGCTGCTCCGACCGCGCGCCGCGGGCGGCCGCGCGGGCGACGGCGACGGCTATGACGGCACGCTGCGGTACGCGATCGGGCACGGCGACCTGCTCGTCATGGGCGGCAGCTGCCAGCGGACCTGGGAACACGGGGTGCCCAAGTCGGCACGCCCCACGGGTCCGCGGATCAGCGTCCAGTTCCGCCCGCAGGGCGTGCGCTGACCTGCTTACCAGTTCGTCAGGTCCTCGGGAGGGCGGCGGGCGGTGGTCGCCGTGCTGTCCGCCCGGCCGAGTTGGAGCAGCATCTGCGGGCTGCCGGGCAGCGCCAGCTGGTCGCGGATCAGCTCACGGATGAGGGGGTTCTCCAGCGGCTGGGTGTACAGGCTGGCGAATACCCACGCGCTCGCGGCGTGCAGCAGCAGGCGCTGGAGGGCCTGCCCGGCACGCAGCCAGTCGGCGCGGCGGTCATCGGTCGTCAGCAAGATCGCGGTCGCCGCCGGGGGCGCCCCGCCGCCGGGCAGCCGTCCCAGGCCCCGGCCAAGGTCGAAGTCCCGCTGCGGCAACCGTCCGGGCTGGTCGGCCGCGGGCGGCCCGGACGTGAGGGCGGCCGCGGGAATGCCCACTCTCGCCTGGTTGTCCGCGCTTCTCGTCCACCGCTGGATCTCGTCCCGCTCGCCGGGATCGAGGCCGGCGACGCGGGCCGCCGCGGCGGCGAGCCGGGCTAGCCGGTCAAGGGACAGGCCGTCCCCCACCAGCGCCAGCGTGGCTCCCTCCGTCAGCGCGTCGTTTTGCAGTCCGGCCAGGAGCCCGGCCGGCAGCGGCCCGGACAGGAACGGGCCGCGGTGGGTGTGGCGGTGCGGCACGGCCGCGAGCATCTGCCGTTCCAGCCCGTTCATCGGGGCGGCCGCGCCGATGCTGACCCGGGCCATGAGCCTCAGCTGCGCCGAATCGGGCAGCAGGCCAACCTCGGGCAGGTAGCCGAGCGACCGGACGGCCAGCCGGAGCCCGAAGAGCGCCGCGCCGCAGCTGATGAGCATCTCCCGCCCGAGCGGGTCATCGAGGGTCTTGTACCGGGGGTCGCACCACAGCTCAACCGCCCGCGCGCCGACCCGGAACCGCCACGGCTGGCTGTTATGGATCGACGGGGCCCGGGCGGCCGTGGCGATCAGGTACTGGGCGTTGGTGGCCAGGAGCTGCGCTTGTTCGGCCGCGCCCTGGGCCACGCTGGATTCCTGGTGGCTCATGCCCGGAGGATGCCCCGGCCGGCGGGCCGCCGTACAGGGGCTTTGGCCGGCCAGCGGAGTGGCGAAGGTCCCACATCAGCTGGATCGACGCTTAGATGTGGCATTCCGGGGGCTATTCACCCGCAATAACACATCTAAGTCCTGGAATGCCGGCCAGCGGGGTCCCTTACGCGGGCTTTCTGGCCGACGAGGCCGCGTCGGGGGCCGGGTGGTGGTCCGGGGCCTGCCGGGCCGCTGGCGGCGCCTGGGGTGCCGGGTGCTCCTGGGATGCTGAGTGCTCCTGGGGTACTAGGTGTTCCTGGGGTGTCTGGTGCTCGTCCAGGAACGTCACGTGCACCTCCTGCTCCTTGCGCTGCTGGTTCTCCAGCGCTTGAAGGGCCAGGCTGGTCTTGTCGGCTTCGGTGAGCGGCGGCTGGATGATGGAGCGGGGCCACAGCCTGCGGGCCAGGACCACGTTGATCTCCGCGCAGTACACCGTGATCCTGGCCGCGAGGTACAGCCACGCCACCAGCCCGAGCACGGTCGCGAACTCCCCGTACACCGAGTCGCTGTGCAGGAAGTGGTGGACCAGCCAGGTGCCGAGCACCTGGAGCACCGTCCACAGCATGCCGGCGATCACCCCGCCGCGCACCAGGTCCACGGTCGCCACGGCCTTCGGGGTCAGGATCCGGAAGCCGACGACGAACATTCCCGCGTTCACCGTGGCCGCGACCGCCTCCGCGAACGCGAACAGCTCCAGCGGCCCGTGACCGTAGGTGGTAAAGCTGGCCAGCGCCGTCGTCGCGATCACGTCGATGGCGAGCAGCACCAGGAAGAGCACCGAACGCGCGATCCGCGGCAGGAAGCCCGGCCGGTCCGGGCCGGGCAGGTTCCACACGTGCTCCATCGTGTAAAGACCGGCCTGCGCCAGCCCCAGCGAGCCCCAGATCGTGACCACCAGGCCGACGATGAGCCCGATCACGCTGGATCTCTGGAGCGTCTGCACGTTGCTGGTCAGCGTGTGCCCGATGATCGGGACCTGGCTGGCCACCGCGTTCTCGGCCGCCTGCTTGAACCCTGGGTCCAAGGAGGCCACCAGGCCGAGGATCGTCGTGAACACCAGCAGCAACGGGAACAGCGTGACGAACGCGGTGTACGTCAGGTTGGCGACGAGCACGCCGCCGTTGTCGTCGCCGAACTTCTTGACCACACCGAAGGTGAACGCGGCCGGCGTGGACCGCTGCTGCCAGCCGTCCACCGTCCTGAGGACCCGCTCGACCGGGTTCATGATCTGCCTGCCGTCACATATGTGCTGCTACCCGCTGTGCGGCATCCCATGCGGACGGCGAAACGGGTGGCCGCGCCGGTTAGGCTCTAACCCTGTGGATGGGTTTCCGTTGCTGGTCGCTACTGACTTGGACGGGACCATTGTCCGCAGCGACGGGACGATCTCGGCGCGCACCGTGGCGGCGTTCGCCCGGGTGGAGGCGGCGGGGGCACGGTTCACGCTCGTCACCGGGCGGCCGCCGCGGGTGATGCGGGGGATCGCGGCGACGTTCGGGCACCGCGGGACAGCCATCTGCTCCAACGGCGCGCTCGAGTACGACATGCGGACCGGCGCCGTCACCGCGCGGCACCTGATCTCCCCGGCGGCGCTCGTCGCGGCGGCGCGGGCGCTGCGTACGGCGATCCCCGGCATCGGGCTCGCGGTCGAGCGCCCGGACGGGCGGGCCGCCGATGACGTCTACCAGGCGATCAGCTGGGACACGAACGAGTCCATTCCGCGGCCCGGGGAGCAGGCGCTGTTCGGCGAGCCGGCCGCGAAACTGCTTGGCCGGCACCTCGGCTACAGCCCCGACGCGCTGCTCGCGCTCGCCGCGCCCGCGCTCACGGGCCTGGTCAGCGTGTCCCACTCCAACGGCAAGGGGCTCGTCGAGGCCGCGGCCATCGGGGTCAGCAAGGCCACCGCGGTCGCCGAGCTCGCGGCGAGCCACGGCATCAGCCCCGCCCAGGTGCTCGCGTTCGGCGACATGCCGAACGACCTGCCCATGCTCGGCTGGGCCGGCACCTCCTGCGCGGTCGCGAACGCGCACCCGGCGGTGCTCGCCGCCGCGTCCTGCGTCATCGCCGGCCACGACGAGGACGGTGTAGCGCAGTTCCTGGAGGGGCTGTATCCCTAGGTGCCGGTGGGGCCGAAGCGTTCGGTTTTGACGATGCCCGGGTCATGGCCGGCGGCGACCAGCAGCTGGGCGGCGGCCTCGACGAAGCCGGTCGGGCCGCAGACGAAGATGGCGGGCTTGGCGTCCGCGGGCCACCCGGCCGCCTCGACGACGCCCGCGTTGATCCGGCCGACGGGCATGCCCTCGGGTGCGCGGCGCGTGTAGAGGTAGGTGAGGGTGAGCGGTGAAACACGGGCACGTTCGGACAATTCGGGAGCGTACAGGGCGTCGGCGGGAGAGCGGACCGAATAGATCAGCCGGATGGGAACCTTCCCCTCAATCGCGCGGATCATGGCCATGAGCGGGACGACGCCGCTGCCGCCGGCCACCAGCAGGACCGGCGCCGGCGACGACGGGTTCCACACGAACCAGCCGCCGATCGGGCCGCGCAGCTCAAGCGGGTCACCGGGCTCGATGACCTCGGTGAGGTAGGGGGACACCTCGCCGTCCGCGATGCTCTGGACCGTCAGTTCCAGGTGAGCGCCGTCGGGGGCGGAGGCGATCGAGTACGAGCGCTCGGCGGAGTAGCCGTCCTCGGCGGTCAGCTTGACGTCCACGTGCTGGCCGGCCAAGTGGCCGGGCCAGCCGGGCACGTCGAAGACGAGGGTGCGCGCGGTCGGGGTCTCGTCCCTGGTCGCCGTGAGGGTGGCGACCAGCCAGTTCAGTCGCCCTGGTACCGCTGCTCGCGCCACGGATCGCCGTAGTCGTTGTAGCCCAGTTCCTCCCAGAAGCCGCGCTTGTCGTGCGTCATCAGGTCCAGGCCCGTGACCCACTTGGCGGACTTCCAGAAGTACAGGTGCGGCACCAGCAGACGGGCCGGGCCGCCGTGTTCCGCGTGCAGCGGCTGGCCCTCGTACTCGTAGGCCACCCAGGCCTGGCCGCCGCGCAGGTCGGGCAGCGGCAGGTTGGTGGTGTAGCCGCCGTAGGAGCGGGCCATCACGTACCCGGCGTTCGTCTCTACGCCGTCGAGGAGGGTGTCGAGCGAGACGCCGCGCCAGTGCGTGCCGAGCTTGGACCACTTCGTCACGCAGTGGATGTCAACCGTGATGGTCTCCTGCGGCAGCGCCATGAACTGTTGCCAGTTCCAGCGGGCGGCGGTATCACCGGCTTCCGTGGTGACGGTGAACTGCCAGGTCGCCGTCCTGACTGGCGGCGTCGGCCCGGCCGACAGCACCGGGAAGCCCCGCTCCAGGTACTGGCCTGGCGGTAGTTTCTGGCCGCCGTCGCGCCTGCGGCCGGAAAAGCCGCGCGAAATGATACCGCTCACGAGTTGAGCTTAACCCGCCAGTCTCGCGGCACGCGGCCGGCCGGCCCCGGGACCGGCTGGTCCATCGGGTGGTGCTCCGGCGGGGCGAGTTCCGGGCCGGTCTCGTAGAAGTCCTCGCTCGGGTACGACCAGAACCAGGTCTCCCCCGGCTCGAAGCTGCGGATCACCGGGTGGCCGGTTTCCTTCGCGTGCCTCGTCGCGTGCTGGGACGGCGAGGTGTCGCAGCAGCCGATGTGGCCGCACTGCGCGCAGCGGCGCAGGTGCAGCCACCAGCCCTGCTGCGCTTCGCACTCCATGCAGCCGGTGCCGCTCGGCGAGATGGTTGGGTCGACGCCCGTCATTTCGGTCATCGCGTTATGCCTCCTGCGCTTCCGGTGGTGCCTGCTGGAGGGGAAGCCGGACCTGGAACCGGGTGTCGCCCGGCTTGCTCTCGACCTTCAGGTCGCCGTGGTGCTTGTTGACCACGATTCGCCACGCGATGTCGAGGCCGAGCCCGGTGCCCTCGCCGACCGGCTTGGTGGTGAAGAACGGCTCGAAGATCCGCTTCTGGATGTCCGCGGGGATCCCCGTGCCGGTGTCCCCCACCTCGACCAGGACCTGGTCGCCGTCCCTGACCGTCCGGATGGTCAGCGTGCCGTTACCGCCCATCGCGGCCACCGCGTTGTCGATCAGGTTGGTCCAAACCTGGTTGAGCTCGGCGGCGAAGGCGGGGATCTTCGGCAGGGACCGATCGTAGTGCTTGACGATCTTCACGCCACTGCCGATCTTCGCGGACATCATGAGCAGCGTGCTGTCGAGGAGATCGTGCACGTCGACGACCTGGAACGGCGCGCGATCCAGCTGGGAGTACTGCTTGGCCGCGCCGACCAGGGTGGTGATCCGCGTCGTCGCGTCCTCGATCTCGTTCATCAGCAGTTCGGTCTCGACCGTGTAGTTGAGCCAGCGCAGCGTGGGCTCCAGCATGTCGGTGCCGACCATGTCCAGCACCTGGTCGAGCCACTGGGCGTCCAGGCCAGCCTGGACGAATGTGGGGGCCAGCTGCCAGCCGTCGGAGATGCCGTGGTCGTCGAGCCAGTCGCTGAGCTCGTCTTCCCGGTCGGACGCCTCGAGCGGGTCGAGCTTGGGCGCCTTGGACACCTTCTCCACGGCGCGCATTTGCAGGTCGATGATGGCGTCCAGGCTGGCACGCTCGTACTTGCCCGCCGCGAGCAGGCGCAGCTTGCCGCGCATCCCGGCGACCCGCTCTCTGAGCAAGGCAGTAGCGCGCACGGCGGCGGCGGCCGGGTTGTTCAGCTCGTGGGTCATACCCGCGGTCAGCGAGCCGAGCGCCAGCAGCCGCTCGCGCTGGCCGATCGCCTCGCGGGTCCGCTGGCCGCCGAAGAACAGGCCTTCGAGCAGGTGCTCCGCCATCGGGAACCACTCGTGCATGATCTGCGCGAAGCACGCCGCGCCGAGGACGTAGAACCGGGACGGCTCGGTGACCCGCAGCGAGTTCGGGTAGACCTGCGGCACCCGGTTACCCAAGTAGGCCTGGTACGCGCCGCTGTAGACGCCCCGCTGGCTCGTCCTGCTGATCTCCACCTCGTCGTCGCCGACTTTCCTGGACAGGACCACGGTGCCCTCGATCAGCACGTAGAGGCAGTCGGCCGGGTCGCCTTCGCGGAAGACCGGGCCGGGCTCGATGAGCTCCGCGTGCCCCTCGCTGCAGAGCCTGCTCAGCTGGTCGTCGGTGAGCTTCTCGAACAGGAAAAGCGTGCGCAGCTCGGCCGGATCGCACTGCATTGCCATGTGGGCGCCTTCTTGCTCAGGCTGGCTTTGCCCGGGCTGGCTCACACTCTGGGTCATACTCGCTCCAGGTACCTGTGCACGAACATCACTGCCATGGCTCCCTCTCCTACGGCGGACGCGACCCGCTTCGCGGACTCGGCCCGCACGTCCCCTACGGCGAACACGCCGGGGATGTTGGTCTCCAGGTGGAACGGCGGGCGGTCTAGCGGCCATCCGCCGAGGTGGTCCTCGGGCAGGTCCAGCCCGGCGAGGATGAACCCGCGCTCGTCGCGGGCCACCACGCCGTCCAGCCACCCGGTCCGCGGGGACGCCCCGATGAAGATGAACAACTGCCCGGCGTCGACTGTTTCCGTCATCCCGGAGTTCAGGTCGCGCAGCGTGAGCTGCTCCAGGTGGCCGTCGCCGAGCGCTTCCGCCACCTCGGTGCAGGTGCGCACGGCGATGTTGGCGACGCCGCCGATCTGCTGGATCAGGTAGTACGACATCGACTGCTCGAGCGACCGGGCGCGTATGAGCATGGTCACCGACCTGGCGAACCGGGCCAGGAAAACGGCGGCCTGCCCGGCGGAGTTCGCGCCGCCCACCACGAACACGTCCTGGTCCTTGCAGGCCTCGGCTTCGGTCAGCGCCGCGCCGTAGAAGACGCCGGCGTTCTGCATCTGGTCGCAGCCGGGGGCGTTCAGCTGCCGGTAGGTGACGCCGGTGGCGAGGATGACCGCCTTCGCGTCGACGGCGGTGCCGTCGTTGAGCCGGATCGTCCGGGCCGGGCCGTTCACCTCGAGGCCGGTCGCCTCGCGGGTGGTCAGCAGCTCGGCGCCGAACTTGACGGCCTGCCGGCGCGCCCGGTCGGTGAGCTGGCCGCCGGAAAGCCCGTCGGGGAAGCCGAGGTAGTTCTCGATCCGCGAGCTCTGCCCGGCCTGCCCGCCGGTCGCGTACTTTTCTACGAGCAGCGTGCGCAGCCCCTCGGAGGCGCCGTAGACGGCCGCGCCGATCCCGCCGGGGCCGCCGCCCACCACCACCAGGTCGTAGAAGTCGCGTTCCGGTGTGGTCGCCAGGCCAACCCGGGCGGCGACCTCGGCGCTGCTTGGCGCGATGAGGGCCTCGCCGTCGACGGTGAT
>Ga0210395_10003645_pt1 | contig 11802 bp, 9 predicted proteins | sample IncBWH4OmetaG_FD_150861 | JGI IMG/M metagenome (GOLD analysis project Ga0210395, IMG submission 150861) | Forest soil microbial communities from Barre Woods Harvard Forest LTER site, Petersham, Massachusetts, United States - Inc-BW-H-4-O ...
TCAATCGTCGTGGACCGTTACTCCCCTCAGGGGGGCTGTTGCAGTTTCTTGCGGCGGGGTGATGTCGGCGGGGCCGCTGGTGCCGGTGCCGGGGTTTGGGCCTGGGCGCGTGCTTGGCGGGCGGGATGCTGTGCCCGTTGTGGTGCTGTTCCGGGGGTTGCTGCTGTTTGCGGGCATGGTGTGGCCTGGCCGCGTGGAGCGCGGCCAGGCTGGCGGGCGGGGTTTCAGCTGAGGGCGGCTAGCAGCCGGAGGTTGCCGGCGAGGCCGGCGAACAGGAACTCGCTGGTGGCGTTGTTCAGGCCGCGGAGGCTGAAGCGGCGCAGGCCGCCTTGGTCTTTGAGGCTGGCGTGCAGGCCCTCGACGTCGGGGGCGCGGCGCTTGCAGGCGGCGCGGCCTTCGGGGGTGCGGAGCCGGTGTGCGTTGGCCTGGGCGGGGGTGGCATCGGCGGGCGGAGGTCCGCTGGCGGGCTCGCGGCAGGTAAGGTCGCTGGTCTTGCCGTCGGCGATGAGCCGGTCCGGGCCGGGCGCGGTCAGGTTCGCCTCGCTGTGGTAGCCGGCGTCCTCGACCAGGATGCCGATGCCGCTGGTCATGGCGTGGTGGCAGGCGGCGATGTCGTGACCGGGATCGTGTTTGCCCCGGGCCGGAAGGGTGCACATCCGGTCGTGGCATCTGGCGAGCAGGGCAGGGCCGGCGGCGTGGGCGGCGTGGCCGGCCGCGACGACCGCGGCGCCCTTGGCCGCCACCCGGGCGAGTTCTTGCGCTTGCAGCACGTCGCCGGTGTCCTGGCAGGCGTAGCCGCCGAGCATGAGCCGGTCATCGGCTGCGGCGTCCTGGCAGTTGTAGCCCTGGATGAACCCGCCGCCGCGGACCGGCAGCAGCCGGGAGTCCGGGTCGGTGACGTTGCGCTGCGGCGCTTTGGCGGCTTGGTTCCCGGTCCCGGCATCTGCGGCCGGCCCGGCTCCGGCGGCGGCCTGGGCCTGCCGTGCTTGCAGGCGCGCGCGGGCCTTGCGGGCCTTCTTGCCGGTGCCGGGGACGGCCGGGGAGCGGGCGACCCGCTGCCCGGCGGCGCGGCGCGCCTGCCAGGCCGCGAGCGTGGCCTGCTCGGCGGCGATGGCCTCCTCCAGCCGCAGCTGCGCGGCGGCCAGGGCGACCGCAGCGGGGGGCCGGCCGTTCGCGGTGCCGGCCGCCACCGCCTCCAGGTAGGCCTGTCCCTGTTCCCGGGCGGCGGCCTGGGCGGCCTCCCGCTCTGCCGCCAGCTCGTCCAGGCAGGCCAGCACCCGCCCGGCCCGCGACCGCGGATCCGGCCGCGGCGGCACGGTGTCCGCGCCCAGCAGCAGGTCGGTGCCGGGCAGCACGCCCTTGCCCGCGTCCTCGTCCGCGGCGGCCTTGCTGGCGCCCGCGATCACCTGCGCGGCCAGTTTCCGCAGCCCGGCCTCGGTCCGGCTGGCTTCCTTCGACGCGCTGGCGGCGATCTTCACCCCGTCGCCGGCCACCACCGTCAGGCGCCCCAGCCCCGCGGCCGCGCACACGTGCAGGACCCGGTAGAACAGCTCCTCGGCCAGCCCGTCCTGCGCCAGCAGGTGCTTGCGGAACCGGGAGAACGTCGTGTGGTCCGGGACCAGCCGCCCGCACGCGACCCGGAACGTCGCGTCATACCGGCACCGGTCCTCCACTGCCCGGGTGGACAGCACCCCGCGCAGGTAGGCGTACATCCACACGGTCAGCAGCATCACCGGGTCATACCGGGCCGGGCCGGCCGCCGAACCCTTCGGGGCCGGCGGCACCAGCCGGACGGCGAGGTCCGCCGTCACCAGCTGCTCGGCCGTGCCGATAACGACCCGGACAGCATGGCCCTCCGGCACCCAGTCGAGCATGTTATGGGGCAAAAGCATCTCGGCGTCACGGTCAACCGGCCTGAACTGGTGTGCCATAAAACAATTCTGCCAGCTATAACACCCGAAAACCGGCGAACCCAAATATGCAACAGCCCCCAGAGGGTGAGTAACGGTCCACGTTGTTGGTCAGCTGGGTTCGCGGCCGGAGCGGAGGAGGCAGTAGGTGACGGCTTCCTCCAGGGCGTGCCAGCTTGCGGCGATGATGTTCTCGTCGACGCCGACGGTGCTCCAGGTGTCGCCGGAGCCGTCGTCGGACTCGATCAGGACCCGGGTGACGGCGCCGGTGCCGTGGCTGCCGGCCAGGATGCGGACCTTGTAGTCGGTGAGCTCGAGGCGGGCTAGTTCGGGGTAGATCTGCTCGAGGGCGGCGCGCAGCGCCCGGTCCAGGGCGTTGACCGGGCCGTTGCCCTCGCCCACCGCGACCAGCCGCTCGCCCTTGGCTGCCAGCCGCACCGTGGCTTCGCTGGTCATCCGTTGGTCCGGGTGGCGTTCGACGATGACCCGCCAGGACTCGACCGCGAAGTACTCGTGGCGCTGGCCGAGCTCGTCGCGCAGCAGCAGCTCGAAGGAGGCGTCGGCGGCCTCGAAGGTGTAGCCGGCCGCCTCCAGGTCCTTGACCCGGTCGGTGACCTTGGCGATGACAGCCTTGTCGCCGGACAGGTCGTAGCCGAGCTCGCGGCCCTTCAGCTCGATCGAGGCGCGGCCGGCCATGTCCGAGACCAGCATGCGCATGTCGTTGCCGACCAGGGCCGGATCGATGTGCTGGTAGAGCATGGGGTCGACCTTGACGGCGCTCGCATGAAGGCCGGCCTTGTGCGCGAACGCGCTCAGCCCGACGTAGGGCTGGTGGGTGTCGGGCGCGACGTTGGTCACCTCGCTGATCGCGTGCGCGATGCGGGACATCTCTTTGAGGCCGTCCTGCGGCAGGACCTGGCGGCCCTGCTTCAGCTGCAGGCCGGCCACCACGCTGAACAGGTTGGCGTTGCCGGCCCGCTCGCCGTAGCCGTTGGCCGTGCCCTGCACGTGGGTCACGCCCGCGTCCACCGCGACCAGGGTGTTGGCCACGCCGCAGGCGGTGTCGTCGTGGCAGTGGATGCCCAGGCGGGCTTGGGTGGCTGCCTTGACGGCGGCGACGGTGTCGGCGAGCTGGTTCGGCATCATGCCGCCGTTGGTGTCGCACAGGGCGATGACGTCGGCGCCGGCCTCGGCCGCGGTGCGGACGACCTCGAGCGCGTACGCGGGGTTGGACCGGTAGCCGTCGAAGAAGTGCTCGGCGTCCAGGAACACCCGCTGGCCGTTGCTCTTCAGGTGCGTGACGGTGTCGGCGATCATGGCCAGGTTTTCCTCGAGCGTGGTGCGCAGGGCCAGCTCGACGTGCCGGTCGTGACTCTTCGCGACGAGAGTCACGACCGGCGCGCCAGAAACGCGCAGCGCGGCAACCAATGGGTCGTCGGCCGCCTTCACACCGGGCCGGCGGGTCGCGCCGAACGCGGCGAGCTGCGCGTGCTTCAGGTCCAGCTCCGTGGCGGCGCGGCGGAAGAACTCGGTGTCCTTCGGGATCGCGCCCGGCCAGCCGCCCTCGATGAACCCCACGCCGAACTCGTCCAGCTGGCGCGCGATGACCAGCTTGTCGGCCACGCTGAGGTTCAGGCCCTCCTGCTGCGCGCCGTCACGCAAGGTCGTGTCGTAGACGTGAAAGGTGTCGTCGAGCATCGGTGCTGTCCGTTTCTTCCGGTCTGGAGGTTGCGCCGCCGCAAAACAAAAGACCCCTCGCGAGTACGCGAGAGGTCTGCGCGTCGGCGGCGGGCCCTAGCGGGCCACGCCCAGGGCCGCTAGCCCTGGGTGCCGACGCGCCTGCCGATAATGCTCCGGCCGGACGTCACGGCTTCAGTGTGCCACACGTCCGGCCGGAGCCGCACAACTATCTCACTATCCGAGACGTCGATGGGTTCAGCGAGGTAGGAACGTCCGGATTTGGGTGGAGGCGCGGAGGCGACGGGCCGCGGTCAGCAGATCTTGTGGACCCAGCCGAACGGGTCGGGCTGGCGGCCGTACTGGATGCCGATCAGCTCCTCGCGCAGGCGCATGGTGACCGGGCCGGGCTCGCCGTGGCCGATCAGCCATTCGGCGGATTCGCCCTTGACCCGGCCGACCGGGGTGATGACGGCGGCGGTGCCGCAGGCGAACACCTCGGTCAGCTCGCCCGAGGCGCACTGGGCCTGCCACTGGTCGGTGGAGATCCGGTCCTCGTAGGCCTTGACGCCGAGTTCGGGGGCCAGCCGCAGCAGCGAGTCGCGGGTGATGCCGGGCAGCAGCGTGCCGGTCAGCGGCGGCGTCATGATCTGCGGGGCGGCGCCGTCGCCGTTGCCATCTGGGCCGAAGACGAAGAACAGGTTCATCCCGCCCATCTCCTCGACCCAGCGGTGCTCGGCGGCATCCAGCCAGACCACCTGGTCGCAGCCCTGCTCCACGGCCTGCTGCTGAGCCAGGAAGGCGGCCGCGTAATTGCCGCCCGCCTTGACCGCGCCGGTCCCGCCGCGCGCGGCCCTGGTGTAGTACTCCGACAGCCACACGGTGACCGGCTTGGGCTTGCCGGTGCCGCCGAAGTAGGAGGCGGCGGGCGAGGCGATGATGCAGAACAGGTACTCGCTTGACGGGTGGTTGACGCCCAGGCCGCGCTGCGTCGCGATCATGAACGGCCGCAGGTACAGGCTGTTGCCCTCACCGCCCGGCACCCACTCGCGGTCCTGGGCGACCAGCAGTTCCAGGGCGCGGATGAAGGTCTCCTCGGGCAGTTCAGGCATGGCCATCCGCTGCGCCGTCCGGTTGAACCGGGCCGCGTTGGCTTCCGGCCGGAACGTGGCGATCGACCCGCTCGGTTGCAGGTATGCCTTCAGGCCCTCGAAGAACTCCTGGGCGTAGTGGAACACCATGGTGGCCGGGTCGAACGTGAACGGCCCGTAGGGCTCGAGCCGCCCGTCGTGCCAGCCGCGCTCGGCGGACCAGCGCAGCGTGATCATGTGATCGGTGAACACCTGGCCGAAGCCCGGCGAGCGCAGCGCCGCCTCCCGCTCGGCGTCGGGCAGCGGGTGGCTGGAGGGACGGATATCGAAATCAATCATGGTCTGAACTTCCTCATCGCCGGTAGGTCAACAGTAGCCATCGTGACCCGGCGGTCTGCGCCGACCGCGGGGTCAGCTGGCTACTCGCTCGGCGATGTCGTCGCCCACCTCGACGGTGGTGCGCGCGGCCCAGGCTCCCTGGCGCTCGAGCAGGTCGTCGGCCACGGCCTGCTCGATCTTGACCGCATCGGCGACCAGACCCAGGTGCTCGCAGAGCATGGCGGCGGACAGGATGGCGGCCGTCGGGTCGGCCTTGCTCTGGCCCGCGATGTCCGGGGCGCTGCCGTGCACCGGCTCGAACATGCTGGGCGTGGTGCCCTCGGGGTTGATGTTGCCGCTGGCGGCGAGCCCGATGCCGCCGGCCACCGCGGCCCCGAGGTCGGTCAGGATGTCGCCGAACAGGTTGTCGGTGACGATGACGTCGAACCGTTCGGGCTGGGAGACGAAGAACATAGACGCGGCGTCGACGTGGCAGTAGTCCACCGACACGTCGGCGAACTCCTTGGCCAGCCCGTCCACGGTGCGCTGCCACAGGTCGCCGGCGAAGGTCAGCACGTTCGTCTTGTGCACCAGGGTCAGCTTGCGGCGCGGCCGGGCCATGGCCTTGGCGAAGGCGTACCGGGCCACCCGCTGCACGCCGAACGCGGTGTTCACGCTCTCCTGGGTGGCGATCTCGGCCGGAGTGCCCTTGCGCATCACGCCGCCGGCACCGGTGTACGGGCCCTCGGTGCCCTCGCGGACCACCACCATGTCCAGCGTCTCGGGACGGGCACTGGCCAGCGGGGAGGCGACCCCGGGGTACAGCCGGACCGGGCGCAGGTTGACGTAGTGGTCAAGCTCGAACCGCAGCCGCAGCAGCAGGCCGCGCTCGAGCACCCCGCTGGGCACGCTCGGATCGCCGACCGCGCCGAGCAGGATCGCGTCGTGGCCGCGGATCTCCTCGAGCACCGCGTCGGGCAGCGTCTCGCCGGTGCGGTGCCAGCGGCGCGCGCCGAGGTCGTATTCGGTCTCGTCGAAGGTGACCTCGGGCGCCGCGGCCCGCAGTACCTTGAGCGCCTCGGCGGTCACCTCGGGACCGATGCCGTCGCCGCCGACGACGGCCAGCCGTATCGTTCGTGAAGCCATGCCAGAACCTTACTGGCGGGTCCGGCCCGACGTGGCCGGACTGACCGCGCCTACCGCGTCGCCCCCGTTGTCGCGCCGGTCCAGGGCGACCTGGACGGCCTGCATGGCCTCGGCGGGCGGCCCGGTCTCGGCGGCGGGCTCGGCTTCGGCGGACGGCCCGGCCTCGGGGCGGTCGGAGGCGTCGGGGCGGTCGGAGGCGTCGGCGGCCAGCGGGTCGCGGCCGTCGCGGGGAGCGGGCAGCCGGGCGCCGGGGCGGTCGCTCCAGGGATACATGTCGTACACGGGGATGACTCCTGTCGAGAACCAGCGGGACTTACGGCCAGCGCCCAGCCTCCGCAGCGGGTTGCCGGCCTGCCCTGGATCAGGTTCTACAGGTCTCCGCTGCGGCTGCCTACGAGTACGAGGTGCCGCATAGTGCCTGCTACGTTACCTGAACCGCCTGGGCCTGAGACATCTCACCGGACGTCTGTCTCAGTATTCGAGACAGTATTTTCAAGTCCTACTTCATCCAGCGCCGGTAGCGGGGGCGGGCGGCGTGCCGCCACACGCGGCGGGCGCGGGCCTGCAGCCGTTCGGCCCGGTGGCTCTCGCGCTCGTGCAGCAGGCCGTAGCTGAACGCGTTCTCGCCGGCCAGGTGCGCGCTGATGCCCAGGTCCCGGGCGGCCTGCCGGGCCAGCACCGAGTCCTGGTGGTCGCCGAGCACCGACTGGACCTTCTTCAGCTGCCTGGCGAACCGGCGGGCCTGCTTGCCGATCACCGGGGTCGCGGCCTCGGCGGCGTAGCGGGCCCGGCGGGCGGACTTGCGCGCCTGGTGCAGGGCGACGTCCCTGGCCTCGCCGGGCCGGGTGTGCTTGGCCCGGCGCATCCGCCGCTGGGCCTGCCGGAAGGCGCGGCGGACCCCGGCCGGGAGGACGTCGCGGGCCGGTTCCCCGGCGCGCGGGCCGGGGGCCGGGCCGGTCGCGACGCGGTCCAGCTCGGCCAGCAGGGCCGCGTACCGCGGCGAGTCCAGCACCTCGAGCAGGTCGGTCCGGGCGGCGGCGCGCCGGGGCGCGTAGTGCCCCTGCACGCGGGCCTGGACCGGCCCGATGAGCAGTTCGGGCGGCGTCGGCCGCAGGCTGTCCCGCAGGTGCCCGGCGAGCACCTCGCCGTCGCGGGCCGCGCCGAGCGCCCGGCCCAGCCACTGGAGTTCGCCGTAGAGGTGACCGGTGGCCGGGCGCGGGATGACGTCGCCGAACGACCGGAGGGCGGCGCGCAGCCGGCGGGTGGCCACCCGCATCTGGTGCACGGCGTCGAACTCGTCCGCGCGCACCGAGGGCTCGAGCGAGGCCAGCGTGCGGGCCTGGAAGCGCAGGTAGGCCAGCACCGCCTCGCCCGCGGTGGCGGACCGCCGGGGCTGCGTGCCGGCCGGCGCGGCGGGACGGCCGTCGGCCGGCGCGGCCGAGGCCGGGACGTGCCCGGGGGCCGTGACCGACGTCGGGGCGCCGACGGGACGCTGAGGTGCGGGCGGAGCCGGGTGCCCGTTGGAGCGGGTCTGAGTGTCGGTGGTGTTGGCAGCCATCAGGGCCTGCTACCCCGTCCGGAGCATCCAAACGCGCCGCGGCCGCCGATGACGGCCGCGGCGCGTGCCGGTGTTACTCGTCGGCGGCCAGCCAGGACATCAGCGGGCGGAGCCGCGCGCCGACCTGCTCGATCTGCTCGGCGTGCTCGGCCTCGCGGCGCTTGAGGAAGTTCGGCTTGCCGGCGTCGAACTCCTCGACCAGCTCGCGCGCGAACGAGCCGTCCTGGATCTCGCCCAGGATGCGGCGCATCTCCTCGCGGGTCTGCTCGTTGATCAGCCGGGGGCCGCGGGTGTAGCCGCCGTACTCGGCGGTGTCCGACACCGACCAGTACATCTTGGAGATGCCGCCCTCGTACATCAGGTCCACGATCAGCTTCATCTCGTGCAGGCACTCGAAGTAGGCCGACTCCGGCTGGTAGCCGGCCTCGACCAGGGTGGCGAAGCCCGCCTTGATCAGCTCGGCCACGCCGCCGCACAGCACGGTCTGCTCGCCGAACAGGTCGGTCTCGGTCTCCTCGGTGAACGTGCTCTTCAGCGCGCCCGCGCGGGTGCCGCCGATGCCCTTGGCGTAGGCCAGGGTCAGCGGCCAGGCGTTGCCGGTCGCGTCCTGCTCCACGCAGACCAGCACCGGCACCCCGCGGCCCTGCGCGAACTGGCGGCGCACCAGGTGGCCGGGCGCCTTGGGCGCGACCATGCAGACGTCGACGTCCTCGGGCGGGGTGATGAGGTTGTACCGGATGTTCAGGCCGTGGGCGAAGAACAGGGCGTCGCCCTCCACCAGCGAGGGCGCGATGGCCTCGGCGTACAGCTGGCGCTGCAGGTGGTCCGGGATCAGGACCATGATCAGGTCGGCCTCTTCGCAGGCCTCGCCGGGCGTGACCACGCGCAGGCCGTCGTTGGCGGCCTTCTCCCGGCTGGCCGAGCCCTCAGGCAGCCCGACCCGCACGTCCACGCCGGAATCGCGGAGGGACAGCGCGTGCGCATGTCCCTGGCTGCCGTATCCCAGCACGGCGACGTGCCGGCGCTGGATGACGGAGAGGTCGGCGCTGTCGTCGTAGAAAATCTCTGCCACTTGAAATGGGCCTTTCTCTTTTTGTCGTGAGCTTATGCGCTGCGCTCGACGGGCCGCAGCGCGCGGTCGGTGATGGAGCGGCCGCCGCGGCCGATGGCCACCATGCCGGACTGGACGAGTTCCTTGATCCCGAACGGCTCGAGCACCTTGATCAGCGCGTCGAGCTTCTCCCGGTTGCCTGTCGCCTCGATGGTGACCACGTCGATGGCCACGTCCACCACCCGGGCCCGGAACAGCTTGACCGTCTCGAGCACCCGGGACCGGCTCTCGGCGTCGGCCCGGATCTTGACCAGGATCAGCTCGCGCTGCACGGTGGCGCCCGGCTCGAGCTCCACGATCTTGAGCACGTTGATGAGCTTGTTGAGCTGCTTGGTCACCTGCTCCAGCGGGTGCTCATCGCAGTTGACCACGATCGTGATGCGGGAGATCTCCTCGTGCTCGGTCGGCCCCACGGCCAGCGAGTCGATGTTGAAGTTGCGCCGGGAGAACAGCCCGGCGATCCTGACCAGGACCCCCGGCTTGTTCTCCACCAGCACGGACAGCGTATGGCGGGTCATTCGCCTTGTCCTCCCCAGTCGGGCGCTATGCCGCGCGCGGACTTGATGTCGTCGTTGGACGTGCCGGCCGCGACCATGGGCCAGACCATGGCGTCCTTGTGCACCACGAAGTCGACCACCACCGGCCGGTCGTCGATGGCCATGGCCTGCTCGATCACCTTGTCCACGTCGCCGGGCTGCTCGCAGCGGATGCCCTCGCAGCCGTAGGCCTCGGCCAGCTTGACGAAGTCGGGGATGCGGGTGCCGGTCGGCTTCTTCGGCTCGGCCGTGGCGTGCAGGTCGGTGTTGGAGTAGCGCTCGTTGTAGAACAGCGTCTGCCACTGCCTGACCATGCCGAGGCTGCCGTTGTTGATGATGGCGACCTTGATCGGGATGCCCTCGATGGCGCAGGTGGCCAGCTCCTGGTTGGTCATCTGGAAGCACCCGTCGCCGTCGATGGCCCACACGGTGGCCTCCGGCCGGCCGACCTTGGCCCCCATGGCGGCGGGCACGGCGAAGCCCATGGTGCCCAGCCCGCCGGAGTTGATCCAGGTCGCGGGGTTCTCGTAGTTGATGAACTGCGCGGCCCACATCTGGTGCTGGCCGACCCCGGCCACGTACACCGCCTCCGGGCCCGCGATCTGCCCGATCCGCTCGATCACGTACTGCGGGGCCAGGGTGCCGTCGTCCGGCTGGTCGTAGCCGAGCGGGTAGGTCGTGCGCCAGGAATCGAGCTGGGCCTTCCAGGCGTCCAGGTCGGGCTGGCGGCCCTGCTCGTACTCGGCCCGGACGGCGGCGATCAGGTCGGCGATGACCTCACGGCAGTCGCCCACGATCGGCACGTCGGCCCGGCGGTTCTTGGAGACCTCGGCCGGATCGATGTCCGCGTGCACGATCAGCGCGCCGGGCGCGAACGTGTCGAGCTTGCCGGTCACCCGGTCGTCGAACCTGGTGCCGAGCGCGATGAGCAGGTCGGCCTTCTGCAGCGCGCCGACCGCCGTCACGCAGCCGTGCATGCCGGGCATGCCCATGTGCAGCGGGTGGCTGTCGGGGAACGCGCCCCTGGCCATCAGCGTGGTGACCACCGGGATGCCGGTCAGCTCGGCCAGCTCGCGCAGCTGCGCGGAGGCGCGGGCCTTGATCACGCCGCCGCCCACGTACAGCACCGGCCGCCGGGATTCGGTGATCAGGCGGGCGGCCTCGCGCACCTGGCGCGCGTGCGGCCGGGTCACCGGGTGGTAGCCGGGCAGGTCGTACGGCACCGGCCAGCTGAAGTCGGTCATCGCCTGGAGCGCGTCCTTGGAGATGTCCACGAGCACCGGTCCTGGCCGGCCGGTCGAGGCCACGTGGAAGGCCTCGCCGATGGTGCGGGCGATGTCCCCGGGCTTGGTGACCAGGAAGTTGTGCTTGGTGATCGGGATGGTGATCCCGGAGATGTCGGCCTCCTGGAAGCTGTCGGTGCCGATCAGGCTGGACGGCACCTGGCCGGTGATGGCCACCATCGGGACCGAGTCCATGTAGGCGTCGGCGATGGGCGTGACCAGGTTGGTGGCGCCCGGGCCGCTGGTCGCCATGCACACGCCGACGCGGCCGGTGGCCTGCGCGTAGCCGGTGGCCGCGTGGCCCGCGCCCTGCTCGTGCCTGACCAGGATGTGCCGGATGATCTTGGAGTCGAGCAGCGGGTCGTAGGCGGGCAGGACGGCACCGCCCGGGATGCCGAACACCACGTCGGCCCCGACCCGCTCGAGCGCGTAGACCAGCGCCTGCGCCCCGGTGGCCCGGGTCTGGCCCGGGCTGGTGGCCTGCGGCCGCGGCGGCTCGGCGCGCGCGGGCGCGGGCGCGGGGGCCTGGGGCGCGGCCGCTGGGGCCGGGGGCTCGGCCGGGCGGGCGTGATCGGCGGCCCGGGCTCCCTCGCGGTGCGGCGTGCGAGTGGCCAGGTCCCGCGGGCTGGGCACGGCGCGGCCGGGCGGTGCCGGGGATCCTGGCGTCCCGCCGGGACCTTCGGGGTCGTCGTGGACCCCGGGCCCGGTGCGGCCGGTCATCTGCTCGGTCATCGGTTCGTCTCCCTGGCTTTAATTCGCTGGCTTTAAATTCGCTGGCTTGCATTCGGCGGCTTGCATTCGGCGGCATAAAAAATCCCCTCGTGCCGGACGGCAGTCGAGGGGAGCGCGCAGTGGGCTGTCTTGGTCAGCCGCCTGCGCGCCAGCCAAGTACGAGGATCTGCGTGGTCTTCACGTCTATCACCTTACTGCGATCTGGAATCGTAACGTCAACCGATGACGGTAGTTGTCTCACATTCCGAGACGGGCCGCCCGCACGGCTCGTCGGCGGCGCCTCCTTGGGCTCCGTTACTCCCGTGCCCCCCTGGCGTCCTGATCAGCGCTTCCACGCCGGCCGCGGCCATCGGCCTGGCCATCAGGAAGCCCTGCCCGTAGCCGCAGCCCATCTCGCGCAGCGCGCTGAGCTGGCGGGGCTGCTCGATGCCCTCGGCGAT
>Ga0210395_10003646_pt1 | contig 11800 bp, 12 predicted proteins | sample IncBWH4OmetaG_FD_150861 | JGI IMG/M metagenome (GOLD analysis project Ga0210395, IMG submission 150861) | Forest soil microbial communities from Barre Woods Harvard Forest LTER site, Petersham, Massachusetts, United States - Inc-BW-H-4-O ...
ACGTCTGGCGCGAGCAGCAGCATCACCACATGGCGTTCGAGCGCGGCAAGCCGAAAGGCAAGCTGCAAAAGCTCGGCCGCGCGCCGAACAAGCGCGGCACCCGCGTGCGCTTCCATCCCGACCCGCAGATTTTCGGGCCGAAGGCCGCGTTCCAGCCCGAGCGCGTGTTCAAGATGACACGCTCGAAAGCTTACCTGTTCGGCGGCGTCGAAATCCGCTGGTCCTGCGCCAAGGATTTGTTGCGGGGCGTCGAAGACGTGCCTGAGAAAGCGACGTTCCACTTCGAGGAAGGGCTGAAGGATTATCTCGGCGAGACGCTCAAGGACGCCACCCTCGTCCATCCCGACATCTTCACCGGCACCGCCGGCAAGACCGGCGCGCACGGCGCCGCGCAATGGGCCGTGGCCTGGACCGCCGACGCCGACCCGTTTCTCAACTCCTATTGCAACACCATCCCGACGCCCGACGGCGGCACCCACGAATCCGGCTTGCGCAGCGCGTTGTTGCGCGGGCTGAAGGATCACGCCGAACGCGTCGGCCAGGGCAAGCGCGCCTCGGCGGTCACCAGCGACGACGTCATGATCGGTGCCGGCGCCATGCTCTCGGTGTTCATCCGCGAGCCGGAATTCCAGGGCCAGACCAAGGACCGCCTCGCCACCGCCGAGGCGCAGCGCATCGTCGAACAGGCGATCAAGGACCCGTTCGACCATTGGCTCGCCGGCAATCCGATGCAGGCCAACAAGCTGTTCGACTTCGTGGTCGAGCGCGCCGAGGAGCGGCTGCGCCGCCGCCAGGAAAAGGATATTGCGCGCAAGTCCGCGGTGCGAAAGCTGCGCCTGCCCGGGAAGCTCGCCGACTGTACCAATGGCGCCGCCGACGGCGCCGAGATCTTTGTCGTCGAGGGCGACTCGGCCGGCGGCTCGGCCAAGCAGGCGCGCGATCGCCGCTCGCAAGCCATCCTGCCGTTGCGCGGCAAAATCCTCAACGTGGCGTCGGCCGGCAAGGACAAGCTGGCGCAAAACCAGCAGCTCGCCGACCTCATCCAGGCGCTCGGCTGCGGCACCGGCATCCACTACAAGGACGAGGATTTGCGCTACGGCCGCGTCATCATCATGACCGACGCCGACGTCGACGGCGCCCATATCGCCTCGCTGCTGATCACATTCTTCTACCGGCAGATGCCAAAACTGATCGACAACGGCCACCTCTATCTCGCCGTGCCGCCGCTCTATCGATTAAGCCACGGCGGCAAGAACTTTTATGCCCGCGACGACAAGCACCGCGACGCCATCCTGAAAAAAGAATTCCACGCCAACGCCAAGGTCGAAGTCAGCCGCTTCAAGGGCTTGGGCGAGATGATGGCGGCGCAACTGAAGGAAACCACCATGGACCCGAAGAAGCGCACCCTGCTTCAGGTCAAGGTGGTGGAAAGCGACCGCAAGAACACCGACAAATCGGTCGAGCGGCTGATGGGCAACAAGCCGGAATCGCGGTTTGAGTTCATCCAGGAGCGGGCGGAGTTCGCCGGCGAGGATTTGTTGGACGTTTAGTTCGGCTTCCCGCGATGCTCTCTACTTCGTCACCACCGGGCTTGGCCCGGTATGAAATCGGCGGAGATGCGCAATGCAGAACAGCAAAACCTACTTACTGCCGCTGGCACGTTTGTTGATGTGCAGCCTCTTCCTATGGGACGGCGTCCTTCAACTGCGCGATCCGGGCGGTACGGCGCAGTATTTCGCCAGCCTCGGCGTGCCGGTTCCGAACGTGGCGATTTGGGTCTCGATGGCCATCCATCTTCTCGCTGGCTTGGCGATCCTGGTGGGGTTCAAAACGCGGTGGGCCGCTGCGGTGCTCGCCCTGTTCTGTCTCGGCACCGCTTTCGGAGTGCACCTGCCGGCTGGAGACACGGAAAACATGGTCAATTTCTACAAGAACCTGGTGATGACAGGCGGCTTTCTCTACGTGATAAGTTTTGGCCCTGGGGGCATCAGCTTCGACGAGGGCATGGGGCTGAATAGCTAAGACCTGAACAGCGAAATTTATCGGTATTCGACAATTCCGCCAGCGGTAGGGTCATTCCTTCTGGAACAGCTTGTCGGTCGCGCTGATCAGGTCGCTGTCGGGATGCTCGGCGCAATATTGGCCGAGCTTCTTGGCCTTGACGACGAGCGCCTCGGTATCGATCACCGGCGGCTCGTCCTCCTCTTTGTAATAGCCGTCGAGCCAAGCCAGGATGACGCCGACATCGTCCTTGCTCGCCGCCAAAAATTGCTTGCAGGTCCAAGCCGATAGATCGATGTCCTCAGCCATTGCGGGAGCGCACGTTAACAGCGCACCGGTCAGCGCCAGGCGCATGATGAGCTTCATGGCAGTTCCTTTCGGGCGCCGAGGATGTGCCGCGGCCGACCACCATTTCAAGCAAAATTCGGACCGGAAGCGGCCGCGCCGCTATTCCTCGAACTTCAAATTCGCGGCTTTGATCACGGCGCTGAATTTGACGATGTCGCTGTCGATGATCTTGACGAACTCTTGGGGCGTCGCGCCGCCGGGATTGACCGCCATGGCCTTGAGCTTGGCCGATACGCCGGGATCGGCGATCGCCTCGCCCAGCGCTTTTTCCAGCTTGGCAACGATGGGCGCAGGCGTTGCGATCGGCGCGAAAATGCCGCTCCACAGCTGAATGTCGACGGCGGGGAAGCCGGCCTCGCTCATGCTCGGTGTATCGGGCAATTCGCTCGAGCGTTCCGCGCCGGTCACCGCGAGCGCCGTGACCTTGCCGGCCTTGACCTGCGGCACCGTCGGCGGGCCGTCGGCAATGGTCATCGCGGTCTGGCCCTGGATGACGCTCAAGATCATCTCGTTGCTGCTCTTGTACGGAATCATGGTGCCGGGCATGCCGGATTTGAGCTTCAACAGCTCGGTGGTGACGGTGAAGGCCGGCGACGAGCTGGCGTAATTCGCCTTGTCGGGATGCTCTTTCATCCACGCGACGAATTCCTTGACGTTTTTCGACGGATTGTCGGCGCCCTCGACCAGGATCAGCGGAAAATTCGCGATCATGGCGAGCGGCGTGAGCGTCTTGGTCGGGTGATATTTCAGGTCGGGATAGATCGCCGCCGCAAGCGACATCGCGCCGGCGGCGCCGACCAGGAGCGTGTAGCCGTCGGGCGTCTGGTTGGAGACATATTCGGCGGACAGCCGGCCGCCAGCGCCCGGCTTGTTCTCGACCACGACCGTCTGGCCCAAAATCTGCGAGGCCTTGTCAGCCACAAGGCGGGCGAAAATATCGTTGCCGCCGCCGGCCGCAAAACCGACCACAAGATGGATCGGCCGGCTCGGATAATCGCTCTGGGCGCTTGCCGGCGCTATCACCGAGCCAAGCAGCAAGGCGATCAGAATCGGCCAGCGGCTGAAATCACCAAACCTCATTTTGCGTTCTCCATCCCTCACGTTCGTCATCGTTAGCATAGTTCCAACCGCACTTGCCCAGCCCTGCGGCAATTGCGCTAATGCATGATCCCGAAAAGTGGTCGCCGGTTTTCGACAAGATCATGCTCAACTAAAATCCCTGCATCAGCTCAACCAGAGCTTGGTTCACTGCTTCGGGTCGCTCGATGGTCGACAGGTGGCCGCACTGTGGAACGACGACGAGCTTCGCTCCCGGAATCGCTGCTGCCATCTCGCGGGCCAGATCCGGCGGCGTCGGCTCGTCGCTGTCGCCGACCAGAACCAGCGTCGGGCATTTGATCGCCGCGAGGCTCGGACGCGAATCCACACGCGTCATGATCGCCTGTTGCTGGCGCAGATAGGCTTCCGCGCCGGTTTCCTCGTTCATGGCGCGCACGGTCGCCTTGAGCGCCGCGTCGTCGTGGCGGCTGCGATGCACCAGGGTGGGATATTGCGACTCGAGGATTTCGGCGAAGCGGCCGCTCTTCGCCAGCGCGATGAGCGGCTTGCGCTGCTCGGTCCGCTCCGGCGCCTCGCCGCGCGCGCCAGTGTCGAGCAGCGCGAGCTTGGCGACGCGCGACGGTGCGTGGCGCATGATCTCAAAGGCGACGTAGCCGCCCATCGATAAGCCGATGAGCGCGAAGCGCGGCGGCGCTGCGGCCAAAATGCTCCGCGCCATCGCCGCCATGCTGTCATCGCGCCGATGATCCGCGATGGTGACGGGGCCGAACTGCCACAGCGCCGGGATCTGCTCGGCATAAAGCCGCGCCGAGCAGTTGAGCCCGGCGACAAGGACGGTCGGCAAAGTTTCAAGCGAAGCTCCCGGCATTGACGCTCTCCTCCCCGGCATATCGTGAAAAAGTGAAGCAATCCGTTTAACTTAACGCGCTGCGGCACCCCGTTACAGGTTGACTTTCGGCCATTCGACCCTATGTTCCGCGGCAACTGAGGCAGATTCGGCCGCCCTGCGCCCACCCCAGTTCGATTTTCCTCATCGCAGGCGGTCCAATACGAGGGTTTATGTCGTTTTCACATCTCGGCTTGTCCGAAAAGGTACTCGCTGCCGTTGCGGCGACTGGTTACAAAACTCCGACCCCCATCCAAGATCAGGCCATCCCCCACGTGCTCGCCCGGCGCGACGTGTTGGGCATCGCCCAGACCGGCACCGGCAAGACGGCGGCATTCGTGCTGCCAATGCTGACCATGCTGGAAACCGGCCGGGCGCGGGCGCGGATGCCGCGCACGCTGATCCTCGAGCCGACCCGCGAGCTCGCGGCGCAGGTCGAAGAGAGCTTCATCAAATACGGCGCCAACCACAATAAGCTCAACGTCGCGCTGATCATCGGCGGCGTCTCGTTCGACGATCAGGACGCCAAGCTGATGCGCGGCGTCGACGTGCTGATCGCGACGCCCGGCCGCCTGCTCGACCATAACGAGCGCGGACGGCTTCTGCTCAGCGGCGTCGAGCTCCTCGTCATCGACGAGGCCGATCGCATGCTCGACATGGGTTTCATCCCCGACATCGAGCGCATCTGCAAGCTCGTGCCGTTCACCCGCCAGACGCTGTTCTTCACCGCCACCATGCCGCCGGAAATCCGGCGCATCACCGAGCAGTTCCTCTCTAATCCGGTGCGCGTCGAAGTCTCAAAACCCGCCACCACGGTCGCCGCCACGACACAACTTCTGGCCCGCTCCGGCCGCGACGGCGCCGAGAAGCGCGACACGTTGCGCCGTCTGATCCGCTCCGCCGAGGGCATGAAGAACGCCATCATCTTCTGCAACCGCAAGCGCGACGTTGCCACGCTGCATCGCTCGCTGCTCCGCCACGGCTTTTCGGTGCAGGCGCTGCATGGCGACATGGACCAGTCGGCGCGCACGGCGGCGCTCGAGCAATTCCGCAAGAACGAAGTCACGCTCCTGGTCGCCTCCGACGTCGCCGCGCGCGGCCTCGATATTCCCGACGTCAGCCACATCTATAATTTCGACGTGCCGATCCATGCCGACGACTACGTGCACCGCATCGGCCGTACCGGCCGCGCCGGGCGAAACGGCACCGCCATCACTATTGTGGCCGGATCGAACGACGCCAAGGCCGTCGCCGCGATCGAAAAGCTGATCGGCCAGCCGATTCCCTACATGGACAAGATCGCCGGCACGCCTGCCGAGCCAAAGCACGAACCAAAACACGAACCAAGACACGAGCCCAGACACGAGCCAAGGCAAACGGCGCGGCCGCCGCAACGCGGTCGGCACGAGCATCAGCGGCGACCCCAGCAGCCGGAGCGCGGGCCGCAACAGCCGCCGCCGGCCCCGGTCGCGCGCATCGAAGACGCCAGATCCCGCCGCGCCCCGCAGCCCGTGCGCAAGCCCATGGACGACGGCGACGCCTCGCACCTGCCGGCCTTCCTGCTGCGCCCGGTTACGGTCAAGGCCTAGCAACGCTGAAAATCCCGGCGTCCTCGGCGACGCCGTCGTTATGTCAGGATTTTCGGCGATTATCTAGTTGACAAACCCAAACGCTAGGGGTAGTCTAGGCACTATCGAGGGACGGTGCCATGAACCTAGCCGAGCTTTCCGCAGTAGTTTCCGACGAAGCCAAGGCATTCGAGATGATCGAAAGCCTGCGCTGGCCGAACGGGCCGGTCTGCCCCCATTGCGAGGCAACCGACCGCATCTACCGGCTGGAGGGGGTTCGGACCAAGCCAAACAAGAAGCATCCCCAAGGGCAGGTCCGGCATGGCCTGTGGAAATGCGGCCACTGCCGGAAGCAATTTACAGTCCGCGTTGGCTCGATTTTCGAGGATTCCCCGATCCCGCTCGGCAAGTGGGTTCTGGCGATCCACCTAATGTGTTCGAGCAAGAAAGGTATTAGCTCGAACCAGCTAAAGCGCGAGCTTGGCGTCTCCTATCAGACGGCATGGTTCCTGACGCATCGCATCCGCATGGCGATGACAGTCGATCCACTGAAAACCCTGCTTGGCGGCAAGAACAAGGTTGTCGAGATCGACGAGACTTTCGTCGGCGGCAAGCCGCAAAACAATTTCCATAAGAACAAGACCGCAGCGGCAGGCAAGAAGGTCGCCGTCATGACGCTGATTGATCGCGAGGGCGACGCCCGCGCCGTCGTGATCCCCAACGTCCAGAAAAAGACATTGGAGGCGATTGCAAAGCCACTCGTTGACAAGTCAACGGTTATCATGACCGACGCGGCCGGAGCCTATCAAGATTTGGGCCACTACTTCGATGGGCACTTCGCCGTTGACCACTCCAAATACTTTGTGCGCGGCGTGATCTTCCACACGAATTTCGCCGAGTCCTACCACTCGCTTTTGAAGCGAGGCATCATCGGGACATTCCATCATGTCAGCGAAAAGCATCTTCCTCGCTATTTGCAGGAATTTGATTTTCGCTGGAACAGTCGCAAGGCAACCGATGGCGCGCGTACCGAAGCGGCAATCAAGGCGACGGCAGGCAAGCGCCTGACCTACAAGCCACTTAAGAAGGCACGGAAGGGCACCCTGTCTCAGCTATTTAATTGACTGCCCAAAATCGAAGCGAATTGTCGGCAAGAGCGTGTGTGGGGAATTGATGATCCTTCCCCATGTTAATTAAGTCCCACGCAAAGTCGCGTAGCTCAAAACCTTCGCCGTTCGATTTGCGCGCCCTTGGTTTCGACGCGATACCCTTTTTGTCATAAAGCTCGAACGCCTGTTCGAAGTTTTTGGCGTTCATGAATTTCTTCTGCAATCCTTCATATGGTGGCAACGCGCCGCCGTATCCAATGACGCGCCGTGCCATAGCAACCATATTCAATTCCTCAATCGTCCAATGTTCGCCGACGAAGGAATCCTTTTCAAGAGCCTGTTCGCCACTCAAAGGTTGATAGCGCATCGGATAGGCCGCAATACCCCACGCAAGGAGGTCGCGCACGCGCTCGAACAAATCCTGCGGCGTGTCCCGGTAATTGTAGAGAACATAACAGCAGATGTGAGCATAGCGATGGTTGCTTAGACCAGCAGCGCGTAGATTTTGTATCGCGCGTTTCATGCCTTTCTGCATTCCGGGAAAATCGTATGCGAAGCGGATCGTCGGAATGTTTAGAGTAGTAATCTCATGGGCTACTTCCTCTGTGACGAGGCGCGCGTCGAGGCCCTGATTAAAGTCAACTTCGACTTTTAGCTCGCGCAACTCAGTGAACAAATCGCGCCAATGGCTTTCACCTAAAACGTTGTTGTCCCATAGAATGACCCGCTTGTGTTCTGGATGAACTAAGTGAGCGATCCGGCTATTAGGGCGAATCTGAAATGGTTTTCCCTCTAGCTTTGGTACTGCGCAGAAATCACATTTTCTGATGCAACCGCGATGGCTGAACATAACCGAGGCAGCGCGATCTCGGTGCCATTCCGGCACAAGATCATAATCAGGCATTAAATCTTCGACCGCGCGGTCGAGCCCTATTTTAATTTCGTCAGCGCCGCTGCCTTTTGCATGATCCGGCATCAATGTCGCGTAGATTCCGCCGAGCGAAATCTTCGCGCGCGGGAAAAGCGCGCGATAGAATGCGACTGCCTCCCACACTGGACGCCACGCCCAAGTGAACAGGCTTGTGATCTTGACCTCGTCCGGGACAAAGCGCGTGACAAGCGAAATGCCCCGCTGGAAACGGACCTCATGTCCCTGCGCCTTATAGAGCGTTGAGAGTTTGAGAAGTCCGAGCGGCGGGTACTGCGTATAATAGGCCGGTTCAACCAACAAAATTTTCATGCCGCTACATTCTCTGCCGGATCGATAATCCGGTCCTTCCACTCCTTGATGCGCGCAATGTCCTCATCGGTGTAGACTCGTTCATTCTTGCGCGCGAATCGCTTTGCGCGGGGGACTTTTCCGGCTTTTTCCCACCTGTACAGCGTCAGCTTGTGGACGCCGATTAGCTCAGCCGCCTTCTTCATGTTGTATCTGTTTGACATGACGCTATAAAACCTGCATCGATCTGCACAGATCGACGTACCACGTATGTTCGCTGATTGCAATCATTTGTTAGCCTTAACGGCCACCATCGCGTATTCTCTGGAGCGTGGTTCCGGCGAGAACGAGAAAAAGTCCAGTACTCGCTGGTACCCGGAAGACCTGGATGGTCCAGGTCAGGGCTCTGGAGTACTTGTCATGGAAAAGTTCTACGATGAGATCGTCATCGGTGGTCAGCCGGTGAAGATGGAATTGACGGAAGTGCCGATCGACAAGATCGAACTCGATCACGACAATCCGCGCATCCGCTACCGCTTGCAGCTTCAACAGGACGGCAAGGAGTTGGAGGATGTCATCCTCGCCATGCCGGAAGTGCGCAAGCTGCGCGCCGACATCGAGAAGAACGGCGGCCTGCGCGAGCGGCCGATCTTGCAGATGAACGGCAACGGCACCTACAAGGCGCTCGAAGGCAACTGCCGCGTCGTGTGCGTCGAAAGCCTCAATAAGAAGAAGCCGAGCGATCCGCGTTGGAAGAAAGTTCCGGCGCGTATCATCCCAAAGGACGTAGACCCGAAGTCGGTGGCGATCTTGCTGTCCGACATGCACATCGCCGGTAAAATCCAGTGGAAGGCGCATGAGAAGGCCGGGCAGGTCTATCACATGCACCACACGCTCGGGATGCGCATCGAGGACATCGCGATCTACTTGCGGGCAAGCAAGAGCACGGTGCAGCGCCTGCTCGACGCCTACCGCCTGATGGTTGAGAAGTTTCTGACCATCGACGAGGGCAAGTTCGCTGGTAAGGGTGAAGGCAAATGGTCGTTCTTCGATGAACTCTACCGCTCGAAAGAGTTGCGGGACGAGTTGAAGAAGAATCCGGAATTTTCGGATGACTTTTGCCGCTGGGTTGGCAGCGAACGCCTGCCGGACGGCGCCGACGTGCGCAAGTTGCCTGGCATCCTCAAGCACCCGGACGCCCGCAAAAAGTTCGAGAAGGGTGCGCCGCTGCCGGAAGTGACTAAGATGGTCGAAGCAGCCGAACCCGAACAAGGTTCCGACTTCTTCAAGATGCTCGCCAAGATGCGCGACGAGCTGACCAATGCGGCTCAGGTGAAAGAAATCCTGCGCATCCGTACCGACAAGGTTGCCCGCGAACGCTTGGTCGAAACGTATGAAGCCCTGGTTGACTTCATGCTGCTTGCTGACGTGGAGCCGCCAGCGCCGCACGACAAACCGAAGGCCGCTGCTTAGGGTGGTCTAAGGGCGAACGGCCGGATGCGATCTCTCGCTTCCGGCCGCTCTGTGTGTGGGGCGCGGGTGGTTCCCCGGTGCGGGCTCTGGAACCTGACACCGAGGAGTTCAATTCTCCTGCGCTCCACACTACTTACTATAATCGCACAGGCTTCGAGTCGCCAGCAACCCCAAGAGGCGGGCTATGACCACCAAGACGAGCAAAGCAGAAGGGCCGGTACGGCCAGAGCCAGTGTCGCTGCACCCGCTCACGACTGAACAGGCCTTGGGAGCGCTGTTGCGCACACCCGCCGCGAGCACCACCTTGAAGGACCGGCCCAAAAAGCCGAGCCGCAAAAAGGCAAAGGCGCATCAATGAGCGGTGTAGGCGAGTACAACTACCTAGGCTATCTGCTATCGGTGCAGTCCCAGGGGAAGGGCTTGAAGATCATTATCTTGCCGCCCGGCGGCGGCTTTAGTTTGACTGAAATTCCCTGGTCTGAGGGTAAGTCGGAAGAGGATTTCGACGCGCTCATGGCGCAGGCCAAGGCGGCAGTCGACACCAATATCCAGAAAATCGCGGCAGCGCGGGCAAAACGAAGCTAGATTCGCGGGGTCGTCAGGCTCACGCGGCGATCCTACCTGTAGGGCCGGGTTTGTCAAATAGATAATCGCCGGATTTTCCGGACAAGCGGTCATTTACCGCTCATTCACGGCTATCCCCTAAGTTGCATTGTGAATTGCGGCAGTCCGGGCTGTCACCCACACGTCGGCCTTTCCAGCGCGATCGGAGATACTTCATGGGAGTGCCCCGCGACGAGCACGAACGGACGCTCGCATTCGCCGACATCGCATTGGGACAGATCAAGGCGCTCGCCCAGGCCGCGACACCGCGCAATTTCGAAATCTGGTACACCTACGCCACCGGCTATTACCCGGCGCTCAACCAATTGATCAATCAGACGCTCGAGCAAAAAGGCGCGCTCGGCGAGGCCGATCTCGAAGAGATCTACGCCACCTATATCGCGGCCAGCCGGGCGACCGACCGCATCGACACCGTCAACTCGCGCATGCTCGGCGAGATCAAACTGGTCTTGGACACCATCGACGCCGCCGCCGGTACGGCGACCAACTACTCGGCTAGTCTCGCCGACGCGACCGCAAGCCTCAAGGGCGCCAACGACGGCGAAGGCCTGCGCGCCGTGATCGAGCGCCTGGTCCAGGGCGCCAAGGACATGGAGCACAACAACAAGAAGCTCGAAGCGCGGCTGTCGGCGTCGAAGCAGGAGATCGAGCAGCTTCAGGAAAACCTCCAAGCGGTGCGCACCGAGAGCCTGACCGATCCGCTCACCACGCTGTCGAATCGCAAGTTCTTCGACCAGGCCCTCGCCAAAGCCATGACCGAAGCGAAAGAAAGCAATCAGCCGTTGGCGCTGCTGATGGCCGACATCGACCATTTCAAGAGCTTCAACGACAAATTCGGCCACCTCACCGGCGACCAGGTGCTGCGCCTGGTGGCGCTGTCGGTGAAGCAGAACGTCAAAGGCCAGGACGTCGCCGCGCGCTACGGCGGCGAGGAATTCGTCGTCGCGCTGCCGAACACGGCGCTGCAATCGGCGATCACGGTGGCCGACCATATCCGCCGCGCCGTCATGACCAAGGAACTGATGAAACGCTCGAGCGGCGAGCGGCTCGGCCGGGTGACGATCTCGATCGGCGCCGCGGTTTTGCGCCCACACGATACCGCGCAGTCCTTGATCGAACGCGCCGACATATGCCTCTACGCCGCCAAACGCAACGGCCGCAATCGCGTGATCTGCGAGGCCGATCCCGAGGCGCGCCCCCAAGCCGCGCCGGCGCGGGTGGCGTAAGCCGCTCGCAAAGCGTTTCTTGTGGTGCACAAGTCCGTCCCACAGACTACCGGCGGTGTGGCAGAGTACAGTCGTCGCGCCCGAGTGTACGCCAAGCGCTGACATGCAAACGCGCAACGCCGAGAACGGCCGCGCGCTGAAGGACCTGCACGCAGGACGCTGCGATCACGCCTAATTTCAGAACGCGTTCTTGCTCGCGATTGTACCAGATTATATCAGTGGCGCAGCATCTCGATCTGAAGCGGCGACAGCAGATCAGGCGCCGTGGCGGAGCCATAATATCTGGT
>Ga0210395_10003647_pt1 | contig 11798 bp, 7 predicted proteins | sample IncBWH4OmetaG_FD_150861 | JGI IMG/M metagenome (GOLD analysis project Ga0210395, IMG submission 150861) | Forest soil microbial communities from Barre Woods Harvard Forest LTER site, Petersham, Massachusetts, United States - Inc-BW-H-4-O ...
CTCTAACCTGTGCAGCATTGCGGCCAGTCGTTTCGCGCATGCTGGCGTAGACAGTGTGGCCCGCGAAGGCAAGAGCGCGAGCTGGCGAGTGCGCCGAAGCCGCTCGAAGCTCAGGTGATGAAGATAACGTTTTTCATATCGATTCTCCTGTTCTTCGGGTTATGGCAATGGAAGGGATGACCGGCGGTGATGTCTGCTCTTTATGCGAAGCCACCGTTTGCGCGAAGCACCTGGGCGTTGACCCATCCGCCGTCGGGCCCGGCGAGAAAGGAGACGACGTTTGCGATATCGTCGGGGTGACCGAGACGCTCAAGCGGCGCCATGTTGCTGATCTGTTTGATCTGCTCTTCAGTCTTGCCGTCCAGGAAGAGCTCCGTCCCTACAGGTCCAGGTGCAATGGCGTTAACCGTAATCTTGTGTCCACGAAGCTCGTTGGCGAGAACATGGATGAGGCCTTCGACGCCTGCCTTGGAGGCGATGTAAGGGCCGTAGGCAGGAAAGTTCTTCGCGAGGACGCTGCTGGAGAATGCGATGATACGGCCTCTCTCGGCTACGTGCTGCGCCGCCTGCGAGAGCACGAGGAAGGTTCCGCGGAGATTCGTGGCAATGACTTTGTCGAAGGTCTCGACGTCACCTTTGGCGATGGGCGAAAGAGGCATGATGCCTGCGTTGTTGACTACGACGTCGATCTGTCCGAAGGCTTTGAGTGTCTTCTCGAAGAGCTGCTTGACGTCTTCGGGATTAGCAACATCAGCCTGGACTGCAAGGCCGCGTCCGCCTGAGCTGGTAATCTCGTTGACGACCTCTTCTGCTTTGGCCGCGTTGCCGACGTAGTTGACGACGACGCCGAATCCATCGGCTGCGAGGCGAAGGGCGATGGTACGTCCGATGCCGCGGGATGCCCCGGTGACGATAGCTGTCTTTCTCATGGTGGTTCTCCTTCTTGGGGGATTCTTCGAACCTGAAGTCCGTCCCTAAGAAGAGATTGAACCGGACATGGCTATCCGTCCAATGCATAGTGCTAATATTCATTATGCGTGTAACGCAGCTACGGCAGGCGGATTTAAATCTTCTTGTTGTGTTCTCGGTACTTGCCGAAGAGCGGAATGTATCGCGTGCCGCCAAGCGGTTGCTACTGAGCCAGCCCGCCGTGAGCCGCGCATTGCAGCGAATGCGGGATACGTTTCACGATGATCTGCTGGTGCGGACGGCAAAGGGTTATGAACCAACGCCGCAAGGGGAACGCATTCTTCGAGAGCTCGAGATCATGTTGCCGAAATTGGACCGGCTCATCTCGGGTTCGACATTCGACCCCGTGACAGAACATTGTTCCTTCCGGATTGCGGCGACAGACAATGCGACCTCGATCATCGCGCCCATTCTCTGTCGCGAGGTTCTCCCGGTGGCGCGACAGGTTCGCTTCACTTTCGCAAGTTGGAGAGGAGATGTCTTCGAGGACCTGAGTCACGGTCGGCTCGATCTTGCTTTGATTGGCGATGAAGGCCACGTGCCCTTACCTTTACTAACCGAGATCATTTACGAGGAAGAACTCGTCTGCATTGTGGCCGCGGATGCACCCTACAAGCGCCAACTCACTCTCAAGCAATATCTCGCGGCCGAACACATTGGCGTCGATGTCGTCGAAGGCTCACAACATATACCGGAGAAGCGTCTCGCAGCGTACGGTCATCGCCGCCGTACCGTGATTACCCTCCCATATTTCGGAGCGGCTACTCGGTGTATTCCTGGAACCAAGCTGATTCTTACCGCACCCCGGCGATTCGCGGGACTGGAAGCCGAAAATCGAAAAATCAAGGTGCAGAAGGCTCCGGAAGAAATAACCGGCTTCAAGTACCTGATGATCTGGCATCCCCGAGTCAATACGGATGCCGCGCATGCATGGCTACGCAGCGAGATCAGGAGAATTGGCAAGAAGATCGGCTCGTGATCTTCCTATCCGGGTGGTCGGCTAACCTTACCTTACGGGACGCCATGGAACGCCGGCGGGACGTGTGACGCTGGGCAGGAGATTCACTTGCGGGAGTTCTGAAGTTCGGCGGTCCAGTTTGTAATGACCATCAGGGACTTGGTTTGCTCCTTCCATGTCCTGACGTTGACGAGAAAGCGCTTTCCGTCTCGTGTAACGTCATAAAAGCCGACATTGTTTGGAAGCTGCAGCCGGAATAGCGGCTGCGAACCCAGAACGCGAAACTCCTGCGCCGATTCACGCACCTGCACAGCTGTCATCATCTGATCATCGGTTACGTAGAACAATTCCTGTCCGTCCCCACGCCACCGCACATCACCCCCGGCCACGGACTCAACGGCAGTCTTTGCCCCACGGACGGGAAATGCAGTTACATATACTTGCCCACTGCTTTCATCGTAGTAAGCGAGCCAATGCCCGTCAGGAGAGAATTTGCCCCCGCTCGCATCACTGATATCGAATACCGGTTTCCCTGTTTCGAGTTCGGCCACCCGGAGGACATCCTGCCAATTCGCGCGGCCCTGAAACTTGGTCAGTTCAACGGAAACATAGCGGCCGTCGGGGGACCAGTCGTCTGGCCCGATGAGTTCGAAGTGCAGTCCACCGGGCCGTCGTTCTTCTCCCGAACCGTCTGAATTGTGGACTACCAGGGTGGAGTCCTTTCCCACCGTGTCTCGATACGCGATCTGCTTACCGTCGGGAGACCAGATCGGACGATACAAGTTCGAGCCGTTCTCCTCGCTGACGAGCGGAATGCGAGTGCCTCGTTCCACGTCGTAAATCCAAATTTTTTCCCGCGCATCACTTGGCGAGATCCCAACCGCGACTCGCTTTCCATCCGGTGAAATGGACGGCCGCTCCAAGAGTCCAGCTTCGCCCAGCGTGCCAATCGTCTTGCCGGTTCGGTCCAGCCACGCCATCTGACTACTGACCCCGGTGCCCGCGGTTCCATAAACCAGGATGCCGTTCGTTGAAACAGTGAATGCGCCGTTATGAAGAAAGGTGTGATATTGAATTTGTCTTACCACCGGCAATACCGCTCCACTCAATTCCAACCGTGCGAGGTCGAAGTTCTGCGCGACCAGATCGCCGTCGCGGCTAAACAACAGGTACCCCTCCGAGTACTGCGCGTTTGTCGAAGTCAGCGGAAGCCGTTTGGGCTTTTCTCCGTCGATAGAACCAACCCACACGCTGTCATCCGGCGTTCCAAAGGAAGGATACTTCCACTGCAAGAACAGAAAGTGTTTTCCGTCGGGAAGAAATGCGGGCCACATCTGAGATACTGCGTCGCTCGGCAATTCATAGCCAGGAATGGGCTCGGGCGTGCCGCCACCGTCCGATACCATTTTTAGTGCGTCCCCAAAATTCGCAAAAAGGATGATTCCTCGCGGCGACCACGCTCCCCCGATTCCAAACACCCCTGCCGGACAGATGTCGCTAACACTGCCACCGGAAACATTCACCTTCTTCAGCTTGCCAGGGACGAAAAATGCAATGTCGCGGCTATCGGGCGACCAGAAGGGATTTGCGGCATCCTCGCTGCCTGTGATCGGTTGTGCGTCGGACTGATCCAGCCGTCGCACCCACAGCTGGGTATGACCGCCGCGCATGGCAATGATCGCGAGGAACTTTCCATCCGGAGAAATTGCAGCTGGTTGCGTAATGTTCGCCCAGAATCCATCGCCGGGCGGCGGCGGAATCGCCGCTTGCAGGCTGACCGACGGCCTCTCGGAGTGCCTCGTGAAGAACAGGTTCAGCGCAATACCTAGCAGCGCCAGTTCCGCAGCGACTCGCGCCCAGGACCGCCACGCCCTCTGGGCACCCGGCGCGACTGCGGGGGTAGCCGAGCTGCTCGAATCCGACAGGGCCCCCAACGCAAACCCTACATCCCGCGCCGACTGAAACCGCTCTTCCGGATTCTTCTCCAGGCAGTGCCGCACGATCCGGCCGAGTGCCGGCGGCACAGTGCGATTCGTCTCCGCAAGGTCCGGCGGATCATGTTTCAAAATCGCGCTCATGGTCTCGACAGAACTATCGCCGTGAAACGCGCGCTTCCCAACAAGCATCTCGTACAAAATCGCGCCAAAGCTGAACAAATCCGAGCGATGATCGGCCACTTCTCCTTTCACCTGCTCCGGCGACATGTATCCGACCGTGCCCATCACCACGCCCGGTTCGGTTTGCGATGCAAGTGTCGCAGCATCAGCGGCCAGCGCGCCTTCCTGACGCACAAGCCTCGCCAGCCCAAAGTCCAGAATCTTCACCCGCCCGTCGCGTGTCACAAAAATGTTTTCCGGCTTCAGGTCGCGATGAACAATCCCTTTCTCATGCGCCGCCGCCAGCCCGCGGGCAATCTGCTCCGCATACTCGCTGGCCTTGCGCACCGGCAGGTCCCCCGCACTCAAGCGGGCGCGCAGGGTCTCGCCCCCCAAAAATTCCGTGACAATGTAAGGCGAGCCTTCGTGCTCGCCAAAATCATGGATGGCCAAAATGTTGGGATGATTCAGGGCAGCCACGGCTTGCGCCTCCTGTTGGAAGCGCCGCAACCTCTCCGGATCGGTGGCAAACGCGACGGGCAGGACTTTGATGGCCACATCACGGTTCAGCCGTGCGTCCCGCGCACGATACACCTCACCCATGCCGCCAGCGCCGGCGGAAGTCAGGATCTCATACCGTCCGAGTTTGGCGCCCGAGGTGAGTCCCATTTGTGCGCGCAATTATAGCCTTGCGGAGCACGTTGTCACAGGATGCGGTCGACTCTGGGCGGTTTGTCGGCGAACCTTACCTTACGGGACTGTGGAAGGTCAGCCCGTGATGCGTTCGCAACCCGAAAAATGATGTTCACTTCATTGACAACCGGCTACGATTGCGCGAAAAAAATCCGAGCCAGCTCTCTGCGTATATTCTCTCGTCACCGGACAAGCAAAGTGGGACGATGATGAATGCAGGGAGCTATAGTGCTGCGACTGCGCCAAGTCGTGATCACTGCACGGATACGGTAATCTCTGAGCCTGATGCGGCGGTCAACTGCTGGTCAGGCTGCACGACAGCCGCCTTGGTGATTTTCACAGGGAAGCGTCCGGTAGCACTCGCCTGGAAGGTCAGGGTCGCTACCACACCGTGACCCGAGACTCCTTCCGAGCCAGGTGGGCGTGACGCTGTGATCTCGACGGCACCACTAGCCGGGTCCTCCCGATGGACCAAAGCCACGATTTGTTCTCCCTGAGACAGGAAATTGCCGCTCGAAATGTTCAGCAGCTGTAGACCCTGTTTGTCATAGGTCACTTGCAAGGGAACAGAATGCACATTCTGTCCGCCAGATAGACCTACATCGATGGTGAAGGTTCCACCGTTGACGACCGAGATTGCAGTCGGATCAAGTTCCAATGCAGCAACTGCTCCACCGAGTGACTTGGCTGCCGGTGCGGTCTCAAGGGCCTGGTCAGACTCTCCGCTTGCAATTGTTGCGGGCGCGTGTCGCAGATGAATAGAATTTGCCGTCCCCACGTCGAGAGTCCTGCCGTTGAATTCATTGAAATCTTTACGTCGAATAATATGGGGAATCACAGCAAACACGATTTCGCTATCCATCACATCGGTATTCTTTTGCCCAAACAGGTACTTCAGGATTGGGATCTGCGACAGTCCGGGAATACCTGTCAAAGTCTGCATGTTCTGCTGCTCCAGCATCCCGCCGAGCAGGCTCACCTCGCCATCTTTCAACCGAATTTCATGCTCTACTTTTCGCTGGCCGATCACCGGTTCGGTGATCCCACCAATCGGCTCATTGTTAATCACCGATGAGACGTCGAGGGCAATCTTGAGAGTGACATCTCCGTCGGGATGGATATTTGGGGTAATGTCAATATTCACGCCGACATCGATGTACTGAAATTGCGTATTCACAAGTCCGCTTACTGAGAGCCCACTGATCCCCGACTGGAAAGAGCCGGTCGCAACTGGCACTCGCTCACCGATCTTGAGCGATGCCTTTTGGCCATTCAGAGATCGAATCTGTGGATTCTGGATGATCTTGGTGCTGCTATCAGTAAACAAAGCGGTTGCGTTGGCGCTCGAAATCGTCGCCGCGAAGTCGGTCGCATTCAGGTTGCCAAAGGAGTTTAGGTTGATGCCCGTACCAGAACTGTCGCTCGAACTCGATGTGCTGGTCGACGTGCTCGAACTGATGCTGGAACTAGGATTGATATTGGCTTGCAACTGGACAGAGGCGCTGGTGGGTGGGCTTATGCCCAGGGTATGCGCCTTATCGCGGCTCACTTCCATCAACGCGAAGTCGACAACGACTTCCGGGGACGCCCTGTCAAAATCGCTCACGATCTTTTCGGCCAGTAGCACCTGGTCGGGCGTTCCCCGGATCACGATGGCTTCCTGTGAAGCAAGCTGCTGAACGCGGTTCACATCGAGGACGGAACGTAGAGTGTTCACCAAGTCCTGGAGTTCGGCCGGCGCCGAAAGGTTGGAGAGATAAAAAGCCTTGATGACATTTTCTTCCAGTTCCTTCCGTTTCGCAGGATTGTCTACTGCCACGAAAATCGTATTGCGAGTCATCGGCTTCCAGAACGTCTTTGATTCGGCCGCGACCAGATCAAGTGCCTCCTGTAACGTGACTCCGTTCAGTTCGATATTGACTTGCCGTGCGGCAAAATCCGGATCAAAAAGCACGTTAACGCCAGCCAACTTGCCAATGGTCTGATAAACGATTTTGGCGTCTTGCGACAACTTCAACGTGACTGGAAGAGTGGAAAGGCCGCTGAGTTTCACGGGTCCTTGCGCATCCAAAAGGTCGGGGCTTAGTCCGGGTTCGGACCGAGATACATTCGCGGCATGATTTCTCAGCGCTTGTTGGATCATGTTCCGAGTGTTTGTCACTTGCTGTGCGGCGATGGGACTGGATGGGTCAATGCTCACGGCTTGTTCAAACAATGTCAAAGCCTCTTCGAGGCTTCCCGCCTGCTGCAGTAGCGTCGCACGGTGCACTTTTGATGCGGCGGCCAAGAACCGGATTCGGGTCAGTGCCGCGCGATATCGAGTGTTCCGCGGATCCGCATCATAGGCTTTCTGGTAGGCTTCGTAGGCGCCTTCGTAATTCTGACGCGCCTCCAGATCTGTGCCCTGCTTGTACGCCGACTGACCCTTCTCGGCATGCACGGGCATCGCCAGAAATACGAACGCAAGCACGAAGCCAGCTGTGATGAACGATCTCGCCTTGCACCCAGTGCGCAAACCACCGCTTGTCATCCGAACTCCCAAACAATTCCACACTTTGATACTCCTCCTTGAGGTACCACAACCGTTTTCCGAGTCAAAGCGCAGGGAGTTGACTGCTAAGAACGCGAGCTTTCGCAAACATTGCAGTAATTCTTCGCAGAAAGAGTCCGCGTGTTTGGCGAGTGGTGTTACAGATTCGTGCCTGAAATCTCGACACTTTTGCCGCATTGCCGCAAAGCGGTGGGTGCGTAGCGGAGTTCTAGAAAAAGAGTTGACCGTTTAGATGATTTCTAATTCCCATTGCTAAACGCCCGGTGAAGCATCTGTTAGGTCAGTCCACCTCGCAGCAAGCGACAGTTGAGTCGCCCCGTAGTCCTTGCTTGCAGAAAACAAGCCGGGCAGACTCGTCTTGCGCGAATGTGTGGGTATACCTTTCGGTCACATTGATCCCCCTGTGCCCGAGGCGTTGCTTGCGAATTCGTTGCGGGATTCCCAACGAGTCCATCGCTGTGGCATTGGTGTGGCGAAAGCTATGCGAGTTCGACTATGCCGTCAGCGATTGCTGCCCGGTCAAGTTGCGAAATCTCGCGCTCCAGTTTTTCCTGTCCTCATTCCGCTCAGCGGATCTAATTGCTGAACCTGACTCTAGCCGTTCTGGAATTCGAGCATTACGATCTCAGGATTCGATCCCAGCCGCAGTGGCGGTCCCCAGGTTCCTGCTCCGCTTGAAGTGAAAACCTGCATCTTCCCGATCCGGCTCAAGCCATAGACAAACTGGCGGTAGATCCGCCGCGCCATCCAACTCCAAGGTAAGAACTGTCCAAGGTGCGTATGGCCGGACAGCTGCAGGGAGACTCCGGCGGCCTCTGCGATCTCCGGACGGTCAGGCGCGTGCGTCAACAGAATGCTCGCGCGGTTGCGATCGAGGCCGATGTCATGCAGCACCGACGCAAGCAGCCCGTTCTGTGTGGCGTTCCGATACGGAACGCCGATAATCTGCAACCCGTCCACTTCCACCTTCTCATTGCTGAGCACTCGCACTCCGGCCGCCGTAATGGCACTCAGGTATTTGCTGTCGTCTCCGAATTGCTCATGATTTCCGGCGACGAAATACACACCATGGGGCGCCATGAGTTCGTTCAACGGCTCCGCTGCTCGCCGCGCATCAATGGCCGTGCCGTCATACAAATCACCCGCAACAAAAATCGCATCTGGCGCCTCCCGCAAGATCTTGGCCACCAGGCGGCGCAGAAAACCGCCGTTTCGCACGTGCCCAAGGTGCACGTCGCTGATCAGAGCCGCTCTTCGTCCACGCCACGCTGCCGGCAAGTTCGCGAGCCGCACGGTCGTTCGCGTGATCCGCGTCCAACTTGCGTTGAAAACCCCATAGAGTCCAGCCGCTGCCGCAGCACCGAATAGCAATTCCACGGTCCGATGAAAGTTCACGTTCAGCCCCGCGAGCCGCCCAAATCCGAAAATTATCCAGGAGGAAACCGCGGCAAGAAGGAGGAAGCTCACCAGACCCATCCAAACCGCAGCGGCCCGGTAAAACGCGCGCAGTGGAGCATTTGTGTATCGGAAAGCCAGTAGTGAGGCGACAACAAAGCTCACCGACAAAAGCCCAAGGACAAGTTTGATCCAGAACGCGCCGGGAATTTCGCTCCCTAGGGGCGAAAAAGCCCACGTCTCATAGAGGAAATAGTGGATCAAGAAAAGAACCGACTGAACCACTGCGATAAAACCGATTAATTCTTTTCGTACACGCATGGAGCATTAGACTCTCCCACCCACCATTTGGATTCTCGGCATGCCTCTCGGAACATTGCTTTCAGCTCGGCACCACAAAATGCAATTTACGCTTCCAGGTGCGACAAGGCGTGGCGACGCCATTTGTTCGCGGCTATGTCCCGATCGAATTCGCGTAGATCAGATGACGTACCTTCGGTTCGGCGGCGACGTAGCGAGATAGGCGTTGCTCCACTTCGCGGTCCGCTTGAGTCTGCCGTTCGTGTTGACGCAGATGTTCTGCCCACGAATTGACTAGAAATATCTCCAGATAGCGATCAGTGACTTCGGTATCACGAAAGATCCCCCACCGATATGCACCATCGCGCCGTCGGATGCGACCATATTGATGGATCGCCGCTATAAAATCCGCATCGCGTTCTGGAATGATCGTGTATTCGACCGTAACTAACACCGGTCCCCCGTGAAGGTCGGCCGCAGCATCTCTGACCACGATCGGCATGCGCCAGTGGTTCCATGGACTCAGATCCGCGGTCGAATCAGGAAGCTTTGCGAAGAGCGCGAATATCAGGCTGCCGATTGTTCCAACTCCGGCATACACAAGAGCGATTCGGATGCCTGCTCGTTGCGCTACCGCGCCCCAAGCTGCGCTCCCAAGAGCGAAGCCACCCTGATAAACCAGAGTGAAAATTGCAAGCACTCGTGCTCGTACCCAGTCCGGGGCAAGGTTTTGCACCAGAGCGCTGATCAGGGAAATGAAAGTCACCCAGGCCGCACCGCCAACGAGCATCACAGGAGCAAGTGTGCTCAATCCGTGTAAGCCACTGATCGCCACAATCACCAACCCCAAAATCAGCACTCCAGTCGAAACAATGACTTCCGTGGACCATCTGGCGCGGGCTGACTGCATTATCAATGCCCCGCCAATAGCTCCCATTCCAAAACATCCGAGCAAGATCCCGTATCCGATTGCGGTCGCATTCACGCTCCGGGCAACGGTCGGCACTAATGCGAAGAGGGCGCTTGAGAAGAACATCATTATGCCGGTCCGAACCACCACGGTGAGGATCGCGGGGGAGTGGAGGACGTAGCGGATAGCAGCGACAGTGGCTCCCGTCAGAGTCTCCGGCGGCGCGGTCCGCTTGCGAATCGGCCGCTTCCACCTGGCCACCACCAGAATGACTCCGAAAAACGACACGAAGTTCACGAAAAATGCAGCAGCGACACCGGCGGCGGCTATGACCACGCCAGCGAGTGCAGGCCCAACCGCCCGGGCGAGATTGAATTCGATCCCGTTGAGCGCTGATGCCGCTGCAAGGTCGTCCTTGGACACCAGATCTGGCAGAATTGCGCGCCACGTCGGTGTTTCGAACGCGTCTCCGGCGGAGAGCGCGAACGTCAATACGAGCAGTAGCCAGGGCGACATGAAACCAGCGAAGGTCAAGACCGCGAGAAGCAGGGCTACGCCCATCATCCACGACTCGGTGGCCAGAACCAGTTTGCGGCGGTCAAAAATATCGCCGGCGGATCCAGCCGGAAGGGCCAGTAGAAGGTACGGCAGTGAAGAAGCGGTCTGGGTGAGCGCGACGTAAATCGGCCCGGCGCCGAGTGAAACCATCAGCCATGCAGCCCCAACGTTCTGCATGAAAGTGCCAATATCAGAGACCACATCTGCGATCAACAGATTGCGGAAGGTCAACACTCGCAGGGGTCGCCACAAGCTCGATGAGCCCCGCGCCCTCAAGTCTTTTTCAGCGGTATCGGTCAACCGGCCTTATCCCCCTAGTCCTGCCTCGCAGACGGTAGCTACGATTCGTGCGCTTCGACCGCTAGCCCAGTCGTCAGGCATTGACCGAGCCCGGCACTCATTATGGACCAAGGCCGATATCCTTCGCTTCTTCACTGCCGATAAGCGATCGATGAATTTTGTGAACATCAATAGCCTACTACCTGCAAACCTCCGTCGGTGCTCGGCTGCAGGGCTAGATTCTGGGGCGCGCTGAAACCCCGGAGTTGTTGACCGATCTACTATTAAATTGCATTTACCTCGACATAAAGAATCCTTATGAAAGGATATATCATCTCATTTCCTGGTATCTAATTGCGCTCAAGCGAGCTTGCCACGAAAGGACTCTATGATTCGCAAACTGACGGCCACGGAGAATGATGTTGCAACAACTATTCTCCGATTAGTGCTCGGCGTAATTTTCTTCGCGCATGGCGCCCAAAAGATGCTCGGTTGGTTCAGTGGCTACGGATTCACTGGCACGATGGGCTTCTTCACGGGAGTCCTGCACATTCCGGCTTTCTTTGCATTTCTGGCAATCGCGGCGGAATTCTTCGGCGGACTCGGGCTAATCTTCGGGCTGTTCACCCGGGTGGCTGCCTTTGGGGTCCTGTGCAACATGATCATGGCCATCGCGATGGTTCATGCTCAGTTCGGGTTCTAGATGAACTGGACCGGGACACAGAAAGGCGAAGGTTTTGAGTACCATCTCCTGTTGATCGCAGCCTCGGCCTTTCTTATGATTCGCGGCGCAGGAGCAGCTTCGGTCGATCGCCTGTTGTCCACCCCCGCGAAGAGTAGGGTCAACACCCAGACACGACCACAGGCCGCCTGATTAGGAGACTCAAGGTGAAAAAGAGCGGTCGCATGAACGCGCCTCGGCTCTGGCTGGTACTTGCGAAGAGTTATCGCGCATTGAGCCTCCTCGCTGAGCGGAGTATCGCCAACACGGGACTGTGCCTCACGGATTTTGTCGCGCTCGAAGCGCTATTACACAAGGGCCCGCTCACCATCTCAGAGATCCAGGACAAGGTGCGCTTGGCCAGTGGC
>Ga0210395_10003648_pt1 | contig 11798 bp, 14 predicted proteins | sample IncBWH4OmetaG_FD_150861 | JGI IMG/M metagenome (GOLD analysis project Ga0210395, IMG submission 150861) | Forest soil microbial communities from Barre Woods Harvard Forest LTER site, Petersham, Massachusetts, United States - Inc-BW-H-4-O ...
TGCATCACGCACTTCCACGGAGATCACTGCCTTGGCCTGCCAGGCGTGCTCCAGCGGATGTCTCTCGACCGGGTACCGCACGCAGTGGACGTCTGCTACCCGGCGCAGCACCGGGAAGTGTTCACTCGGCTGCGGCAAGCGGCGCTCTTCCACGACGTGCTGGAACTGCGGGAACGGCCGGTCGAGGCCGGGGGCACGGTGCTGGAGGCGGCCGCGTTCCGCGTGGAGGCCCGGCCGCTGTCGCACAGCGTTGCAGCTGTCGGGTACCGGCTCGTGGAGGCGGACGGCCGGCGGATGCTTCCGGACAAGCTCGCTGCCTTCGGCATCACCGGCCCGGACATCGGGCGGCTGCAGCGCGATGGCAGCCTGGTCAGCGGTGAGCGCCTGGTGACCATTGATCAGGTAAGCGAGCCGAGGCGGGGCCAGCGCTTCGCTTTCATCATGGACACCCGGCTGTGCGATGCGGCCTTCGCGCTTGCCGAGGATGCGGACATGCTGGTGTGTGAATCCACCTTCGCCGAGAACGAGGCCGCGCTGGCGCGCGATTACGGGCACCTGACCGCCGGGCAGGCCGGCCGCATCGCCGCCGAGTCCGGGGCGCGGCTGCTCGTGCTCACCCATTTCTCGCAACGATACGAGCGAGGTGATGAGCACCTGCTTGCCGAGCAAGCGGCGACAGCGTTCGGTGGACCGGTCGTGATGGCTCACGATCTGGAGCGGATCCCGGTGCCATCCCGCTGAGGAGGGACGCAACATGCGGCAGGTCGTCACTTTCGATGCCTACGGCACTCTTATCGACTTCCGGATCTCGGATACGGCACGGCAGGTTCTCGCGGACCGCCTGCCGATGGATGGCGTCGACACCGAGGAGTTTCTTGACGACTTCCGGGTGATGCGCTTCCAGGCCGTGCTCGAGCCCTACCGCTCCTACCGCGAAGTCCTGCGGTCGAGCCTCCAGACCGCCATGCGGCTGCACGGCATCCCCCAGTCACCGTCGGACGGTGACGCGCTCGTCGCCGCAGTGCCCGCCTTCGGGCCATTCCCGGAGGTGCCGGACGCGCTGCGGGCCGTGAAGACCCTCGGCTACGAGATCGCGATCATCTCAAACACTGACGACGATCTCATCGGAGGCAACACCGCGCGCATCGGCGTCGACTTCGATCACGTCATCACCGCGCAGCAGGCCCGGGCCTACAAGCCGAGCCGCCAGACCTTCGAATACGCGTACGCGGCCATGGATGTCCCGCCTGCCCAGGTGACCCACGTGGCGCAGGGGTGGGAGTACGACCTCGTTCCGACCCGTGACCTTGGCCTGCGGCGCCGTATCTGGATCAACCGGTACGGGCGGCCGGGCAGTTCTCTCTACCAGCCTTACGACGAGCTGCCCGATCTGTCGGCCGTTTGCTCAGTGCTCGAGCCCGGGACGCAGTGAGCGAGCGTCCGGCAGGCCCGCGCACTCGCGCGGGCCTGCCGGGTGCCAACGGTCAGACCGCGTGAACCTGCTCGGCCTGCAGGCCCTTGGGGCCCTGGCGGGTCGTGTACTCGACCTTCTGGTTCTCTTCCAGGGTGCGGTAGCCACCCATGTCGATAGCCGAGTGATGAACGAAGACGTCGGCGGTGCCGTCGTCGGGGGCGATGAAACCGAAGCCCTTATCGGAGTTGAACCACTTCACAGTTCCCTGTGCCATCTTGCTTGTCTCCTTCTAAGACGAGCTCGTGTCCACGCGGTCGCGCGGACACGCTGCTAGTTGTGGGCCCACGGCCACGGCCTGGTGCCCGTCATGGCTGGTCGTAGCGATTACCGCTTCCGCCGTCCCCGGTAGCTGCCAGAGGCGGCCACAGCGCCGCGGCCGGTGGCCGGGCTGGCCATCAGTGCCGCGGCGGCAGTCGGTGCGGCCGGTGCGGTCCGGGCGGCGGGCGGGCCGGCAAGCGAATGCAGCAGCGCCGAGCCGGGACTGACGCTGGCATGCAGCGGGGTAACGCCCGCGCGGCGCATCAGCACCCTCACATCGGCTGCCTGGGCCGGGGTCTGCACGGTGATGACCACACCCTCTGCGCCAGCCCGGGCGGTGCGGCCGGACCTATGCAGGTAGGCCTTGTGCTCGGCGGGCGGGTCGGCGTGGATGACCAGGTCGATGCCGTCTACGTGGATGCCCCGGGCGGCGATGTCCGTGGCCACCAGGACACGGGTCGCGCCGGAGGCGAACGACGCCAGATTCCGTTCCCGGGCGTTCTGGCCGAGATTGCCGTGCAACTCGGCCACGGATACGCCCGCCCGGGCCAGCTGGCGAGTCAGGGCCTGCGCGCCGTGCTTGGTGCGGGTGAACACCAGGGACCGGTTGTTGCCGCCCGCCAGCGTGGCGACGACGCCTACCCGGTCGCCTGGCGTGACGGTGAGCAGGTGATGGACCATGGCGCCGGGAGCGATGGTGGCGGAGTCCACCGAATGCACCGCCGGGTCGCTGAGGAACCGGCGCACCAGCACATCCACGGCGTTATCGAGGGTGGCGGAGAACAGCATCCGCTGGCTCTCGGGCGGGGTGGCCTCGAGCAGCCGCCGCACGACCGGCAGGAAGCCGAGATCAGCCATGTGGTCCGCCTCATCCAGCACGCTGATCTCCACATCGCCCAGATGGCAGTGCCCCTGCTCGATGAGGTCGGCCAGCCGCCCGGGACAGGCCACGACGATGTCCGCCCGGTTGCGCAGGGCGGTCACCTGCGCCTTCTGCCCGATGCCGCCGAAGATGGTGGCCACCGTCAGGCCCGTCGCCTGGGCCAGCGGCGCGAGCACCGCGTGGACCTGGCTGGCCAGCTCCCGGGTTGGCACCAGCACCAGGCCACGAGGGCGGCCAGCGCTGGTATACCCGTCGGCCAGCCCGGCGACCAGCGGGATTGAGAACGCGAGCGTCTTGCCGGACCCGGTGCGGCCACGGCCCAGGATGTCGCGCCCGGCGAACGCATCCGGCAGCGTGGCCGCCTGGATCGGGAAGGGGACGGTGATGTCGGCTTCTGTCAGGACATCGAGCAGGGGACCGGGAACGCCCAGTTCGGCGAAGCTTGTGCGTACGGGGGTTACCTCAGCCGGGCCGCGAGCGGTCCCGGCCCGGTGCGCATGTTCATGCTGCGCCGCGGCCGGCTGCGGCTGGCTGGCCTGCCCGGCAGCCCGGGCAGAGGACTCACGCTTCGCCCGGCGACGGCGAGGTCGGGGGGCATGCGAAGCTTCGGTGAGTGCAAGGGTCAAAGGAATCTCTCTCGGATCTGGGTGGCCGCATTCTCGAAGGCCACCACCTGCGATCCGTGGGAACCATCTCGCTCATACGGCGAGGTACGACCGGCGCGCCCGGATGGCAGCGCCTCACGAACTACCGTGTACCCGCAGCCTACCGCACGCCGGAGCGAGCCCACGCAGAGACATCCAGGCCACCGGCGGTGACAGTCACCGCGGGCCGGGGGACAGCTTGCTGCGGCCAAGGCCGATCTCGGGCAAGCCGGCGAGAAACCCGACGACGCCTTCCGCCAGTAACCGCCCCCAGCGGGCGGCGCCCTGCCACACTGCACAGTACGGCGGGGCGCTCACTGTGCGTCCCGGGTACTGGTCAGGTGACGGCTGGTGCGTCCAACACGTGTCACAAGTCAGGGGGCCAGTAGTGGGCAGGCATTCGGACGCCATTGACGTGACCGGTCCGATGGACATGACCGGCCTCGACCGGAGGCGGCGCAGCCTCCCGCTCTTCGCGATCGCCGCAGCGATTCTCGTTGCAGCGGCGGTGATTGCCGTGCTGCTGCTGGCCTAGAAGCGCGCTCAGTGACGACCGCTGGCCGCAAGTAGTCGGCTACTGGCGCTGCCGGGGGTGTGCCGGCTGGGTGAGGCCGGGGAAGTCTGCCGCGTCACTGTCGATAAATGTCTGGGCGAGATCGGACAGGCGCAGGTTGTTGTCGCGGGCGTAGCGCCGCAGCGCGGTGAAGGCGGTGTCCATGTCCAGGCCGAGGCGTTCAGCGAGTTTGCCTTTGGCCTGCTCGATGACGACCCGGCTGTTGAGGGCCGCCTGCAATTGCTCGCCGACGACTTCGGCGCGCCGAAGGCTGCGTTCGTGGAGCAAGCCGATGGTCGCGGTGTCCGCCAGGGCCTGGCCGATGCGCATGTCGGCGGAGTCGAAGGGACCGGGCCGGTCGTGAAACAGGTTGAGACCGCCGAGGACCTGTTCGCGCAGCCGCATCGGGAGGGCGTGCACGGCGGTGAAGCCTGCCTGCAGGGCAGCCGGAGTGAACCGCGGCCAGCGCTGCTGCGCGTGTCTCAGGTCAGGTTCGATGACGGGCTGCCCGGTTCGAATGGCCTCAAGGCAGGGTCCCTCTTCGCCTTCGAGCTGGAATACCTCCAGCAGGCGGACGGCTTCGCTGGAGGCGGCGACCAGCCGCAGTTGCCCGCGGGGGTCAGCAAGCATCACCCCGGCCGCCGAAGCGCCGAGTAGCTGCACGCTGCGGTCGGAGAGCAGGTGCAGGAAGTCGATGACGTCGAAGTCGGCGACCATGGTGTCGGCCAGATCGACGAATGTGTCTGAGAGCAGTTCCTGATCCATCTCCGCTTATCTTTCCGAGAGCGGCGCCATTGGCGGGCGCGGGATGCGACGGCTCACTCCATCATCCCGGGGGGTCCGGGTCGAGCCGCAGGCGGCGGGTCACGATGTCGTGCGCGATGTCGCTGAGCCGCCTGTCCTGGGCGTAAGCGTATGCCCGCAGCCGCGCGAAAGCTTCGGTGATGTTGACCCCGAGCTGTTCGGTGAGCATGCCGGTGGCCTGGGCGATCTCGGCGTGATGGGCCGCCAGACCTGGGGACTGGCTGGCCGGGGGGGCAACGAACAGGGGATCATCTGCCTGCCGGGCCTCGGCGTCGAGCAGCAGCATGGTGGCGATGTCGGCGAGGATCAGCGCGTTGCCGAGCCGGAGGGTGTCCAGCGGTCCTTCTTTGTCCCGGTACAGGCCAAGCACCCCGACCCGGATCGCCCCGATCCGCAGCGGGAAGGCGAAGACCGCGGCGGCGCCTGCCCGGACCGCTGCCTCGGCGAACACTGCCCACTCGTTTCCGCTGCCGTCGGCCAGGTTGGCGGCCAGCACGGGTGCGCCGGATACAGCGGCGTCGTGGCATGGCCCTTCGCCCAGGGTGATCTGGACTTCGGCGAGGGACTCGCCGACCACATCGGTGGCGTACATTGCCTGGCCTGGATTGATCCCGTCACCGGCTGTCACCCACGCGCCGCTGACCTCTACGCCCGTGGCCGCCGCCGCGCACACGTCCGCAACTGACGCCCTGCCGAGACGGCTGGCCGCGTGCGCAGAGACCAGTCCCCAGACCCGGGCCACCCGGCCCGCGTCATCGCCGCCCACTTCACGCTCGGCGCGTGGCGGCATTACCTGATGCCCCGCAGGAAGGCCCGGCCTGGCAGATAGCGTCCGGTGCGATCACGGGCTATGCGTCCGGTGTGCTCACGGGCTATAAGGCGCCGTGTCAGCCACGGTGGGCTGCTGGTGGGGCCCACGCTGCCCTTCTTCCTGCCGGCGTCCTGGCCTGACAGTGGGCAGCCTGGCCACGATAACCTGCGCGTCTGGTACCGGGACAGGCCGCGCGGCTCGCTGGGGCGATGCTACCCGGGCTGCCTCTTCTACGCTGGAATACACCGGGACACCGGTCATCAAGCCGGTCAGGTCAAGCACCCGCAGCACCAGCGACCCCGGGGCGGCCAGCACCAGGTCGCCCCCTGCCTGTCGGGCCTGCGCGTCGGCCACGTCTAGCTCCCCCGCCAGCGCAACCACCACCTGGCCGGCGCACTGGCGGGTGAAGGTACCCACCTGCAAGCGCCCAGCATCCTGCCCGCCTGCCCCGTCAATCCCCGTGCGATCGGCCGGAGGCGGATCGATGACGTCTGCCATCAGGCACCCCTCTGCGGGGAGCAAAAAGCTCCGGTAGCCCTGCTGCACATCCGCGCCGACTGGCTGACGTGCACGTACCGGGGTCCGGAGCACTGCCTCAAGCCTACTCGCCGCTGGCCAGCGGACAACGGTCAGCGGGCTGGCAATCCGTCCACGCCGTCGGTGTCGGGCAGGCCGGCGCTGGGGGATGCGAGATCCAGCTGGACGCGCTCAAGACCAATCTTGTCGAGGGAGTGCTCCCAGGTACGGTCCGGCCAGTGGTAGCGCGCGATGCCCTCCGCGGCCTGGTACTCGGCGGTGTAGAGCGTCCCGAAGCCGTCGTGGAAGTGGTCGGCGTACAGGGGAGAGCGCAGGCATGCTGCTGTGATGGTGGCTGCGTCGGCGTCCTGCGCCAGCAGCTCTTCCAGGCACTCCGCACGCTCCACGCTGCGGATCGCCGCAGCGTACGGTGCCCATTCGACGGTGCCCTGATGGTTGGTCGTCACGGCCCGGCTGGTGACACGCGCCGGGCGGTCCGGGGCGAGATACACCGTCGCCCACCGGCCGCCACGATCCAGCGCGGTCACGTTATAGGACATGTGGACCGGCATCCTGCGCAGCACCTGTACCGCCTCCTCGGCGGTCGTGGCGACCTCCAGCGTGTAGCGGATCACCAGCGGGATGCCGAAGCCCTCGCCGACCTGAGGCCTGCCGCCGAAGGTCAGCGACAGAGCCAGGCCGGCGTCGTTGACGCCATCCAGCAGCCCCCACAGGCAGTCGAGCATGCCCAGCACTCGCCGGCCGGTGTAGGCGGTCCTGGCCACGACGCCCTCGAACAGGCGGTAGTCCCAGTCGTAGTTGCGGATCAGCGCCGGGCCGCCGTCAAGGACTGCTGCCTGGGAGCAGCCGGTAAGAAATGGCGGCGGATTCCACAGCGCCAGCGCCGCGGCGGCGTCGGGATCGTCAGGGATCATGGCAGTCAGCCGTTCCCAGGTAGGCACCAGCTCCGGCATATGCTCGGTGAGCCGGGCCTTGGCTTCGCCAGCAGTCGGGCGGGGGGTCGGGCTGTCCCGCCACCAGTTGCGGAACGCGGGCCAGCTGGCCGCCAGGTGCTCGCGGATCCGGTCGCCGGGCGCGTCTTCTTCAAAGGCGCGCAGTGTGAGGCTGACCGCCCCAGCGGGCGCCTGCACCTCCCACGGCAGGCCGAGCCCGTGCGTCGCCGTCCAGTCCGTGGACGCCAGCCGCTTCAGCCAGCCGCGCCAGTCCGACCAGTCAACGCCTTCCACCCACCGCTGCCAGTCACGCCAGTCGTAAGGTCCAGCCACCCGGCTATCGTCCTCAGGACTCATCGCCACCACGGCCCTCCGCTCCCGCGTTCGGGCACAACGGCGCGCTGCGCCCGTCCCGCCGGCCCTCCGGTTACCCCGACATCATCAACCGAAACGGAGGCCTCATAGTGACCCGGGGATTTACCTGGCCTGGCGCCTGCCGGGTCGCCGCCGCATCCTCAGCGCGGCGAAGACAAGCCCGCCGAGCAACACGACAATGCCGATGAACAGCAGGTACAGCAGGCCCTTCACGACAACGCCGACGATGCCCAGCGCGATAGCCACGATCACCAGGAGCAGAAACAGGGCAATCATTTGGAACCTCCACTCAGCCCGAGCGGCTCAACGGCGGGCAAGCCGCCGCTCGCCGCCGCTTCCCGGCTCGTAAGCCAGGCCGTAGTGCTTGAAGATTGCCTCTTCGTCGCCCACAGGCAGCTCGCCGTCGGTATCGATCGACGGGGCGTCTTTCACTTGCTTTTTGCTGCAGGCGACCTTGAGGTACCCCGGACCGACCGTCGCCTGGTCGAGGGGCACGAACACGAGCCGGTGCCGGGTCGGCAGGCCGACCCTGACCGTGCCGAACGACGGCAGGTCGGTGCCAGTGTCGACGTAGACCGCCTCCAGCTCGCCGATCTTGTGACCGTCAGCGTCGACCACGTTGTGGCCCCGCCACTCCCGGATATCGGCAGCCTCAAACACGCTGGCCCTCCTCTTTAGCCGACGCCAGCCCGGCGTCTCCTGGCGGGCCCTACCCCGCCAGGAGCGAGGCATTCGTAGCTCGCGTCCGCCCCGGAGCTCTTCCTGGCTGGGCCGGCGCATGGAAGCGCCGACCCAGCAGGCAGTGGGGGCCTCTGACACCGCCAGATCAGCCAGCTGCTTTGACTAGCGCGTCGAGGGAGGACGCGGGGCGTTATGCGTTAGAGAGGACGGACGTTCTCCGCCTGCGGTCCCTTTTGCCCCTGGGTCGTGTCGAATTCGACCTTCTGGTTCTCATCCAGCGACCTGTAGCCAGAACTCGCGATGGCGGAGAAGTGGACGAACACGTCCGCCGTCCCGTCATCGGGGGCGATAAAACCAAAGCCCTTGTCGGCGTTGAACCACTTCACTGTTCCTGTTGCCATCAGTTCAAATCCTCAAATCTGCTGTCACGGCGCCTCGCCGTGACGACGAGCCTACTGGTCTTGGGCTCTCAAACCGAACCGTACACCAGCTATTGCTCTTCCGTAGCACCGCCGCCTCGGCGCCCAGCGCGACCCGCTGCAGTGCCCCGCTCCAGCGCCCTTCCTGCCGAGGGGAACGACGAAGGGGTAAGCCCGCCGCTACATGAGGCCGCGTTTAGCCGGGCCAGCGCCGGGCAGCCGGCAAGGGAATCGGTGAAGGGTTAGGGCGTGGCGGCTGAGCTGGCACAGAACGGAGTTGGCCAGCTTCGCCATGGCGCATTGCTGTACGCCAGCCTGGGAGAGTACGTCGCCAGTGTGGCCACGCTCGCGGAGGCCGCGGCGCCGGCTGGTGAGCCGGTGCTGGTGGCCTGCGCGAGGCCGGGCCTGGATTTGCTGAGGCAGCGGCTGAATGGTCACGGCGGCTTGGTGACCTGGGCCGATATGCGTGACATTGGCATGAACCCGGCGCGGCTGATCGAGAGAATCCAGCTGTTCGCAGGCCAGCATCGTGGCCGCGTGATCTGGTGCGTGCATGAGCCAGCATGGCTTGCCCGCTCGCCGGAGGAACTGCGTGAGGTGATCCGGCATGAGGCCCTGGTCAACTTGGCTTTGGCGGATGTGCCGGTGAACGTGCTGTGCCCTTACGACAAGCGGCTCGGGACCGAGCTCATCGACAGCGTGCAGCGCACCCATCCGGAAGTCAGCCAGGGCGGGCGGCGCCGGCCTAGCCCTTCGTACGCAGCGGGAATGGTTCCCGATGAGTGCGACCGGCCGCTGGACACTCCTCCAGCCGCCGCTGAAGCGCTGACATACCGCGATGACCTGGCTGGCGTCCGCGACTTCACGGCCCGGATCGTGCGCCGGGCAGGGCTGATCCCGCGCCGCGTGGGTGACCTGGTGATCGCGGTCGGCGAACTGGCCGCCAACACCTTCGCCCACACCAGCGGCCCGGGAACCGTGACCCTGTGGGCCACCGGCAGCGAGGTCATCTGCCAGGTCAACGACAACGGCCAGATCACCGATCCGCTGGCCGGAAGGCTGAAGCCGGACGGAGCCGCGGCCAGGGGCGGCTACGGGCTATGGGTCGTTCAGCAGGTCTGCGACCTGGTCGAGATGCGGACCAGTCCGGCTGGCACCGCTATCCGCCTGCATATGCACCTGGACCCCTGACATCTACCGCGCCGTGGCCGGCGGAGCGCGTCGGTTCCCGGCACAATTATGCGTATACCAGACACCCTTTCCTGTGCAGAATTAAGCTCCGAGTAAGTCAACTTGTCGAGCTTCTATGCGTCTTGAAATAATCGGCTTGGCCAATTATCGCGTGCAGCGCGGCCGGGCTAATGGGGGAGGTCGTGACATATTCAGGCTCCGGCCATAATTACGCTAATTTCTGGCCACCAAGCGAAAGGCAAGACGCATGCGCAAGGCTCTCTGCGCGTTATTCGCTTCAGCCACAATCGGCCTCGCTCTCGCCGCTGCGACGCCCGCTATGGCGTCCAGTACCTGCCCGCCCTCAGACGCGGTATGGACCAACGACGCAAAGTACACCGGGCAGCCGTACCCGCACGCCGTCGGAAACCTCGATGGGTACGACTACTACCTGAACAACGACCAGTGGAACGAGCAGTCCACGTCGAACCAGACCATGTGGCTGGAAAGCGACAACGACTTCGGAGTGTGCAGCTACCAGCCCACGAGCCCAAACGCCGATAAGGCCTACCCAGGCGCCGTACTTAATCTGAACGATCCGGTAGGCGCTGACCCGCCCCCGGCAGGTCCGGCGATCGACTCGTTCAGCGCGATCTCATCCTCCGTTACGGAGACCCAGCCGACCAGCACCTACGGCGAGTTCCAGTGGATGTGGGACCTCTTCGTCGGTCCCACCTCCCCGGCCGCCGACCAGACGGAGGTGGAGATCATCACCAACCAGGCCGGCGAAGGCAGTCCTTCCGGCACGTCGATGGGCACGGCAACTCTCGGCGACACAACATACGACGTGTATTACACCTACGCTCTGAGCGACGATCACCTGTATTACTCGTTCATCGCGACGAGCGACTCCGGCACAGCGAGCGCGCCGATCCTGAGCGCTTTGGACTGGCTGAACAGCAACGCGCCGACCTACGGCCTGTCCTTCCCACTCACCCAGGCGCTCGACTCGATCTCCGCAGGATGGGAGATCAGCAACGCAACGGATGGCTCGGGCGGCCCCAACGGCGACTTCACCTGCTCGAGCTACAGCCTGACACTCACGTCCTCATAACGACGTCGGCAGGCAGATCCGGGTCGGCAGCGTCGCGCTGCCGGCCCGGATCCTTGCTGGATCATCGCCGCCAGCACCAGCGAACTCATGCTCGAGCCCGGGCACCGACGTCGGTTCGGGTGTCCCGGTCATCGGCGACCACCACGTCATCGAATCGCGGCACCTCAGCCTCGGCCCACAGCGCCGACCGCGAAAGGGCCCGGCATCAAGCCGCCTAGCGCCGGATGCTATAACGGCACACCACTGCGTGGGTCGTGGTATTCGGCGGGAGTGAATGGCGGTCGTGACTAATGTTAACAACGTTCCCCTCGTCATATTCTTGGTGGCAGAAGCTGCCTCATGGGTCCTCCTGCTCGTGCGAGTGCTGATTGTGCGGCCAAAATTGTCTCGCGGGCGCGCGGCATTTGGAGTTATCGTCGGGGCCGCCCTGAACCAGGCACTCGGCGTGATCCGCGGTCTTCCCGAGCGAACCGTGGCGCTTTTGGGGATAACCGCGGCCCTATCGTTTGCGGTGAGCACGCTGGTACTGCGCCGTCATTACGCGAGGTACTTCGAGGCGCAGGAGGAGCACGGTGTGCGCGGCGTTGAATCGCGTAAGGCGTCGAATCCGGTGGCCTTCGGGATCATCGGCCTGACAGTGGTATTCGCGGCGATCTTCCTCGTCGTCTTCAAGGGAGTGACGTTGTAAACGTGACAGTGCACGGCGAGAGAGGCGGTCGCGGCAGCTCCCGGCGTGCGACGGCTCCCGGGGTTGGCCTACAACACCTGACAGCCGCGCGTGGACCTGGACCGGTTCATTTTCCTGCTCGGCGGCAGCGACGGCGAATCCCTCTTCGGCCCGCCACGGTGACAGCCGGGAGCCTGCACCGCTGACCCGGCCAGCCGAGGATACGCCGGGCCTTCACGGCGTCACCGTCGTTCGTCCTCGCGCTGGCGCGCTGCGGGCGCTCCACGCTGACCCCGCTCCGGCTCCAGCGTTGATCGGCAGCCATCCGGGAAAGCACCAAACCGGCTAACGCGCGCAAAGCGCTGGCGCCCCCGTGATGGGCTAGACAGATCGGCAGACCATGGTGCAGCTGAGCGTCATTGGAGCAGCGCTATCACGTAGTCATGGAGGTCATCTATGGCGCCCCGGTGACCAAG
>Ga0210395_10003650_pt1 | contig 11797 bp, 11 predicted proteins | sample IncBWH4OmetaG_FD_150861 | JGI IMG/M metagenome (GOLD analysis project Ga0210395, IMG submission 150861) | Forest soil microbial communities from Barre Woods Harvard Forest LTER site, Petersham, Massachusetts, United States - Inc-BW-H-4-O ...
GTGGAGGCCGACCATCAGGATTTTCAGCGGTCGCGCCGGGGAGAGGGCGGTCGAGCCTTCGCCGAGGAGGCGGACGAGTTCGTCGTTGATGATCTTGATGACCTGCTGGCCCGGCGTGACGGACTTGATGACCTCCTGGCCGACGCACTGCGTCTGCACGCGCTCGACGAATTCGCGCGCGACCTTGAAGTGCACGTCGGCGGCGAGCAGGGCGGTGCGCACTTCCTTGAGCGCGTCGGCCATATTTTCCTCGGTGAGCTTGCCGACGCCGCGTAGGTTGCGGAGGGCTGAGCCGAGTTTTTCGGTGAGTGATTCGAACATGGTGAAAACGGAAAGTTGAAACCACTAATGGGCACGAAGGAACACTTATTTTTTAAACACAGAGGCCACGGAGAACACGGAGGATTTTTTTACCGCGGATTTCATGGATTTACACGGATGCAATCATCGATCCAGAGCTTACCACGGATTGCGCAGATGAACACGATGGCGGTCGGGTTAATTTCCGTCTGGCTATCTGGCGCAAGGCCTTCGCCCATTCTGCAGATGAGAGAGCCAGCAGACCTTCTCCATCGCTTTGCCGACGATCAGGATCTCGACCTGCTGGCAGAGTGGAACCACCAGCTCATCCGCGATGAGGGCCATCGCAACCCGATGACCGGGTCCGAGCTCAAAAAGCGCATGGAGGGCTGGCTGACCGGCGAATATAAGGCAGTATTGTTTTCATTGGCAAACAAAGTGGTGGCTTATGCCTTGTACCGTGAAACAGCGGACGAGCTTTATTTGCGGCAACTTTTTGTTAGCCGGGATCGGCGACGCGAGGGCATTGGCCGGGCGGCGATGAAAATCCTCATGGTGCAAGTCTGGCCGAAGAAGCGTCTGACGGTCGAGATCTTGTGCAAGAATACTGCGGCCATCGAATTTTATCGGAGTCTTGGTTTTCAGGACTACGGTCTCGCCATGGAAATTATGCCTGGATCGAAGACGTGAAAGAGAGAAGGCTGCTAACGTTCAACGAAATATGGTTTGGAAAAGCACTTTTAAATTGGGCCTCTTCTTAATAGTCGCCGTTCTGCTCCTGTTCTTTGGCTGTTCGCCCTGGATTGAAAGAAAGCTGCTCTATTTTCCCAGTCATCGGCCCGATCATAACGGATTGGCGCCATGGGCCAACAACGGAGAGATCATTGGCTATTCGCGAATCGTGGAGTCGCCCGTGAACATCTGGCTGATGATTCACGGAAACGGCGGACAGGCGTCCGACCGGACCTACGCGCTTCCGAGTTTTTCGCCGGACGACTCGGTCTTTATCCTGGAATATCCGGGATATGGAATGCGCCAAGGCGTTCCGTCGGAAAAAGCCTTCAACCAGGCGGCCAAAGAGGCCTATCTGCTCCTCCGGGGCACTTATCCGAAAACTCCGGTTTGCGTTGTCTCCGAATCGCTCGGAAGCGGGCCGGCATGCACCCTTGCGGCTCTTAGCCCACCTCCGGATAAACTTGTGCTGATCGTTCCGTTTGAAAAGCTCTCGTTGGTGGCGAGAGATCATTTCCCCGCCTTTCTTGTCAGCCTGTTATTGCGGGACGATTGGAACAACGTGGAGGCGCTGTCGCCTTACAAAGGCCCGATCGATATCTTCGGGGCGGAAACCGATACCGTAATTCCCGTGGCTCATCCGAAGGCCCTGGCGGCCAGTATTCCCTCGGCGAAGTTCACGTTGATTCCAGGCGGTCACAATGAGTGGTCGGAAACCGGCCGTGTGAGCATCAGGAACCCGTAATCATATTTTTAACCACAAAGGCACCGAGGGCACTTAGGTCGGGCGGAGAGCGATCACCGAAATGTTTCGATCCTTATTTTCCGAACTTTGTGCTCTTTGTGCCTTTGTGGTTAAATAAGCCTTATCGCGGCAAAAAATAAGTGTGGATTACCGGCGGTGTTTTCTGCGACCATAGCCGTCTCTATGAACCCTGTTCTCAAGCTGTTGATCGAAGGCGGGAGCCTCACGACTGCGCAAATGGCGCGCGTCGCGGGCTTGTCCGAAGCCCAGGTTAACCAGCATCTGGAGCAGTTGAAGAAAGACAAAATCTTCCTCGGCTGGCGCCCGGTGCTCGATCTTTCGCGGGAGGCCACCGCCACCATCGCCGTGCGCGCCGTCATCGAGGTCAAGATGACGCCGGAGCGCGGGGGCGGCTTCAACCGCCTGGCCGAGCGCATCGGACGGTTCGACGAGGTCGAGTCGTGTTACCTTATGTCGGGCGCCTACGACCTGCTGATTTTCGTGACGGGACCGAGCCTGCAAAAAGTGGCGGCCTTTGTGTCGGAAAAACTTTCCACGCTCGGCGGCGTGCTTTCGACGAGCACGCATTTTATGCTGCGCTCCTACAAGGAAGGCGGCTTCCTCATCGACGTGCCGGTGGAAGAAAACGGCCGGCTGAACGTCACCCCGTAAATAGAACGAAATGGAAGGGAAATCGGCCAAGCGGGAAACTCGCCCGCGCTGATTTCCGTTTCCGCGACACACCATGGACACCAAACGTTTTATCGCCCGCCACGTCGTCGACCTACCCAAGTCGGGCATCCGCGACTTTTTTGAAATCGTCGCTAAGATGAAGGACGTCATCTCGCTCGGTATCGGCGAGCCGGACTTCGACACGCCCTGGCACATCCGCGAGGCTGCGATCTACGCGCTGGAAAAGGGCAAGACCCACTACACGTCGAACCTCGGCCTGATCGAGCTGCGACGCGCCATCGGCGCGTATGTTGAAAAGCACTACGGCGTCGGCTACCGACCCGAGGACCAGATCTTGATCGCGGTCGGCGTGAGCGAAGCCATCGACCTCGCCCTGCGCGCGCTGATCAATCCCGGCGAGAAAGTGCTGTTTCACCAGCCCTGCTACGTCTCGTATCACCCGAGCGTGACGCTTACGCACGGCATCGCCGTGCCGGTGCCGACGCGGGCGGAGGACGGATTCGCGCTCAACGCCGAGGACATCGCCCGCGCCTGGCAGCCGGGCTGCAAGGTTCTCATGATGAACCTGCCGTGCAATCCCACCGGCGGCGTGTGCGACCGTGCGCGACTCGAGAAAATCGCGAAGTTCGCGGTGGAAAAAGATCTCATCGTATTGAGCGACGAAATTTACTCGGAGCTCGTTTATGACGATGTGCACACGAGCATCGCCTCGCTGCCGGGCATGAAGGAACGCACGATTTTCCTGCACGGGTTCTCCAAGGCTTTCGCGATGACCGGCTTTCGCATCGGCTATGCCTGCGGCCCGGCCGAGCTCATCGAGGCGATGATGAAGGTGCACCAATACTCGATGCTTTGTGCGCCGATCCTTTCGCAGGAAGCGGCGCTCGAGGCGTTGCAACACGGCGCGGAGAGCGTCGCGCAGATGCGCGAGCAGTATCACCGTCGCCGCGATCTCATCGTGCGCCGATTCAACGAGGCGGGGCTGAAGTGCCACTCGCCCGGCGGCGCGTTTTATGCGTTTCCCAGCGTGGCGGCGACGGGATTGAGCGAGCGCGATTTCGCCTACGGCCTGCTCGAGAAGGAACGCGTGGCGGTCGTGCCCGGCTCGGCCTTCGGCGAAAACGGCCGCGGCTTCGTGCGCGCGAGCTTTGCCACCAGCTACGAACAGATCGTCGAAGCCTGCGACCGGATCGAACGCTTCGTCAACGGCCTGCGCCGCTGACAGCAGCGAGTAGTGAGTAGCGGGTAGCGAGCATGATTTAGCAGGCTGCATTTTCCTACTCGCTACTCGATGCTCGCTACTCACTACTAGAAACCATGTCCCGCATTGTCGCCATCGTCGGCCGGCCTAACGTCGGTAAAAGCCGCCTTTTCAACCGGCTGGCCAAGAAGCGCATTGCCATCGTGCATGACCAGCCGGGCATCACGCGCGATGTCATTTCCACCGACATCGAGGACGGCGCCTACACGCTGCTCGACACCGGCGGCCTCGGCTTGAAGGGTGGGGACACCCCGGCGCAGCTCATCGCCGCGTCGGAGCAGCAGGTCGAGTTCGCCATCGCATCGGCCTCGCTGATTCTATTTATCATCGATGGGCTCGAAGGCATAACCGAGCTCGATGAACGCATTGCCGCCCGGCTTCGCCGCGGTGGGAAAAAAGTCCAGGTCGTCGTTAACAAGGCGGACTTCGACGAGGAAAAAGTCGATATGTCGGCTGTCTTTCGCTTCGGCCTCGGCGCCCCGATCTCCGTCTCCGCCGAGCACGGGCGCGGCGAATCGTTTTTGCGCGACGCCATCCTGGAAAAACTCGGGCCACCGACCGCGGATGAAGAGTCCGCCTCGAAAACCTCCACCGACCCGCTCTGCATCTGCTTCATCGGCCGGCCCAATGTCGGCAAATCGTCGCTGGGCAATAACCTGTTGAAAAGCGACCGGCTGATCGTGAGCGAGATTCCCGGCACCACGCGCGACGCGGTCGAAGTGCCTTTCAAATTCAAGGGCCGCGACGGAAACCTCTATCCGTTCCGCCTGATCGACACGGCCGGCATCAAGGCCTCGACCAAGGTCGCGTCGCCGGTTGAATATTTCTCGCGGCTGCGCTCGCTCGACGCCATCCAGCGCACCGACGTGGTTTTCCTCGTGCTCGACGCGCTCGAAGGCGTCACGCAGCAGGACAAAGCCATCGCTGGCGAATCCATCAAGGAGCGCAAACCTGTTGTCATCGTCGTCAACAAATGGGACCTCGTGCATGACGCCTTCAAGAAGCCCGAGGGCATCCAAGGCTACGACAGCGAGCGCGACTACCGGAAGAAATACGAGAAGGAGCTATTCAATCGGCTGTTTTTCACGCCGGGAGCACCGGTGGTTTTCGTCTCCGCGATGAGCGGCTACGAAATCGACCGCATGCTCAATTCGGCCGTGAAGCTCCACCGCACGCTCGACAAGAAGCTTCCCACCGGGCGTCTCAATGATGCGCTCATCCGCCTGGCCGAGCGGACGCCGCCGCCGTCGATCGCAGGCCGGCGCTTCCGTATCTATTATGCGGTGCAGACGGGCAACCGCCCATTCCGCATCAAGCTGTTTTGCAACCGCGAGGAAAAGCTTACCGAAAGTTACCGCCGCTACCTCGAGGCGGGGCTGGTCGAGGAGTTCGACCTCGCCGGCTGCCCGGTGCACTTCGACCTCGTGGGCAAGCCCCGCACCTCCGCCGCGGAAAGGACCGGCAACAAGAAGATTTACGAGGAGAAGGACGAGTTTTAGAACCGCGACTGGATGCCAAGAAGACGATCTTTTTTTACCGCGGATGACGCGGATAGGCACGGATACGGATTGTAATGACTCAAGACCTTCTCATCAGTGTACATCAGTGGTTAAACCTCTGAATCGATCAGTATAACCTTCATGTCTTCGTGGTGAAATTGATTGGACCAAATTAGCGTTTATTAGCGTCAATTAGCGGTTGAAGTGCATGGTCCAGGGATTGAGTTTCTTGCCGTGACTCCGCTCCGCCTCGTTTTTTTCGGTTCCGATGCCATCGCACTGCCGCTGCTCGAGCAGCTGGCGGGCACGGGGAGTTCGCTTGCGCAAGTCGTCGCGGTCTTCACCCAGCCAGACCGGCCGGCGGGACGCGGACAAAAAACCGAACCCAATGCGATCAAGCGCTGGGCCCTTGCGCGGAACCTGCCGGTTTTCCAGCCGGAGAGACCCGACGAAGCCGCCCGCGCCCAGCTCGCTGCCCTCAAGGCCGACCTCGGGCTCGTCATGGCTTACGGGCATTTGCTGCGCGACGATTTCATCGCGACGCCACGGTTTGGCCTGCTTAACCTGCACACTTCGCTGCTGCCAAAATACCGGGGGGCTTCGCCGATCCAGACGGCCATCGCCTGCGGCGAGCGCGAAACCGGCGTCACGCTGATGCGGATCATCCGCAAGCTAGATGCCGGCCCCATCGTCGATGCCGAGCGCGTGCCGATCCACGCGCGTGACACGGCGGCCGACATCGAGACAAAGCTGGCCGCGGCCAGCGGGCCGTTGGTGGCGCGCACGCTGCCAAAACTATCCGGTGAAACCCTCGTCTTCACATCGCAGGACGATACGCAGGCGACTTACTGTCGGCGTTTGACGAAGGAAGATGGCGTACTCGATTTTGCCGCGGCCGCAACGGTGCTGGCTGCGCGCATCAACGGTCTTTTTCCCTGGCCCGGCTGCGTGGTGGAGATTTCCGGCCAGCCGATAAAACTTGGGCTGGCCGATTTCGAGGCGGCCTTTGCGCCGGGTGGAGGCGGCACGGTCCTCGGTACCGACGCCGAGTCATTGCGGATTGCGACGGGCCAGGGCGTCCTGCGGCTGCTGCGTTTGCAACGGCCGGGCGGAAAAATGCTGCCGGCGCCTGAGTTTTTGCGCGGGTTTGCTGTCGCCTCCGGCACCGTGCTGGTGTCGCGGCCCATGCCGCCGCTGACGGATACAAAGCCGTTTCGTTGAAGGAGCTCAGCGGCGCAAAGCTCCAAATTACGGAGGCCAAATCCCAGAAAAGATAACAAAACTCTGAATACTGACCAATTACCAACTACCAATTACTGACTACGAGCAATGACCAAGGACTAATGACCGATGACATCGCTCACACCGTACTTGTTTTTGTCGCTGATTTTCACAAGCATCGCACCATGAAATTTTTTCGAATGGGATGCGCGTTACTCGCATTGGGCGTGGCCTTGAGCTCGGCGCGCGCCCAATCCGGCGCGAGCCCGCTCGACATCGCCAATCTTCGCGAAGATGTAAATCTACTCACCCAGCGCATGGGCGATTTGCAAATCCGCGTCGAGCAGCTCGAGCGGGAAAATGCCGACCTGAAAAACCAGGCGGGCACCGCCGCGCAAACCTATGTGACTGTCGCCCAGCTCAACGACGCCGTGGCTGAATTGAATCGCACGGTCAAGGCCGCCACCGACGAGTCGAAAACCGCGACGCTCGAGAAGGTCAGTGTGCAGCTGGAGAAACTTGCAAAGCAGACGCAGGCGGCGATCGACGCACTCGCCAAAGGCCAGGCCACGCGGCCGGCGGTGACGCCGCCAAGTTTCACGGACGATTACCCGAAGGAAGGCTTCAGCTATACGGTGCAAAAGGGCGACACGCTGGCCGCCATCGCCAAGAAAAACCACGCCAGCTTGCGCGACCTCACCAACGCCAACAAAATCGTCGATCCGACCAGGCTGATGGTCGGCCAGACACTTTTCATCCCGCAAGCACAAGCACCAGCACAAGCTCCCCAAAACTGACATGGCTGCATCCAAATCACGCCTCGGCCGCGGACTCGGCGGACTCATTGCCGCCGCCTCAAAAGCAGACGCGCCCGCCCATCATGCCAGCACCGGCAGCCCGGCGGCCGCGCCGGTCGCTGCGCCCGGCTTCCAGGAAATCGCTGTCGATCTCATCGAGCCCAGCCCGTATCAGGCGCGGCGGGAAATTCCCGCCGAGCAGCTAAGGGAACTGGCCGACAGCATCCGGGCCGAGGGCCTGTTGCAGCCGGTGGTGGTGCGCCGGCACGGCGAAAAATTCCAGTTGATCGCGGGCGAGCGCCGCTGGCGGGCGTTTAACCTGCTCAAGTTGAAAACCATTCCGGCGCGGGTGGTCGAAGCCAGCAACGCATCGTCGGCGGCGATCGGCCTGATCGAGAATCTGCAGCGCGAAGGATTGAATCCCATCGAGGAGGCCTATGGCTATGCGAGCCTGGTCCGCGATTTTGACCTCACGCAGGAATCCGCGGCCGAGCGGGTCGGCAAGGGGCGCGCGACGGTGGCAAATGCGCTGCGCCTGCTCACGCTCGAAAGCGAAATTCAAGGCTTCATTGCGAAAAACCTGTTGAGCGTCGGCCACGCCAAGGTGCTGCTGGGGGTGGAGGAGCCCGCGCAGCGCGCGCTGCTCGCGCGGCGTGTTATCGAGGAAGGCTGGAGCGTGCGGGCGACGGAAAAACTCGTGCAGGCAAAAAAGGCCGGCTCATCCGCCCCGGTTTCGTCCACCGGCCGCGCGGTGCCGCCGGTGGAGGCTGCGGCCGTCGCCAACATCGAGAAGAAACTTACTTCCCACCTCGGCGCGCGCGTTTCGCTGAAGCATTCGCCAAAAAAAGGCCGGCTCATCATCGAATACCACGGCAACGACGACTTGCATCGCATCCTGGAAAAGCTCGGGATTGAGACCTGATGGCAGGAGTTATTCCGAAGTTCAAAATGGCGAATTTTAAATTTGGAGATAGCTTCCAAGAATGAGCCCGGCTGAAACGCTGCTGAAGGAGACGCTCTCGGATGCGTCGGCGATGAGCGCAAAAATGTTCCGGCTGCGCCTGCCGTTTATCGCGGATTTACAGCACTATTCGTGGGAAAAGCTGCGCGCCGACTTGATCGCCGGGGCGACGCTGACACTGGTTTCAATTCCGCAGGCCATCGGATTCGCGCTCATCCTCGGACTACCGCCGACCAGCGTGATTCTCTCGGTGGTCATCGGCGGATTCGTAAGCGCTCTGTTCTTTTCGTCGCATCACCACGTCTTCGGCCCGACGACGTCGGTCAGCCTCATCACGGCCACCGCCATCGCGGCCAACTCGGGCCTTGGTCTCGACCCGCTGCCGCTCGCCGCCTACCTGGCCTTCCTGATCGGTGTCGTGCAGTGTCTCGCGGGGCTGCTCAACTTTGGTGAAATCACTAAATTCATTTCCCGCTCGGTCGTGGTCGCCTACACCGCGGCGATCGGCATTCTGCTTATTACCAGCCAGCTGCCGAATTTCCTCGGGTTTGGCGTGCCGGCCGGGCAGCGATTCGTCACGGTTTTGACGGATGTTTGGGGCGCGCTTGCGCGGGTGAACATTTCCGCCTGGGCGATCGGCATCGGCGTGCTCACGCTGGTGATTTTCGAGGGGATCAAGCGTTATAAGAAAACCTGGCCCGAGGCGCTCATCGGCCTGGCGACGCTCGGCATTCTCGCCTTGTTTTTTTCATTTCTCATCGACCACTACCACGTCTTTGGCCTGAAGGGGATGCCCTTTCACCTCGTCAAGGATGAAGGCGCGCTGATGGCGGTTTTCCCCAAGTTTGCCGGTCTGCCGAGCTGGCACGCGCAGATGCTGATGCTGCCGTCGCTCGCGAGCACGGCCATTGCCGTCGCGATCATCGGCATGCTCGAAGCCACCGCGATTACGAAATCGCTCGCAGCCAAAAGCGGCCAGCGCCTCGATCCCAACCAAGAACTGATCGGCATGGGCGCGGGCAACATCGCCGTCGGGCTTTTTGGCGTCACGCCCGGTTCCTCGTCGTTTACTCGCTCGGCTGTCAACTACCAGAGCGGCGCGGCGACACAGCTGTCGTCGATGCTGAGCAGCGTGGTCGTGCTGCTGATCCTCCTGTTCGTCACGCCGGTCTTCAACTACATCCCGGTGGCCGCGCTGGCCGCGCATCTCATGCGCGTCGGCTACAAGCTCATTAACAAGCCGCAGATCCGCGTCGCCGTGCGCTCCACGCGCTCCGACGCCGTCGTGTTCGTCGTCACGCTGGGCGCCGCGTTTTTCCTCCGGCTCGACACGGCCATTTACGTCGGCATCGGCGTTGCGCTCGCGCTGTTCCTGCAAAAATCGAGCACGCCCACGCTCGTCGAATATGCCTTCAACGAAGGCGGTGTGCTTGCCGAGTTGGCCGACCCGAACAAGCGGACCAATCCGCAAATTTCCATCATCCACATCGAGGGAGATTTATTTTTCGGCGCGGCCGATCTTTTCCAGGAACACATCCGGCGACAGGCGGAAAACCAGAATATTCGCATCTTCATCCTGCGGATGAAAAACGCGCGCCACCTCGATGCCACCACGGTCATGGCCATGGAATCGCTTTATGACTATTTGAGCCAAACCGGCCGCCACTTGCTTATCAGTGGCTGCAATCTCGATGTTTTGCGCGTGCTGAAGCGGAGCGGCCTGCTTGTGAAACTAGGCGTGGACAATGTTTTTCCAGCCGAGGTCAATCTCACCATGAGCACAAAGCGTGCGCTGCAACGGGCATCGCAATTGCTGAAAGCGGAGGGTGGCAGCGCGCAACAAGCCGATGTGCGCATCTTTTACGACCGCAAACAACCGCAAACGGCCGAAACCGGAATGGCTTCCAGCACGGAAACAAAGAAGCCCGAAGACTACGACATTTAGCGGTGGAGAGATGTAAGTCGGGCTTTATGCCTGACGTGTCGGCGATAAACCCCGACCTACAATTGGCACTGCAAACCGAGCCATTTACGTTTTTTAACGGCGCATTGACAACCTTTGTCCGCGTCTGCTGTCATGTTCGGTTCCATGAGTACGCTCCTTCTTCTTCTCACTTTCGTCCTGATCGGCGTTTCGCTGGCCTTGATCGTTTTTGTGCTGGCCCAGCCCGCCAAGTCCGACGGCGGCATGGGTTCCGCCCTCGGTGGCGGCATGGCCGAATCGGTGCTGGGCGGCTCCCACGCCACGGTGATCAGCAAATTGACCATCAAAACGGCCATCGCGTTTTTCGTGCTCAGCTTTATCCTTTATCTGGGCAATGTCTATCAGCGCAGCCATGCCAATGGGGGGAGCCAGGCGCTGCCGAACGTCACGGTGCCGGCCATGCCTTCGACCGCGAAACCCATCGCCCCGATCACCGCCCAGCCGGCGCCCGCGGCCGCAGGTACAACGACAACGACGGCCAAACCCTAAGTCCGAATGCGCAGGCCGACCATGTCGGGCTCGCGGATTTTTTTTCTTCTGCTGTTCGGCGTCGCGCTGGCCGCCCACGCGCAGCCACGTTTTTTGCCGCAGCCGGAATATGGCCAGTTTGGTGCACCCGACCAAGCCGAGGGCCGTCGCGTACTGGAGGATTTTCGCGCCAAGGGCATCGCGAGCGATTACTTCCTTGAGTTCGAGTTGCACGTGCTGCCGCGCCGGGGCGACGAGCGCGTGCTGACCGGCCAGCTTTGGGGCACGCGCAATGACCAAGGGCCGCTTTCACGCGTGGCCATCATCACCGATGCGGCAAAAAAATCCGGACTGCACCTGCTCGTGCAAAATGGCGCGGCGCCGGCCGTCTGGAGCTGCGATGGATCGGACGCGGTCAAGACCCTCGACGTGGCCGCGCTTTTTGCCCCGGTGGCCGGCACGAACCTGACCGCTTTCGACCTGCAAATGCCGTTCTTATACTGGCCGGATTTCGATTACCAGGGCCTTAAGCGGTTGCGCGGTCGGCCGACTCACCAGTTTTTGCTCCATCCGCCGAAAGATTTCACGGAAAAATATCCCGCCTTGAAAGGTGTGCGCGTGTTTCTCGACACGCAGTTCACTGCGCTCGTTCAAGTGGAGCTGGTTGGTAACGATGGCCAGACGCTCAAAACCATCAGCCTGCTCGAACTGAAGCGCATCGGCGAGCAGTGGATCCCCAAAACCTTCGATGTGCGCGACGAGGCGACTCGGGACAAGACGCGGTTCCTGGTGAAAGGCGCTGCCTTGGGTCTGACCCTGCCGCCTGAAATGTTTGCGCCGGCGCAACTCGCCGGGACGGTCAATCCGCCCGACGCGACGAAAATCGTACCGGTGGAGTAGATTTTAACGCAAAAGCGTTAAAATCTCACCGAATCGCCTGCCCCGTCGTAGGGTCGAAGAGATGAATTTTCTCGGTGCGGAAGGAGACCTTGGTTTTTTGGCCGATAGTGAAATGCGCGGTGGGCCGGACCCGGGCAATAAACGCGGTCGCGCCCGTATTCAGGTGCACAAAGGTTTCTGCGCCCATCGGCTCGGCGATTTCAACCATGGCCTCAGCGGTGGCGGCGGAATCGGCC
>Ga0210395_10003651_pt1 | contig 11795 bp, 14 predicted proteins | sample IncBWH4OmetaG_FD_150861 | JGI IMG/M metagenome (GOLD analysis project Ga0210395, IMG submission 150861) | Forest soil microbial communities from Barre Woods Harvard Forest LTER site, Petersham, Massachusetts, United States - Inc-BW-H-4-O ...
ACGCTCCAGACGGGCCGCTCAATCGTCTCGACCGTGTGATGACAACGAGGCTTGCTGCCGAGGGCACGCGCATCGCCGCAGGTGACGGGCGCGTCCGCTACGATGCCTTTGCCATGACGTTGCATTGGGTGACCGCAGCACTCGTTGTGCTGCTGTTCGTGCTGGCCGAATCCTGGGGGTTCATGGCGCGATCGACCCGGCAGGAGATGATCGTGGCCCACATGTCGTTCGGCGTGCTGCTGACGCTGGTGCTCGTCGTGCGCATTGCCTGGCGTCTGACTCCCGGCCACCAGGTCCAGGATGCTACGACCGGCCTAATCGAACTCGCCTCGAAGGCGGTCCACTATCTTCTCTACCTGCTGCTGGCTGCCCAGGCGGTGCTCGGGTTCGTGCTTCGGTGGTCAGGCAACGAGGCGGTGAGCTTATTCGGTCTTCTGATCCCGCCGCCTTTCGCCCCGTTCTCCAAACCCGCGCACGCGCTTGTGGACGACGCCCACACCTGGATCGGTTGGGCCATCATCATCCTGGCGGGGGGCCATGCCGCGGCGGCGCTATTTCACCACTTCTTTCTGCGCGACGACGTCCTGTGGCGCATGATGCCGAGGCTGCGCCCGTCGCGCGATCAACAGACCCCGGGCGACGCTCCCTGGCCGCCCGCGTCATGAATAGGATGGGCTAGTTGCCCAACCTGATAGAAACCCGATTTCGAGGGACAGGCGAGCGTTGGCCTTGGAGAAACCACCACCGTTAGACAAGTGACTGTCGGATTTCTTGACTCACCTGAAAGTGGGGGGTAACCGCACTAACCCACTGAGAATTCTGTTCCGAATGGAGGCTGATCAAAAACTGGGCATTACCGTTCTGTCAAATTTACCGACGATTTGGCCCCTTGCTTTTATGCGTTAATCTTAACCTGTTGGGCGCGCTCTCTTAACCATGATGGCGTGGATCTTGCTGCAACCATTGATCGCCAATCTCTAGGGGGCTACGCCATGAAATCGGTATCCAACCCTGGGCCTTCGCGCGCCTCATGCGATCGCTTTAAGCTGACGCTCGGCGCGCTGACCGCGGTGGCTCTTGCTTGCGCCGCGCAGCCGGCGCAGGCGGCCATCTACACCTTTCAAAACATCGTCAATCCGACCGGGAATCTCGGCGGTACCGGTGATTCAAACTTCAACCAAGCATTGGGAATTAACACCGCCGGCACCATCGCCGGGTACGCTGGCGACGGCGTGGTGGTGCCCAACAAGGGTTATACCGTAGTGGCGCCATTCGCCCCGGCAAATTTCACCAGTGAAAACTTTCCTGGATCCGTGCAGACCCAGGTGGTCGGCATCAACAGCAACACCCCTCCGACGACGGTCGGATTCTGGATTAATGGTGTGGGCACCAATTTTGGATTTGTCGATCAGAACGGCAGTTTCACCTCAGTGACCAATCCCAATACCGGGACAGGGACAGTGAACCAGCTGCTCGGGGTCAACAACGGCAATATCACAGTCGGATTTTTCACTGACGGCACTGGCGCGACGCATGGATATACTTACAACATCGGGACAATGGCTTTTTCTGCCAACATCGATGATCCGAACGGAATAGGTACCACTACGGCGACGGCGATCAACAATAGCGGCGAGATTGCCGGATTCTATGTCGATAGTGCGGGTAACACCCACGGGTTCCTTGATGTCGGCAGAATGTTTCTGACCGTCGATGATCCGAATGGAAATGGGACCAACACGATGCTCTTGGGTCTGAACAACAATAATCAAGCGGTCGGCAGCTTTGTGGACGCGGCCGGCGAAACCCAGGGGCTGCTGTTTAACACTCTTACCGACACCTTTCAGACCATCAGCGATCCAAATGCCTCGGCGACCCCAGCTTTCAATGTGACCGGCACGACGATCAACGGGATCAATGACCAAGGCGACCTGGTGGGCTTCTACTCGAACGGGACGCAGGTGATCGGGCTGCTCGCCACCCCCGTGCCCGAGCCGGCGACGCTGAGCTTGCTTGCCGCTGGACTGATCGGTCTCGGCGTCGTCGCGCGTCGTCGCAAAGCCGGCTGACGGCACCGGCAGGCAAGCGTTGTTTTCGACGTGACTACAACGACCATTCCTGAGCCTGCCGGTCTCGCTCTCCTTGGCAGTGCCTTGTGCTGGGGTTCGGCGTAATCCGGGGTCGTCGTAACCGCGTGTAAAGGATCTCGGCGAGATCGCCAGGCGCATGAAGGATATCACGGTCCGCTCCCGTCGATGTCAGCCAAACAATACCGCTTTGCCGTGGTTACGCGCGACCCAGATGTACTTCCGGCTGCTTGGGCTGCGACAGGATCGTCGGCCAGGTTACTCGACGATCTCGACGCACTCCTTGTCGGTGTCCAAGGGTTTGAAGCGGAGCTTCAGGATTTCAAACGTATTCCTGGCAATGTAGAGGCTCCCCCGCAGATCAGTGTTTCGGTTTTCGATGCGGTGCCACGACACCTCCTCCGAGCAAGTGACGCGGTAAAGACGCGCCTCTGCGGTCGAGACGCGGGTATAGCCGTAAATCATGCCCGGATTGCGGCGCGAGCCGCCAAAATCCGCGCTAAGTCTTCGAGCGGGTCCGAAGTCGTAGCGATCAGCGCCGGGCGATTTTTACAAGTCGATCCGTCTGGAAAGATCGAATGCGCTCCACCATGCGCGGCGCATCGGTAAACAAATGCCGTAACTGCTCGACGTTCGGCTCGTACTTCTTAGTTCCTGCCCCGGGCATTGGGGGATGCTGAAAAGAGCGACACGCTCCTCAATGTCGTGCGGTTACGCTATGCCGACACGCCGATATTTCTTCAAGCGACGCAGGTCATCTCAGGCTATCAGCTCCAGCGAAACGTGACCGGCGGCTTCGAAGCCTTCCCGGCCGCAAATCCCAGCACCTTCCTGAACGGCAGCACATCGGCGCAGCTTCAGCAGAGCCCAACCTTCACATTCCAGCCGCTTTCCGGCGCGCAATTCGCACAAAGCTTTATTCGGCCTCTGTCGCCGGCAGACCTTCTGCCGCTCGCCCTGGGCGGTCTGCCCATCGACGTCCTGTTCCGGCTGGGCGTGCAGTCGGTCAACGGGCTTAGCAACGCAGTAGCGCTGACGCTCACGGGCGCCGCGGGTTCGCCCGATTTCTTTCTGCTGCTGAAAGATCTCCGTCGTTTGCAGATCGCTGGGCTGTTGAGTGTCAGGCTCGAGCACAACGCCGTGCCCGAAGGCACCCACAGCAATTCCGAGCGCGGTCGTGTCTACTATTCTATTGCGAAGACAGCTGATCCGGATCTCCGGGGGGTGGCGGACGAAACGAAGCGGCTGCTGGGCATGCCGCCTGGCGCGAGCGAGGCGGAAGTGGTCTACGGTCTCAGGGCGGAACCTGGGCAAGTGGCGCTTCTTACCCGTTCCATGCTAGGCGTGCTGGGCCAGCTTGCCCTCCAGATCGATGTTCCACCGGACGATGTCGCTCGCCATCTGACCTTTCCGACCGTTGGTAACATCGGACTTGAACACCGGCCGGTGGTAATCATCCATTCGGGTGCTGCGCCCCCAGCGGATGTCTTTACCGCGGTGCAATATCACCAGACTTGGTTCTGGGTTGCCGAAGATGACTTCGACAGCAAACTGGCCTTTACTGTCCTGCAGATTTTTCTGGCTCTTGCAAGGACGGAAAACGCGCCGGGCGCGATCGTGACCATTCCTGCTGGCTGAATAAGAGTGCCGACGCGAGAGGCCGCGCGGCGGGTCATCAAGGCCGATGACATGACCGCTGGTTTTCCAGAATCGAATGTTATGCGATTTTTCAGGCCGACGCGGCCCTTGTCCTAATTTGAGCCCTATCGGCGGCGGCCGCTTTCGAATGAGCCGGGCAGCCGGCGGTATATAGCATCCGTGCTGCCGACAACCGGCCTAGGCTTATCCCTCACGATACGCACCGCCTCTTTCGGTCCGACGATTTCGGAAGCCAGAGCGGCGTCGGGATGATCTTGCGCTACATGCCCCAGACGCACCAATCGCAATACCCGTGATGCCCATATTTTTTGTTTGAGGCGAGCGTGCTTGCTCTGTCGCTGGAGCAACTTGGTCACTTGTGGCTCCGATGTTCCGCGAGGATGACGCATAACTTATATCTGGTGAAGACGCCGGCGGTTCACGCCGACGGAACATCTTGCATAGAGGACTTCTTTCCCGGATCGCTGTTGAAAACGAAATTGGAGGGAAAAACATTCAACCCCCACAAGGAGCAACGGCGCAAACCCGGAAAAATCGATCGTGTCTGCATTGGCGCGCCCGACCTTCTCGGCAAAGACTAGTTTTCCGTACTCACCCTGCGCGCTATGCCTTGAACGCATTGCCTCGGTCATCGACCACTACACGGCGCCGGCCGTGGCGTCATTGCTGAGATAGCCCCTGCCCTTTCCGCCCCCTCTTCCCGATCAGCTTGGCTGCGGCGTCACATGCAGCTCGACGCCGGCCTGCTTCTGCAGGTAACCGATGATGCCGAAGAGGTTGCGCGCCTGGGGATTGCCGCGGGGGCTGAGCATGCGGATCAGGCTTTTGGCTGGCGTGCCGGTCGCCTCGCCGAGCTTCTCGAAGCCGACCGTCGCCTTGATGTAGTCGCGCAGGATCGCCTTGCCGGTGTCGACATCGCCGGCGAGCATCGTGTCGATGCCTTCGCGCAGGAGCGCGTCGCCGAAGGCGGGATCGCGTGCGATCCGCTTCTGCACCAGCTCCTTGAAATCCCGTGTCAATGCCATGGTCCGTCTCCGTTCATCGTGCGGGTGGCTTTCGCCGCCGCTTGTAGTCCGCCCACAATTCCTTCGCCCGTTCGATGTCGCGCTGCTGGCGCTGCTTGGTGCCGCCCGTCAGCAAGATCACCAGGGTGTCGCCGTCGCGCCCGAAATAGACCCGATAGCCAGGTCCCCAATCGATCCGGTATTCGAGCACCCCCTCGCCCACCGTTTTGGCGTTCGAGGTGTTGCCCTGCCCCAGCCGCACAAGCGCCACCGACACCTTGGCCGCGGCTGTCGCCTCGAGGCCGTCAAACCAGCCTTGAAACGGGCTTTCCCCGCCGGCCGTGAGGTAATAGCGCAGCTCAAGCACCCGATAAGGTAACACAAAGGTTACCTTATTTCAAGGGCGCCGATAGCCCCCCGCCGTGTTTCCCCCTGCCCTGCTCCCGCCACGGCCACCGATGAAATGACCCTCCCTTTGCGGGGTGTATGGGGTACTGATCAGCGATGCAGAGCTGAAGCGGCTCGCAGCGCTGCCGTTGATCGTGATCGCATCGGAGCGATCGGCGGCCGCAAGCCGCCGGCGGCGGCTGGAATTCGTTGACGATCACTCCGCCTCATTTCAGAGTGAGAGCGTTCCACTCGGCCTTAGGCATTCACGTGAGCAGCAGAGACAGAGATTTTCGCCCGACCCGTCGCCGCGGCTTCGACGACGACAACTTCGAAGCACCCCGGCGCAATTTCGGATCTGCACCGGAATTTGAAGCGCCCTCCGGTCCCCCGATCCAAGCCATCGTCAAATGGTACAATCCAGACAAAAGTTTCGGCTTCGTACAGCTTGCCGATGGGTCCGGTGATGCCTTCCTGCATGTGAGTGTAGTCGAGCGCAGCGGCCACGGTAGCTTTCCGCCGGGTGCGACGCTCGAGGTCCGCGCCGGTCCCGGTGCCAAGGGCCTGCAGGTGACCGAAATCCTGAGCATCGACACCAGCACCGCGCAGCAAGAGATGCCGAGACCGAGACGCGCACGACCGGAGCGGCCTATGTATCCGTCGGCCAATCAAGCCGCCGTCGAGGAGATCGGCACGGTCAAGTGGTACAATGCCGTGAGGGGATTTGGCTTCATCCGATCAGATCGGGGCGGCACGGATATCTTCGTGCACGCTTCGGCGCTCAACCGTGCGGGCATCTCCGATGGTCAGGTTACGGGGTTAAGCGGCCTGATCAAATAATTGCTCGGCAGGGGCGAGATGAAGGGTCTTCCAGCCGTCGACTTTACGTAGCGTGATCTGGCCGCTGGCCATCAACGCCCAGAACAGCATGCAGGCGGTGTCGTTACAGGGCAGCATGCATTGGGTCTTGAGTTGTCACCATGAACACCCGGCGCTACCGTCCAGCAGCTACACAACTCGCAGTAGGGAGGACTCTTGAGCGACCCGAAGCAGTCGCCGCGCTACCCGGCCGACAACCCGGCGACCATCGCGCATCTGAGTACGCTGGAGGGTATCATTACCCGCCTAGCGGGTGACAGCGCCCAGTGCAAGACCTGGTGCCTGACCTTGGTCACGGCGCTGATCGCCTTCGCCAGTGCGGCCCACACGATCGCGCCGATTCAAATCACCATCTTGCCGATCGCGATGTTCCTGGTGCTGGATGCAGCCTATCTGGGCGTCGAGACAGCCTACCGCGACCTCTATAACACCGTGGTCAATGACATCCGCCACCAGCGCTATACGCTGGCGCATGCTTTTACCGCGGGTGCCAGCCTGACCTTTATGCGTTGGCTCGGCGCACACAAGTCATGGTCGATCTGGGTCTTCTACTATCCGCTGATCATCCTGTACATCTACACGGTCCGTTTCTCCGATCTCGCTGCGATATTGGCCGCGGCGCCCAAGTGAGAACGCCGCGGGGAGCGTGCCGTCCCTCCTAACTTCTTTCTTTCCTATGCCCCGCGGCGATGCCGAGGAGGGGCGGGACAACTTAGTGACGCGCTTCTCCACCGATTATTTCCTTATATTACTAAGTATTTCCTTTCCATATGCTTCGACACAGAGCTCCAGAAATTCGGCGTTCTGCTTCTTTACTGATTCGAGAAATTTTATAATGATCTTACGTATCCGGTCTCGTTCCTCGATATTCACTATTGCTGTCAACGGTGAAATAGTCGGCAATAGCTCCTCTTTTGCGTTTTTCCAATCTGCATAAAACCGCTCGATTCGAGCTCTTTTATCGGAGCCGAATGCCTGTACCAGCGAATCAGGATCGTCCAGCCCGTAATCAACAGATTCATTCTCCATCCATTCGATATTATATAGTAGTTGCTTGCAACTGTCACCGAACTCTGCCAGTGTTATATTTTGCCCAAATTTTTTGTCTACGGTGTCATTCCAGTTTTCGAAATATGTGAATCGAAGCCTAGATGCCATGATCAACGCAGCAAGCAGAAGAGACGTTTGTCGTCTGCCAACAAATCTGCGGTCCAAGGTCTCAACAAACAGGAGATAAAACTTGCGACTACCGTTGTAATATAATTTATGTCGAGCAAGAATGGGCCGGTATACGCGACCATTGCTTCCAATGAATGTAATGTCGTCACCCCGAAGCACCAAGTTACGCGAGGCTCGCAGAACATCCCCCTCTACTTTATCCATCCACGGAACCACGGCATGACTCGGTGTGCGCAGCATCGAGCGGAGGTCGCTCCATAGTAATTGAGGAGCCCGCTTAAGACTTAATGGCAAGGACAAATCCAATATATCGAAGGTTAGACTTGTGCCAATTACTAAGGAGTCGCCAGGCACTTGAGTCAATTCACCAGTGACAGGCGGGATACGAATTTGAAGACCTAACTGACAAGGGGTTTCCGACTTTTCATCTTGTTCATGAGAAAGATCGAACGATGTAGTGATTTGATGCGCTGCATGGGCAATATCATTAGTGTAGCCTATAGGGTTATCTGCTGGAGCGTATAAATTATGATAAGAACAGAATTGACGCAAAAAAACACCGATAGACGAATTCCACCAGAATGTTACGTTGTCGGGGGGCTCACGTGTATTGGGCAACTGGCGAGTTTGATAAGGGCGGAAAATAAGTGGAAGGTCGTCTCGCTTCACGTCGTGAAGGCATTCGAGGTACTTGTCAGGGGTTGGGTGATCAGTGGGGAGGTTGTTCATATGGCTAAAAGTACCAGTCTCGAATCCGCAATACGCGCTTTGGTCGCCGGTATATATAGCCACTAGCCAATCGGTAGTTTCCACAGCGGCAGTGATGATAGGTTCCCAACGTAGACCCTCGGAAATACTGTCAGGATGAGTATCTAGAAAGCATGAGAGAGAGTCGCGACCGCGCCCTTTTTCGGCGAGGTGGCCCAGTGCTTCCTGAATCGCAGAGGCAATAATATTATCATCATGATGATAACTGAGAAAAATATATGACTTGGCAGGGTCATTTTGCGGCATAGGACGCTCCCCGAAAAACTGAAATCTGTGCTGACAAAAGCGCTGCTCCGCACGCGGACGGTAGATCGGTTTTTTAGATCATGACGGATGTTAGTGGACGAGTATGTGACCTAGATCACATTTGCCGCAAAAACGCAAAAACGGCAAAAGTTAGCCGAGATTCGTATTCCACATGGCCGATTTCCCCCAACGGTCGGCAAAGTTGGGAAGTTCGAAAGTTCCGAGTTTCCATGTCGCACGAAGCGCGAGATCGACGATCGACAGCCTCTCAGCCAAGAGCGCCCCTTTCTCGAGTGTGCATTCCGGTGAACGTGATCACGCTGATCACGAGCGATTAAAGCCCGGCGTGATGATCCGCGACGAGGGCTGAACCGCCACAGCGAAGGCCGGTGCCGCGCAGATCTCGCAGTCTAAATTCGCTGGGACGTATCTCTGTTGCGCAGCTCCCGCAGCCGATGCTTGCCGGCGACCCCGATCCGCAGGCGTGTCGGCGGCCGGCGATTGTCCCGCTCCCGCCAACCGCGGATCATTATGTAGAATGATTCTTCACTTCTCATGTTGCGAAGACGCCCGACTTCATCAAACCCGATTGCCAAGGGGTGAACCACAGGCAGCACCTTTTCGAAAAGATAGCTGGTCAGGCTTTGCATGTCCGGGATTTCTCCAGGCGGTTCGACCCCGCAGTCGTGCAGCGCGTTCGAGTATATCTCTTTCGCAATCCACTTCCAGAAACCGTCACCGGTAACGCGTTCATCGCGCCATTCAAGGAAGTTGACCCGGGCTTCTCTGCCGGACCCCGCCGATTTGATCAGGAATGCGTCCAACGCTGCGGTCTTGCCCGATCCGTCGGGCCCGCCAAAGAATATGTCCCGTCCGAGCGTGGCGGCGTATTCGCCCGCCTCTACGGCGAAACTATTGGCCGCCGTCGGGTCCTCGACGACGGAAAGCAGAATGTCGTGCACCGGTTGATAGCCGCGCGGCGAGAAATCTGCGCCGCGTGCGCTACCGGCTGACGGCGACGGCGGTTCGCCGACCCATTGCGGCAGACGAGCCGGCATCGGTCGCAGCCGCAGCGGTCCTATTTCGGGCGGACGAACCCGCGGCTGATCCGTAAGAAGTCGGTACAGTGCGTCGTAGCCCTCCGCCGTTTCCAACTCGAATGTTGTGCTCCCTTTTACCTCCATCGGGACATGGTCGGGTGAGCCGCCGCCGAACAGCACCGGCACGAACTTCTCGTTGGCCCCCGCGTCGAAAAGATACTGCTTGACGAGCCGCGCCTCCCACAGCACGCCGCGGCCCTTGCCCCGTTCCTCTTCCCCGTTGACCCGGCGAAGATAGGTTTCCGTGCATACCATCAGCACGAAGCGGGCCTTGCCGATTTCCTTTGCGCACCAGGCGGGCCAACCTTCGGGTGGAAATGGCTCATATTGGTCGATCCTCGCGTCGACGCCTTCACGGCGCAGCCGAGAGGCAAGATCGAGCACCCGCTGCTGGTGCACGGCGTTCTCATGGCTGTAGCTGATGAACACCCGCGGTCGCGCTTCAGGCACAGGGTAGGCCTCCCCGTTCCCTCCCGCGTTCCGTGGGCAAGGGGAACGCGCGGCAGGTTCCCTGGAAAATAGCCCGGTCTTGGCCTAATTTCCAACACAAGGCGCTGCGCCACAGGATTGACCGCCGCCGATCGTCTCCTTGTGCTACCGAGGAGCCGAGAATGCCGGACCACGCCGAAGGCGCGTCGGCCGCGCCGCTCGCCGCGGCCGAGAGCCCGGCCGTGATCGCGCACCTGAATATGCTGCAGGCGGTCGTTACCCGGCTTGCCGGCAACAGTGCCCAGTGCAAGACCTGGTGCGTCGCGATCGTCAGCGCGCTGTTCGGCTTCGCCGGCGCGACCCGGAGCGGACGGATCGCCGCCGCGGCGATCATTCCGATCGCGTTTTCGGCCTCGTCGACGCCGCCTATCTCGCGAACGAACGTGCCTATCGCGACCTGTACACCGCGACCGCCATAAAGATCAGGAGCGGCAACTATCACCTCGCCGACTTTGCCGATCTCAGCGCGCCGCCCGATACCGGGCATTACATCGGCGCGCTGCTGTCGTGGCCGGTCTGGCCGGTCTATGTCGGCCTTTTCGTCGCCTGGCTGATCGTCGTGCTGGCGGGGCTGCTGACGTAGCCTTCGGGCGTGCGACGGGTCCCGCTCTACGGCAAGCTCAGCGATATGACCAGCCCGTCGGGCGAGCTGATCCTGCATGTGCTGGGTGCGGTCGCACAGTTCGAGCGTGAAATCATGCTGGCGCGCCAGCGCGAAGGCATCGCCGCGGCCAAGTCCGAGGCAAGTACCACGCCGCGATGATGCTAGCCACGTCGGGCGCAGCCTTTGCCATTGCCCGCGGGCCGGCCGCATAGCTTAGTTAGCCGAGGCCAATTTCTGCCATGGATACCGGCTTGCGCCGGTATGACGAAGTGGTTGTGGCGGCCTACCGAGTGTCAGATCATTAGGACTACGTCTCTGGGGTTATCCATCCGAAGAGGTTGCTGATCTCGGTCAGATCGAGCGGATAGGCGTCTCTGTCGAGCCGGATCTCGACCAAAGTGGTCGTGAACGGAGCGAACAGCCGCTGGTTGTCGAACGCAACCGCGCCCGAACGAATGTTCGCGAGTAATTGCTTGTCGTGTGCGAGCACCGGAGTCAGGTCGAAGCTGGCATCCCAGCGCGCGTTCGCGGTCGGTGAAGGGAGCGGAAGGCTGTCCTTTTCCCACCCGAAGCCCTGAAAATCGATCCAGGTCGAGCCCGACAACGCCATGACCTTGACGGTAAGCGATAACCGCGCCAGTAGTTTTTCGGCATCGAAATGAAAGCAGCGATAGCTGTGATCGCGGCTGTAGACGTCGACATGCTCGTCATCCAAATCCGGCACGGGGTCCTCGCCGTCGAACAGTTGGATGTGAAAATCGCGAATCGGATCCCCGCGCTGGTCGACGCAGCGCACGACGACTTGCTGCCAAGCGCCCTTTTCCTTCCCGACCGCCGCCCCTCTGCCATGCGCGTCGGCCGCAGTCAGCCACGTCCGAAAATCTTCCGCATTGTTGACCAGCAACGCCTTTTTCACGAGCAAGACCAGTTCATCGGTCGGCTCGGCGATGATCGTCCCGTGGTTCATACCCGCCATCAGGTGCACCGGCACGTTGGTGCCCATCCACTTCTCGACCGATACGTGCTTGGCGGCGGCCCGGGTCAGGTCGAGGACGATCTTGCGGGTATTCAAGCCGGCCCCAGCCCAGCGCACGGTGCCGTCCATCCCTGGCGAGTTGGCCAATTGGCGGATCCCGGTATAAGCCTCTGTCCCGCAGAACACGAAGACGTAGGGGGTATCGGGGCTGTCGTCATAAAACGGCTGTTCGTTGAAGACATCACGGCCAGCTAGTGTAGTGTCTCACGCAATGCTTTACAATACGCGTCGCGCTGGGTTAGACTACCCAGCATGTGGGCGAGCAGCGCGGCATTGGCGGTAACCCCTGAGGCCAGGCAGGAACTGGAACGGCTCGTCCGGTCCGGCAAGACCGAGCAACGCATAGCGTTGCGGGCC
>Ga0210395_10003652_pt1 | contig 11795 bp, 8 predicted proteins | sample IncBWH4OmetaG_FD_150861 | JGI IMG/M metagenome (GOLD analysis project Ga0210395, IMG submission 150861) | Forest soil microbial communities from Barre Woods Harvard Forest LTER site, Petersham, Massachusetts, United States - Inc-BW-H-4-O ...
CCTCTATGGCACTGCCCGCTTCGGTGGGAGCGGCTGCGGAACGGTGTTCAAACTGGAAACGGCCGGAACATTCGCTGTGTTGCACTATTTCGCCAGCGGGACGAAGGACGGATGTTGGCCCGATGCCGGTTTGATCCTGGATCAAAAGGGCGACTTTTACGGCACTACGCGGCTAGGTGGCGCTGACAACCAGGGAGTAGTGTTCATGTTTTCTACTGCCCCATAATCCGCCTGTCCTTAGTTTTTGTGAGTTGTGTGGCGAACTTTCTATTGAGCCTTGCAGGATACAGCGACAATGTTATGGTCGTCATTCCGGGCGAACGAATCGAGGAATCTGCCGCAGGCCGCGCGAAAGCAGGTTTCTCGACTTCGCACGAAATGACAGTGAAATTGAAGGTCGTCGATGCGTGCCGGACCACGGTAAATGACTTTACGGCCCGAAGATGGTCGTCAGCTTGTTGTTTAAAACGGGTGCCCAGGAGCTTGAGAAGTAATAATTCGGGTTTGGGGTGCCCCATTCCTTGCGGTTTGCTGAGGATGCTGCGTCCGCCCAAAGGCGCTGCGGAGCTTGCTGCGCCTGGACGAGCGAGGGCGCCCGTCCCCACACGAGCAAAACCTGCGGCGTTCTCACTTGTCGCAGCGACCCCGAAAGGATCGGGTACCCCGCAGGAGGCAGGCATTTCTCATGCTCCGCCGGACGGAAGTACGCCCGTCCTTCACGAGCAAGTGTCAAAAACTCCGGCCGCCCGGGCCCTGGCTGTTTCGCCTGGATCCGGGCGGCCGGTGTTTCGGCGGTCCTCGGCGAGGCTCCTCCACCTCGCGAGCCGCGAAGTCGACTTATGACAGGAAGAACTCTTTCGCTAGCGGCAGCCAATCCTGGTCTGGGATCTGGGCTGAGACGTTGTCCATGGCCACTCCTCCGTCCTGCGCCAGCGCGCCCAGCGCCAGCGGCATGCGGCGTTGCAGACGGCTTGCGGACTCTTCCGTCCACCAGCGGGCGAGTGCGCCACCCAACAAGTTGCGGAAGCTAGTCTTGGCGTCGGGAGCCTGCACGGTCAGCAGCCAGCCTTCGCCGTAGGGATCGCGGAGCGCGAGCTTCGGGTCGTGCACGATCGCCTGATTAATGTCGGAGACGGTGCCTTCGATTGGCGAAACCATGTCGACCGCGCAGCCGTCGCGATGAATTGTGCACATCTTCTGGCCTTGGCGAATCCACTGGCCGCGTTGCGGCAGCGTGATGCTCTCCAGTTTGCCGGTCAGCTTGGAGGCGAAATCATCCATGCCGACGCGTACCAGGCTGGGACTTTCGCTCAACGCCCAGGTGTGACCGGGGTGGAAACGCAGGTTTTCGGGCACTTCAAAGCCGCCGACCAGAGCTGGCTTCAGGCGGGGCACGGCGTCCCGCGTTGCGGCGGCAACTTGCAATGCTGGCTGCCGCACGATGGCGCGGCGGGTTCGGTAGTGGTCGATCAGTAAGAAGGTTGCGAATGTGAAGAGGACCAGTAGGACTGTCATAAGTCACCTCGTCGTTGCTTGGGTGGGGGGCCGTCTTGCGAGCCACTCACACTTTTCTAAAGGCAATCGGCCTGCCAGAACGGTGCAAGTTGCAAGTAAACGCGTTGTGGCGGCGATCTTCTGGCAACTAAACGGGATAGAAGGAAGGCCATTTCGTTGCGCGGCAACAGCGACGAAATTGTCAACAAAACTATGTTGGAGATCGCAACAGATTGGCGTTCATGTTTGCAGCGTTTCGAGGCGAGGGGGAGAGTAAACGCTTGCAATCAGTAGGTTGCGGGTTGAGCACGCTGTGATGAATCTCGCAACAGCAAGAGCTGAAGAATGCAACGTTCAATCCTGAAAACCTAATGGACCGTTATCGCGCGGTGGGTAACAGAAGTACGACAAGATTCGGCCCAGGTGGAGGTCAGCCCTCTCTGCCGGCAAGATCGGACGATAATCGACTGCTCTCATGTCCAAATGAGACGACAAGCAGCCTTCAATCGTCAGTTCTCGTCGGCTCCGCGGATGCTGCCGGGCGCAGCATCCACCGCTCAGAATGACTGAGTTTTATTGATTTACCAACCGGCATCTCAAAAATCAGTCCGCCTGTGCGACTGATTTCGTGATCTCCGGTATCACCGTGGCTGGCTCGCTCTCACGGGCGTCCACCACAGCGATGGCGACGACGTTGACGATATCCTCGACTTCGGCACCCCGGGGCAATAAATGCACAGGCTTCGTCATGCCCATGAGGATAGGGCCAAGCGTCTCGGCGCCTCCGATCGTTGCCAGCAGTTTGCAGGCAATGTTGGCAGAGGCGAGGTCGGGGAATATTAGAACGTTGGCACCGCCCTTCAGCGAGCTGAACGGATAATTCTGCTCCAGAATTTCCGGGGAGACAGCGGCATCGGCCATGATCTCTCCATCCACGATCAAGGTGGGGTCGGCTTTGTGGAGCAACTCCACCGCTTTCCGTACCTTGTCGCTCAACGGGTGCCTGGTGCTGCCAAAGCTGGAGAAGGAAAGCATGGCAACTCGCGGCACTACGTCAAAGCGCCGAGCCTCCTGAGCCGCGCACAAAGCGATTTCCACCAGGTCCTCCGCAGAGGGATCTATGTTGACGCTGGTGTCGGCCAGGAAGAGCAGGTCTCCTTTACGCGTGATCATGGGATAGCATCCGGCAACCTTGTGCAGGCCTTCGCGCATGCGGACGATCTGTAGCGCCGGCCGAATCGTGTCAGGAAAGCGCTGGCTAACACCGGACACAAGAGCATCCGCATCTCCCATGTGAACCATCATCGAGGCGAAAATGTTGCGGTCGTTAATGTGCGTATGCGCCTCGTCGAGAGTGACGCCTCGACGCTGGCGCAGGCGGAATAGTTCCTGAATGTAGCCCTCGCGAAGAGGGGATATCGCCGGATCAACGATTTGTGCGTCTTTCAAATCCAAGCCCAGTTCCGCCGTTTTGGCATGAATGATTGCAGCGTTGCCGAGCAGGATGGGCGTGGCTATCTTCTCGTCCAGTATCGAGTGGCAGGCACGCAGGATTTTCTCGTTGTCTCCTTCAGGAAACACGACCTGCTTGGGTTTGGCCTGAGCTTTGTGAATCATCATGCGCGAGATCTCATGGGCTTTGCCCTGACGGCGCTCGAGCTGTTCGCGGTATTCCTCAATGTCGACCGGTTCCAGGGCTACTCCCGTTTCCATCGCGGCCTGAGCTACAGCGGAGGACTCCCACACTAGGACGCGCGGATCGAACGGCTTCGGGATCAGATAGTCGGAACCGAACTCCAGCCGGGAAACTCCATAGGCGCGGCATACCGAGTCCGGGACGTCTTCCTTGGCCAGGTTTGCCAAGGCGCGGGTGGCGGCCAGCTTCATCTCTTCATTAATCACCGTGGCATGCACGTCGAGGGCGCCGCGGAAGATGAAAGGGAAGCCGAGCACATTGTTCACCATGTTGGGATAGTCGGCACGCCCGGTGCACATAACGACATCGGCGCGGCAGGCTCGGGCGTCCTCGTAGGTAATCTCGGGATCAGGATTGGCCATGGCGATGACAATGGGACGCGACGCCATCGAGCGCACCATATCCTGCGTAACCACCCCACCGACGGAAAGTCCGAGGAACATGTCGGTGCCCACCATAGCCTCGGCGAGGGTACGGAGCTTGCTATCTTGCGCGAAGCGCTCCTTATAAGGATTCATGCCTGCGGTGCGGCCTTTGTAAACTACTCCCTTGGTATCGCATAGCGTGATGTTCTCGCGCTTCATTCCCAGCCGGATATAGTGCTCCGCAGTAGCAATGGCCGAGGCGCCGGCGCCGTTGATGACGAGACGGATTTTACTGATGTCTTTGCCTACCACTTCCAGGGCGTTCAGTAATGCAGCTCCAGAAATAATCGCGGTGCCGTGTTGATCGTCATGGAAGACCGGGATCTTCATGGTCTTCTTCAAAGTTTCTTCGATGTAAAAACACTCCGGGGCCTTGATGTCTTCCAGGTTGATTCCGCCGAAGGTGGGTTCGAGCAACTGACAGACCTTGATCACTTCGTCGGGGTCATGGCTGTTGATCTCAATGTCGAAGACATTCACACCGGCAAAGCGTTTGAACAGGACGGCCTTCCCCTCCATGACCGGTTTGCCAGCAAGGGCGCCGATGTCGCCCAACCCCAGGACTGCGGTCCCGTTGGTTACGACTGCCACCAAATTGCCGCGGCCGGTGTACTTGAAGGCGTCGTGCGGTTTGTTATGGATTTCCATGCACGGTATCGCCACTCCGGGAGTATAGGCCAGGCTTAGATCGTGCTGGGTGCGGCAAGGCTTGGTGGGAGTAACTTCAATCTTTCCCGGGCGTGTGCCAAAGTGATAGTCGAGCGCTTGTTGCTTGGTAACCGGCATAGGTTCTCCTCGGTTTCTGGCGGTCTGGATTTTCGCGGCCTCGGACGCTTGAGTAAACCTGCACGTCTTGTGCCAGGCTCTCAACTAGAACTATGCCTCGTTTGTCTCGAGTCGCGCTGTGATGCAGATCACCGACGGCTGTGAGTATCGCCAGACGGTCCAAGTTGAGCTGTGGACATCGATTAGGTTGCCGGTTACCCAGCGAGGCGTCGAGAGCCCATGTGGAGTTCGTCCACCAATTCCTTGAGTGCGCTCTTGGAGGGTGTTTTGTAGAAGCCGCCGCCGGCAGCGGACACCGGACGAATTTCACGGCTCCCTGAAAGCCACGATCCGGTTGCTGGCCTTTTCAGTTGCGAAGCAAGTGCCTCGCAGACCGACCGAAATATTCCCTGAAACCCTTCCTATGAATTAGCGCAGCGCGGAACTTTGTCGTGGTGCGCTGGTCGTAACGGGAGAACCTCTCGATGATCGCCTCGGCGATTGCGTCGCGAACTCGGCTGTACTATTTCTTCCGTGCAATCGAGGCCGCTTCCACACTGGCCTGCTTGCCCCACCCGTGGAAACGCGAAAAGTCACCCGCATTCCATGCCTGGCGGAGTCCAGGAGTACTCAGATCCCAGTCTGGGCGGATTTCGCCGGTCACGGCGCGCAGATCGTGCCAAAGATCGATGACCGATGGACGCCCCCAGAACCAGTAGCCGTTATAAATGCTGTAAATCACGAGGCCAGGCTTGAGCACGAGCGTATGCGGGATCATCGGATTGTGCTCGGGGTCGGTGTACTCCTGGATGTCGAGATCCTTCTGAACCGTTCGGTCGGGGTCCGAAAGGAAGGCCCACTGGGCTCCGACTGACGAACGGAACTCCTGCAGAGTATGGTGGTCGTCGGTGGCGATCGTGGCGATCTGAGTGTACGCCACTGCGATCTTCGGGTAGAACGCGGCGAGTTCCAAATGCTGCTGGTGCTCCTTTGGGCAATAGTGGCCGCGCGCGAGCGTAAGGATTAGCGGATCGTCGCCCTGTAGCTCGCTGAGCTTGTGCAGTTGACTCGTGTGATCGGGCAGTTCGTAGTCGGGGAAAATGCCTCCAGGCACAATATCAGAACGCATGATTGAACTCCTTCTGTTAGCGAATCTTGGTCGTGGCGCAGTTTGAATCTTCCAAAGATAGTAATTCGGCCTGGCCTGTGGGAGACTGTCCTCATGGTGTCCATAATTCCGAAATGCCTAAGAGTTCCGTGCCCGAAATGCGGCGCGAGGATTGGAGACGCCTGCAAACTCGCTGTTCTATGTCACGATGAGCGCATAGCTTGGTCCAAAATAACGCCGCTGCCCGAATCGCGAGAGAAGCTAGCTCCTCCCGTTTCCCTCAAAGATCCAGAGTGACACCCGCGTTTGGCTGCGAACAGCATACGAGCACGTTCCCGGGAGCGGGCCTTTCCAGCGGCTCAGGGTTGTAAGTAATCGATCCATCAATCAAGCCAGTCATGCAGGTATGACAGACTCCAGTCCGGCACGACCATCTGACCGGAACATCGCACGCTTCCGCCAGTTCAAGCAAGCTCACGAATTTCGGATCCCATGCAACGGTAATCCCGCTACGCGCGAATGAGACCGAGGGACCGGATCCGGGCGGCCCTTGTGGCAGGTGAGGAGTGCGAGCAACCGGCGCCATACCAGGTGTAATGCTCTCAAGCGCAGCGAAGATTTCCGTGTGCACATTCTCGGCCAGCGCACCCCAGTTTCGCAGCCCATCGCGCATACTCTGCAAGAATGAAGACGGGCCACACAGATAGAAGTCACTACCCTGTGACACGCCAATTTTCTCCAGCAAGGCTGTGTCAATGTGTCCGGGAGCATCGAAGTCTGTCCCGACTTTGTCAGTTGCGGTGGGCCGACTGTAGACGATGTATCCTCGTCCGCGAGAGAGCTGTTTCAGTAAAGAACGCGATTCTTCTGCAAATGGATGGTCGACGCGATTGCGCGCTCCATAGATCCACCAGATCTCTCGTTGCGATCTTTCGGCTGCGAGTGTGTGCAGCATCGACATCACGGGCGTTGCGCCCACTCCGGCGCTCAACAGAACCACGGGATTCTGGCTGGGACGCAGAGTGAAGCTTCCGCGCGGCGCACTCACATCTAACACATCACCTTCTTTCGTACGGTTGCACAAAAATGAACTTCCAATCCCTTTCAATTCGTTTTTGACGCTGACGCGGAAATGGTCGGCTGCCGGCAGATCAGACAACGAATAGCTGCGAAGGACCGGCGGTTGGCCCGGATCAACGAGCAACCGCAAGACGACAAATTGACCCGCCTGGAAGACAGGAAGAAGTTGCCCGTCGATAGGTGTCAGAACCAAGGAAGTTACGTTGTCGCTTTCCTTATGGATATGCTCGACTCGCATCTGTCGAAAGCCGGACCACGCTGGTGGTTGTTCCTCATAGGCGAGGCCTGGATTGCCCACCGAAGTTTTAGGGCTCAAGTGTTGTTGGAGCATTGCTTGAAACGAACCTTGCCAACCCTTGCTAAGTGCGGGAATCCGCAGCGCGCGTTGCAGTTGTTCGCGAGAAGGTCCTGGCAAATACAGGAGCGCGTCAATGTTGGCCACACTGATTCGCTCTGGACCGTCAGTAATTTTTACAATGTCATCGCCCGCCCCAACTTCTCCTTCCTGCAACACGCGAAAGTAAAATCCTGGTCTGTGATGTGATACGAGCAGCGCTGGCATACGAGGCTCGTTCATGCGGATGCCGACGCGGTAGCAGGTCACGCGTGGCTGCGTTACTTCAAATTCGGCACCACCGATGCGGTAGCGATCGCCGATGCAGACTTCGTTATCAAGAAGTCCGTCAACAGTGAAGTTTTCTCCGAACTGACCGTAGGTAAAATCACTCCGGCCCAGAAAGCTTTCCCAGTAATGGTACGAGTCCATCTGATAAACAAAAACGGCGCGCTGCTCCCCACCGTGACCGGCGAGATCGCCTTGCGCATCGCCGTCGATATCCAACTTGCGCACCATTCGCCGTCCCGTAACCGGAGATTTCCAAATCGCAGTACGGACAGTTTTGCCGTTCCATGTCACGTCGCGTGGAAGACCGACATTCACTGAAAGTAATTTGGGCATCCTACCTCGTCGAAGTCCAGCGTGTGGTAAGCATCCTTTTATTTTTTACCACCGACGAGCCGGAGCGGCACCATCCACGTGGAGAATCTCTCCGCTCACATGACCTGCCTTTACCAGGTAAAGAACGGCGTCGACAACATCCTTTACCGTCGCTCTTTTCTTAGCGGGCTGCAACGTCGAGTCAGGGGGATCATTCGCGTGCATCGGTGTATCCACTTCGCCGGGAGCTACGGCATTGAAGCGGATGCCGTCTTTTGCATACTCGATTGCGAGATTCTGCGTCGCTGAATTCAACCCACCCTTCGTAATCATCGAAATCGAGCCATTTTCGCCGGCAATTGGCCGATCGGCAAGAGCCGCGGTGATGCTCACAACGCACCCCGATTTTTGTTTCAGCATCTCCTGCACAGTGCGCTGAGTGATGTAGAAGAATCCGAGCAGATTAGTCGAAACAAGGGCGTCGAAGTCCTCGGTAGTGAAGTCCGTGAAGGGCTTGGTTAGGAAGATGCCAGCGTTATTCACCAAAACATCGATGGTTCCGAAGTTGTTGATTGCTGTTTCGACCGCCTGGGCAGCCGTCTGCTGCTTGCCGATGTCGCCATCGAGCAGAACCAGACTGCCGGAGGTGGTCAACTTTCGATTGGCGTCACGAGAGGTTGCAACGACGTTATAACCTTCTTTCAGAAACTCCTCAACTAAACCCGCGCCAATCCCCCCCGATGCTCCGGTTATGATTGCTGTTTTCTTGCCCGACATAAGTAACCTTTCGTTTTAAAGGTTCGAACCCAATATACAGCTGGGTCACCGGCCGTCTCAAAGCGGCTTCAGTCCGCCCGCCGCGCCGCGAACTCCTCGCGTGAAGAACCGAAAAATCTTTTTACCAACGCGGAGATCGGATCTTCCGCTGTGTCCAACGCGAAATGGCCGGCATCGAGAACTATACTTCAGCCTTCGGAACGTCCTTACGACAGCGTTCCGGCTCCCCAGGGTCGAATGAGAGGTCCAACAACCCCAAATCACCAGCAGACGCAACTGTTTCTCGCGTTTCAATCTCCACTGGAGTCCCGGAGCGGAAGGCTGGCCACGCCCGTCCGAAGTAGATGCCGACGCGGCCATCCGGACGACGTGCGTAACCTTGGTGAGCGGCCCGAGATGTTCTCGAGCCACGGCAAGGCCATTGAGCTCAGCCGGGCATGTTAGTTCGTGCCGACGTCTCATTCCTTTCTGCTCTAGCATTCAACATCAAGGTGCATAATGAGTAAAGACAAGGTCGCTCCCTTTAGTCTTCTCGTGGCAGGGGAAGCAGCTTTTCATAAACGCCGCGTCGCCAGTTTTGCCGTCCGCGAAGTGACCGAACCCCCAGCCGCCGGTTGCGGCGTACTTGGTTGAGTCCTTGACCATAAACTGAATGTTCGTTGGCGCGCCGGGAACGAAAGATTGAGCCTGGCCAAAGATTTTGTTGTTTTCCTCCGACGGGACGTTACGGTAATGCAAAGCAACAATGATCGTGCCGTCTGGGAACGGAAGCTTCCCCGCCCGGTAGGCCTTCATCGCTACATCGTTGCCCAAGACGGCGCCTAAACTGTTCAGATTGCCTGCTTCATGGGCCGACGAGATCCACTGCCAGTCGCGATACCCGTCAGGGATGTCGGTAACGTAGGGGGCGGATTGCCCGTCCGCGTGGCCGGGGGCGGGGCCTATAAGTGCGACAAGGCCGGCCGTTGTTGCAACTGCAACCAAGAAGAATGTGAAGCGTCTCATAATAGTTCCTCCATTCAATATGCTTCGGTAAACGAAATCAGTATCTGTTTTAAAGCCGATGTCGATGCCTCTTCTTCGCCAATGTGGTCTCCTTCTTAGCGGTTTGACCGTGGCCGGGCGCGGTCATCAAAAACTGGCCAAATCCAGTGGGTGGGATGAAACATGTAGGAATAGAAGATCAGGTCTCAGCCGCGCCACCAAGGGTCTTTCAGCCGATCAGGCAAAGTCTGAAATTGCCACCACGTCTTCTCGCTATGTCCCCAGAACCCGTGGACGAAGACAACTGCGGTGCTACAGGAATCGTCGTGCGAGAACAATACGTACGACTCACCGGCGAGTTGAGATCGGGCGCGGGACGGGCAATTCATCAACAAACAGGAACCAGCCCAAAAACACTACTCGGCAGGACATTAGGCGTCAAGACTTTTCCTTAATCCAGTGCGCCGGTTTTCCCTGCCGCTATCATGGCCACGCAGAACCCTGGTCAATGTAACGGCGTCCCCGTATAGATTCGTGTCCCAACTTGAAGACCGCTCTAAGTGGCGCGGCGCAAGCGCCTCAGGACTTCCGAAGAGTTCACCTGACTGAATCGATTACCTAATCGGCGGGCCATTAACGGCTCCAAAACCACGTTTCTACGCTAGTTCAACTGGAGGAAGAACTGGAGGACCTGCCGGGGCACAAGTTCGACTATCTCCTGGCCAACCCACCCTTCGGTGTCGAGTGGAAGCCGCAGGCCGAGGTGATTGAGCTTGAGCACGACAAGAAGGGATTCGATGGCCGCTTCGGTGCAGGTCTGCCGCGCATCAACGACGGCTCGTTCCTCTTCATCATGCACATGATCTCGAAGATGAAGCCCGAAGGCTCGCGCCTCGCGATTGTATTCAACGGCTCGCCATTGTTTAGCGGCGATGCCGGGTCGGGCGAGAGCGACATTCGCCGCTGGATCATCGAGAGCGACTGGCTGGAAGCTATTGTCGCGTTGCCTACGGAGATGTTCTATAACACCGGCATCGCGACCTACATTTGGGTTCTGACCAACCGCAAGCGCAAGGAGCGCCGCGGCAAGGTGCAACTCATCAATGCCACAGACCTGTTCGTCAAGATGCGTAAGAGCCTAGGGAATAAGCGTAATGAATTGTCGAACGCCAACATCGCGGAGATCGTCCAGTTATACGGCGACGTGACCAAGAACGGCCGCTCGAAGCTGTTCGACAACTCGGATTTCGGTTACCGCCAGATTACGGTTGAGCGTCCGCTGCGGCTCGCATTCCAGGTGACGGCGGAGCGCATTTCGGCTCTGAAGGAAGAAGGAGTTTTTCAAAAGCTCGCTACGTCGAAGAAGAAGGGCAAGGACGGACAGCGAGAGATCGAAGAAGGACAAGCTCAGCAGCAGGAGATTGTCTCGATGCTCGAAGGGCTTGCCGGGCCGGAGGCGGACTTGAACCGGCCCGACTTTGAGAAGCGGCTCGCGAAGGCAACCGAGTGCGCCGGCGTCAAACTCTCAGCGCCATTACAGAAGGCGATCCTGAACATCATGTCGGAGCGAGATGAGGCGGCGGAGGTCTGTCTGGACATCGGAGGCAATCCGGAACCTGACTCTGAGTTGCGCGACCACGAGAACGTGCCACTCAAGAAGCAGCGCCTCACTACTCCTTTCAACATCTATAAGAGCGTCTACATCCCGGTGGGGGTGTACAACTGGACTCGGCACCAGTTCACCTATGGCTCGGCGGAAAACCGGAAGTGGACGATCAGTTTCTTCGAGCGGTTTGGCGGATGCTACGATGGCTCGCTAAACGAGGCGCGCATTCGGAGTGAGTACCGCCCAAACGAACGACTTTCATTCAGCTTCAGCGAGCAGTGGAATCGATTTCGGTTGCCGCTGGTGGACGGGAACTTCTCAGTCGTGTTCGGAGCATTGGAGACCGACTATGCTTTCTCGCGGTTTCTGTCGCTTTCGACAATTGTTCAGATGGACACGGCTAACGCTCAGGCAGTCAGCGCCAACATCCGACTACGCTGGAACTATCGCCCTGATAGCGACCTGTACGTGATCTACACGGCAGGCCAGCAATTCGCCAGTTTAGCAGCCGCGAACCCTGTGCAACTTTACCAGAACCAGTTCGTGGTCAAATACACTTATTCGTTTCGACCATGAGCCTGTCATTGAGATTTCGTCGGGGCGCAAGTCTGCGAAATCTTGAACTCGACTGAGAGGAGCATAAGAACTGTTTGCCTCCTGCCTGATGAACTGCCTACTAGATTCACATACTCACCCAGAGGATCACCGCGATCCGATGCCCGGCGACGAGCGATTCTTGCGTGCATGCGGTGTGCGTCCGCCCGACGTGCGAGATGAGTTGCGTATGCTCGACCGCTGAATCTCGCACCAATCAAGGGTTCTGACGGGTACTATGGGTACTATTCTCTCCACGACTGCTGCGACACATGCGACCAAATCGGACGAAACCCTATCAAACCCCTGAGTGCAATCAGTGGGTTACG
>Ga0210395_10003653_pt1 | contig 11792 bp, 9 predicted proteins | sample IncBWH4OmetaG_FD_150861 | JGI IMG/M metagenome (GOLD analysis project Ga0210395, IMG submission 150861) | Forest soil microbial communities from Barre Woods Harvard Forest LTER site, Petersham, Massachusetts, United States - Inc-BW-H-4-O ...
CTTGCCGCCGGGATTGCGGTCGAGCCATTCGTCGATGATTTTTGCGATCGGGCCAAGATGCTCGACAAGCGGCAGCGCATCGAGATTGAGCGTACCGAAAATGAAGCCGCGATACGATTCCACCCGCGGCACCTGTGCGAGATTGTATTTCGGATCGCGCATATCGGCGGCGTAGCCTTCCGGCCACGGCACGCCGCGCAGCTTGCCGTTGTTGAGAAAATTCCAGCCGTGATAGGGGCACTGAAAGGATTTGCTGTTGCCCTTGTCCCAGCGGCACAAGGTCGTGCCGCGATGAGTGCAGCGGTTATACAGCGCGCGAACTTTTCCCTCGGCGTCGCGCACGATGATCAGCGGCCGCAATCCCATGCGCCGGGTGATGAAATCGTTGGCTGACGGGATTTCGCTTTCGTGCGCGAGATAGGTCCAGGTGCCGCCGAAAATGTGGGTCATCTCGGCTTCGAAAATGGCGGGATCGGTGTAGATCAGCCGGTGTGCGCGATCCTCCTGGACCAGATGGTCCCAGTCGTACAAAGCCGTGCCGCCGAGCCGCGTCGGTGGCGCACCGATCTTTTCCAGCGCCGTCATGTGTCACTCCCGGCATGGTTCGCCGCGCGATTCAGGCGGTCCGTACTCAAATCAAAAGAAGTCGAAATACTCATTTTGCTCCCACTCGCTCGGCTCGTCGCCCGGCGACATCCCGGCATCTTTGAGCCACCCCGCATAGCGCTCGGCCTCGCTGCGCTTCAGCTTGACGAAATAATCGATGAAGGTATCGCCGAGCGTGCGGCGGAACAACGGCTCTTTGTCGAGCGCTTCAAGCGCGTCGGGCAGGCTTTTTGGCAGCATGGGGCGCTCGGCGGCATAAGGCTCGTCGCTTGGCGGCGGCAGCATCGCGTCGGTCTCGATGCCGGCGAGGCCGGCGACGAGCTGCGAAAGAATAAAAAGATAAGGATTGGCGGCCGGCTCGCCGATGCGGTTTTCCAGCCGCGTTGCCGGATCGTCGATGCCGCCCAGCACCCGGACCATGGCGCCGCGATGATCGTAGGCCCACGTCGCCCGATCGGGAGCGAGCGAGTTTGGCCGAAAACGGCGATAGCCATTGACCGTCGGCGTGGCGAAGACGGTGGCCGGCACGGCGTACTGCAACAGACCGGTGAGGTAGGATTGGCCGAGCGGCGAAAGAATCTCGCTGACCTGCCGGGGCGTAAACAGATTACTGCCGGTTGATGCGTCGATCAGTGATTGGTGCAAATGCCAGCCGCTCGAATAAAAGCCTTTGAGAGCGGGCCGGCACATGAAGGTGGCGAAGTAGCCGAGCCGCCGGCAGATCTGTCGGGTGGCGGTGCGGAACAGAAACACGTTGTCGGCGGCGTCCAGTGCGGCGCGCGGGGCAAAGGTGCACTCGACCTGTCCGGGGCCCCATTCGTTTTCGATCGAGCGCAATCCGAGTCCCAACGTTTCGAAGGCGTCGCCAAGCGCATCGAACACGGGCTGCATCAGGTCCATGTTCGACTCGGAATGGTAGTGATAGCCCGGTTCGACCGGTGTCGTTTTGATCGGACGGCCGCGGATGCCGGGCGCGCCGATATTCTCGTCGCTCAAATGGTCGGCCGCGACACGCAGCAGATACCACTCGATCTCAGCGCCGACGACCGCGGCAAAGCCATGGTCGGCGAGCCGGTGCAGCGTCTTGCGCAGCAACTGGCGCGGCGAGAAATGAAACGGAATGCCGTCGTTGAAATACTCATCGCCGATGATCCAACCGACGCGCTCCGCCCACGGCAGTATGCGAAACGTCGATGGATCGGCGACGATTGTCAGATTGGGCGAACCCGTCATCTCGGGAAGGCCCATCCCGCCGCCGCGTGTGAATGAAGCAAACACGCGGGCGCCGGCGGAATCGAGCGTCGTGGTGGCGACGCCGATATTGTAGCCGCTCGTCAGCGCCGACACGAACGCCGGTATCGTGAGGGTCTTGGCGCGCACGTAGCCATGGGCGTCGCCCCAGGCGAGCCGGACAAACCGCAGCCTTTCGGCGTCGATGCGCCGCAGGACGTCGGCCGCGAGACGTTTTTGCTCCTCGCCCCACAGGCCGTGTTTTTCGATGAAGGTCGTGCCTTCGTTCATACGCATCGAAGGTGAGTATCAGGTGGGCATTGCAAGCGGTTAGCTGCTAGCACGCCCGGTGCCGCGACGCCACGCCGGTGCGATTGCGCCTTCAGCGCCGCAGGATCCTCAGCATCAAATCGGTGATCCAGCCAAACGGCGGATAGAGCAAACGCGATCCGTTGAGGCGGCTCTGCAGGAACACGCCCTTGCGGTGCGAGAAGGTCTGAAAGCCAAACTCGCCGTGATAGGCGCCGATGCCGGACGGTCCGACGCCGCCGAACGGCAACTTCTCCGCCGCGAAATGGAACAATGTCGTGTTGACAGAGGCGCCGCCGGAAACGGTCTTGCGCAAAACCTCGTCACGCTTGCCGGCATCCGCGCCGAAATAATAGAGCGCAAGCGGCCGCGGATGACCGTTGACATAGTCGATGGCCTGATCGAGTCCGCGATAGGTCTTGATCGGCAGCACCGGTCCGAAAATCTCCTCGCGCATGATGGCAAGATCGTCGCGCGGTTCGATCACCAGCGTTGGCAAGAGTTTTCGCGTCTCCGCCGGGAGCGTCTCCTGTCCCGGATTGATCTCGACGACACGCGCTCCACTTGCTTTGGCCTCGGCGACGTATTGGGCGACGCGCCGATAATGCCGGTCGTTGACGATCGAGCTGTAATCGGGATTGTCGGCCAGCGTCGGGTAGAATTTTTGCACGGTCGCGGTCGTCAGTCCGACGAACTCATCGAGCGCACGCTCGGGCAGCAACACATAATCGGGAGCGATGCAGGTCTGACCGGCATTCAGGAGCTTGCCGTAGACGATGCTCTCGACCGCGCTTTGCAGCGACGCGTCCTCGCCCAAGATGCACGGCGACTTGCCGCCGAGCTCAAGCGTCACTGGTGTAAGATTTTCGGCGGCGGCCTGCATGACCAGCCGTCCGACCGCCGTCGAGCCGGTATAGAGGAGATGGTCGAACGGCAGTCGTGCAAATGCCTGGCCGATCTCCGGTCCGCCGACGATGGTCGCCACGTGCTCGGTCGGAAACAGGCCGGCCAAGAGCTCGGCCAGGAAATTCGACGTGCGCGGCGTCAGCTCCGATGGCTTGAGCATGACCCGATTGCCGGCCGCGAGCGCGGCGACCAACGGCACGATCGCCAGATTGAACGGATAGTTCCACGGACTGATGATGCCGACGACGCCGACCGGCTGATAGAGAATGCGGGCGCCGGCCGGCATCAGCTCAAGCCCGACCGAAACGCGCTTCGGCCGCATCCAGCGCCCGAGGTGACGGAGCGTGTGGCGGATCGCCGACTGTGCCGGCACGACTTCGCCGAGTTCGGTCTCATAGCGCGAGCGATTGCCAAAGTCGGCGGAAATGGCCGCCGCCAGACGATCGGTGTTGTGGCCGATCGCTTGGCCAAGACGCTTGAGCGAGGCGCGCCTCTCCTTGAGCGATGGCGGCGCGGCACGCAGGAATGCCGCGCGTTGCGCGTCGAAGATCGCGCGCATGTCGGCAGTCACCGGTCGGATCTCGTTCATAGCGGCGGCCGTGCCGGATAGTCCGGCTGGGTTCGCGCCGCAGCCTCGATCCTGGCCATGGCGGCGAGGGCGACATGGTCGCGCCACGGCCGCGCGAGCACCTGCACCGCGATCGGCAAGCCGGCACTGCCGGTTTCGGTTTCGCGCGCAGCGCGATCCATCATGTCGCGGCTGGCGGGGCGGTCGCTCTCTTCGCCGGCGCGCACCCGCGTCATCGGCACCACTCCGGCCGGAAAGCCGCTGACATTGGCGATCGGCGTATAGGCGCCCGGCATCGGCAGGAGTTCGGTGGGGCTCCATGACGGACGGCGGGCAGCGCGTAAGCGGGACAAAGAACGATGTCGATCGGGCCGCCTTCGGCCTCCTCGAGCGAACGCAACAGGTCGCCCCGGAAGGCCGCGATCGCCTCGATGGTTTGCCAATAGTCATCGACATTGCCGGACGCGAAGCGGCGCAAATTCCTGGCCGAACGGTGCTGGCCAAAGGCATCGAGGGCGGAGGCGGCGACGCCGCGCAGCCAGGGCGGCATGCCACCCGCCAATAGCAGTGGGCGAATGCGCCTGTCGACCTGATTGCCGCGCAGCAGCCGCTTGAAGCTCGCGGTTCGATCGGCGGACAGGCTGGCGAACAGAAGATCGAACGCGCGGCTCAAAAGCGGCGGCTTCCACTCGACGGCCTTTGCTCCGGCGGCGGTCAAAAATTGCGCCGCTTCGGCAACCGCCCGGCGCGCGGCCGGCGCGACCGGAAACTCGCCGTCATCGGTGAAGGTGGCAAATCGCAACCGGCTGATATCGACCGCGGCCGGATCGCCAAGCTCTGGTCCGGGAACGACAAACGGATCGCGCGCGCCGTCCAAAATGCGCAGTCCAACGACCAGGTCTTCGACATACTTCGCCATCGGGCCGACCTGGCTGACGATGCCGGTTTGCCCGACCGGCAAGCCGTGGGCGCAGTAGTCGGGGGTCCGGCCGGCGGTCGGCCGGATCGAGGTGATCCCGCAAAACGCCGCTGGGACGCGCAATGAACCGCCGATGTCGTTGCCGACGCCAAGCGGCGAAGCACCGGCGGCAATGACGGCGGCCTCGCCGCCACTCGAGCCGCCGCATGATCTGTCCAGATCCCAAGGATTGTTGGTGCGCCCGTACAGCGGATTGTCGGTTTCGGTAAAGACCATCAGCTGCGGCAGGTTGGTCTTGGCGATCGGGATCGCGCCGGCCGCCCGCAGCGCCGCAACGTAAGGATCGTCCTTGCTTTCGATCTCGTCGCGGCGGGTGGTGAGGCCGAACGTCGATGCGGTGCCGGCGAGATCGAAGCATTCCTTGATCGTGACCGGCACGCCGCCTAGGGGACCAAGCTTCTCGCCGCGCGCGCGTGCCGCGTCGACATTCGCCGCCGCTTGACGCGCACTGTCATACAAACGCACCGTGACAGCGTTGAGCTTGCCGTTGACCGCTTCGAGCCGGGCGATGAAGCGCTCGACCACCTCGGCCGACGAAAGCTCGCCGGCGGCAATATGCGCGGCGATCTCGCGGGCCGACATGTCCTTCGCGAACACATCTGTCGACATATGTTTCATCACAACCTCGGCGGCGGCTTGGCCGTACCTTGGTAACCAGGTTCCAACCATTCGCAGGCACTTGTCAATTTGCCTGCCGGGGCCGTTTCGGGATCGCGCTCATGATATTCTTTTCGCAGTGCAGCGATTTTTTGACCCGAATGTCCGCTCACAGTCGTGTCGCGCTGCCGCGCAAAGTGGCCGGCTGTGATTGTTTTTTCGCCGCGATTATTCGCGGCTGATTTTCCGAGCACGGCTGTTTTGATCGTTGCGTGGTTTAGGAACCGGGATCATATTAGCCGCACAGGCCGATAAGAGCCGGGTGAGGAACGACGCGGATCGATCCGCGAAGCTCAACGGAGAATAAAATGTTCAAGACCCTTGTTGCGATCGCTGCCGCGGGCGCGATTCTGTCCCTGGGATCGCTGGTGCCGGCGCAGGCCGGTGGCGGAGCGACCAGCGCGCCGTCGAAGTATAACAACGCTGGCGCCACGGCGAGCGTGGAGCAAACCCGCAATCGGCAGCAGGTCCGCGCCGTCACCTATACGATAACGGAATTCTCGTCGTCATCTGCTCGGACTGCGCCGAAGCGTTGAGGGTGACGGCAACCGTCGACGCCAGTCGTTAAGAGCATCGGCCTAGCGGCACGGCGTTTGGCGCGTCAATGCGGCTGCGGCGACGATGAGGCGTGGGCCAGGGCTGGGTCGCCGGCGGCGGCGTCTTTGCGCGAATGGTTGTTGTCCACCCATGCCCGTACCGTCGGCATGACTTCGGGCAACAGCGCTCCGATCTGATCCTTCGTCATCCCCGGCCGCACGCGCGGCTCGTAGAGAATGTTGACCAGGTATTGGTCATAGACGTCGAAGAATCCCATCTGGACATTATCGTTGAACATGGTCCAGGGGACCGAGCCGTCGTCGTTGATAATCCCCAGGCCCTGCAGCAGCTCCTCGTAAGCGCAATCGTAAAACTGGAAATCGCCGTCATCGACCGGCAGGATCACCTCGGCGCGGCGAATGCGAAAAGTCTGATCCTTGGCAATACCAGACAGGCATTCCGGCCGAAGCTTTTGTTGGATTTGCCGCGCCTCATGTGCGCCGTAGCGCGCGCGGATCGTTCGCTCGAGATCGCGCCGATTAACCAGCGTGACGACGAAGTTCGCCGCTTGGCGGTTGTCGGTGATCGCCACATCGAGATGATTCACATGGGCGCGGATATCGGCCACGATCGTCGCAATCTCGTTGCGACGGTCGAGTGCGCCCTGGTTGGCGACGAACACGCGGACCGGCTCGTCGAACTTGCGGATGCGCTCGTCCTGGCGGCCGATTTGCAGCTCGGCGCGGAACGCCGTTTTGAAGAAGCCGTCCTTGATCTCGTCGTCATTGAAAGTGGTCCGCTCGGCGGCGCGGCGGGCGCTTATGTCATTATTCTCCGCCCAGGCCGGAAGGCTCACGACAGTCGCAACGGTTGCCGCCACGAACGCGCCAGCAATCAGGCTTCCCGAACTGACAAATCCGCGATGCATCGAATAGGCCTTGCGAAGCGCGCTACGCTCCTTCGCAATATGCCGATCGCCGCATATGAATTCGATGTCGGTTGCCTACGCGCGACATAAAAAAGAAATAGCCGCGGCGGCCGACCGGCGGCATTCTGCCTAAGTTAATGGCGCGTTTGACAACGCGGTGATCAGCGCCGTCGCCTCACGTGTTGCCTTGCTGACCGTAAAGCTTGCGCAGCTCGGTCTTGAGCACCTTGCCGTAATTGTTCTTCGGCAGCGTCTCGAGAAAGACGTAGCCGCGCGGCCGTTTGAATCGGGCGATTGCTGAGAGACAGAGCGTATCCAATTCTTCCTCGGATACCTTTTGTCCGGTGTGCGGTACGACGCAGGCCACGACCTCCTCGCCCCAGTCCGCATGCGGGCGCCCGATCACCGAAACCTCAAACACCCCGGGGTGGCGCAGCAGCACTTCTTCGACCTCGCGCGGATAGATGTTGCTGCCGCCGCTGATGATCATGTCCTTGGATCGGTCCTTCAGTGTCAGAAAACCCTCGTCATCGAAGGCACCCATGTCGCCGGTATGCAACCAGTCGCCGCGTAGAGTCTCGACGGTCGCCTGCGGATTTTTCCAGTAGCCCTTCATCACCACATCCCCGCGCACCAGAATCTCGCCAATCTCGCCGCTCGGGAGCGAGCGGTCTTCCTCATCGGCGACCCGCACCTCCACATTAGTGCGCGGCAATCCGACCGAGCCCATGATCTCGCGCCAGCGCGGCCGCGCGCGGTCGGCGTGCATCTCCTTCGACAGCGCCGTGATGGTCATCGGCACTTCGCCCTGACCGTAGATCTGCGCGAATTTCGGGCCTAAGAGATCCAAGCCGCGCAGCAGCGTTTCGAAATGCATCGGTGCGCCGCCATAAATGATGGTGCGCAAGCCTTCATGATCGGCGGCGGCGAAGCCCGAATGATTGATCAAGCGGCTCACCATGGTCGGCGCCGCGAAAAAACTGACATTGCCGTGGATCGGCAGCAGCGCCGCGATCTCGTCGGGGTCGAAGCCGCCGCTTTCAGGAATGACGGTCTTTGCTCCCATGGCGATGAAGGGCAGGCCGTAGCAGCCGGAGCCGTGCGACATTGGCGCGGCGTGAAGGACGCAATCGCCTGGGCGCACCGGCTCGATTTCGGCGAAATAGGCCAGCGTCTGCGCCATCATGATGCCGTGGGTCAGCATCGCGCCCTTGGGCCGGCCGGTGGTACCGCTGGTATAGAACAGCCAGGCGAGGTCGCCGGGCCGGCGCGGCACGACATCAATGCCGTCGCCTTGCAAAAGCTGCCGCCACTCGGCGCTATCGGTCGCGATGGTGCGGCCATGCGCGGCGACGCCGTGCGCGCGATCGGGACTGGCGAGGACAAGCGCAGCGTCGGTGTCGCCGATGATGTAGCCGAACTCGTCGCCGTGGAGCTTGGCGTTCATCGGCACCGCGACCAGCCCCGCATGCCAGATGGCGAACAGCGCCTCGAGGAACTCCGGCCGGTTGGTCATCGCGATCGCCACCCGGTCCTCGGGCTTGCATAACGCGCGCAAATTGCCGGCCAACGCCCGCGAGCGTGCCGCCCATTGCCGATAGGTCGCGTAGATCGTGCCGCCCAGGGCGATCGCTGGATGGTCGGGTGCGGCGCGCCCCCATTTCTCGACCCAGGCCGCCAGATTCATCGCACTCCGCCGTTTTGATTGCGGCGCCGATCAGGGTGCCGATTTGGCGTCGATCAGCACCCGCGAGCAGGCAAGGCTTGCCGCTGCGGTTGACCCAGGCGTGATTGGTGCCGCGCTGGACGATGCAGTCGCCAGCGTGCAGCTCGACCTCACCTTCCTCCATCAGCATATGCATCGAGCCGGAGATCACCACCAGATAATCGATCGAATCGGTCTTGTGCATGGTCGGGTGTTTGGCGGAATCGTCGGCGCTTGGCTTGTGGGTGCTGCCGAGTTGCCCAAAAGTGGCGCCGGCGTCGATCTTCGTGCCGGCGCTCTCCGGCGGAATTTCCACGACCCGGAAGATCGTGCCGGTCGGCGTCGGATCGTGACGCATCGGCCGCAGCGAGCGGTCCTTTACGCCTTTGTTGTCCGCCGGCGTTTCGTCGGTAACCCAGACTTCGGTGACGCCGGCCCCCGGCCAGCCCTTGAGCGGCGTCACGTTGGGCGCATGGTCGTCGAACAAAATGACGGCCTTGCCGGCGGCGTTGTGGCCGGTGATGACGCGGCGGATCTTTTGCAGCATGTTTGCCTCCCGAATTGTTGTTCAGCCGCGCACGATGCGATTGCGCAGCACGCCGATTTTTTCGACCTCGAGCTCGACGACTTCGCCCGGCGCGACATAGCGCCCAGTCTCGAGGCCGGAGCCGTTGGCGACCGTGCCGGAGCAAAACAGTTCGCCGGGATGGATGGTTTCGTCACGCGCGACGAAGGCGATGCAATCCTCGTATTTCCAGTGCATCTCCCGCGAATTGCCGCGGCCACGCTCTTCGCCGTTGACCCGCACGATCATGTCGAGCGCATAAGGATCGGGAATTTCGTCGGCGGTGACGATGCAGGGACCGATCGGATTGGAATTGTCGAAGTCCTTGCCCTTGCCCGGCCCAAGATTGTTCAGCATCTCCAGGCTTTGCTCGTCGCGGGCTGAGAGATCGTTGAAGATGGTGTAGCCGAAGATGTGGGCCCGCGCTTTATCCTCGGGGATATCGCGGCCGCCTTTGCCGATCACGCAGGCGAATTCCAGCTCATAATCGATGGTCTTCGAATAATCCGGCCACTTGACGTCCTGGCCGGTGCCGCAAACCGCAAAGCGGCTTGGCTTATAGAAGCTCGGCCGCTCGTACCAGCTCGGCGGCGGCTTATAGGCGCCTTGCTTTTCAACTTCGCGCCGCGCTTTTTCTGGATCGGGCGCGGCCGCCGCGCGCATGCGCTGGATTTGCGTGAATGCTTGAATCAAATGCTTTTCGAAACACAGGAAGTCGCGCATTTGCGGCGGCGTCGGCAGCGGCGCCAGCAGCTTGACGGCGGTGGCGTCGATCAAACCGCGGCCGCCGCGGGCCGCCGCGGCGACGAGCTCGCGGGCGCGATCGAGCGCCGGCTCGCCGGCTTCGATCAGCGCTTGCATGCTGGAGAAGGCCGGGCCGGCGGCAGGGTCCGCCGCCGCGAAATCGACGATGCGCCGGTCGCCGTCCACCAGGGCGCCGATGCGTTGCGCGCCTGAGGCGGCGAAAGTCACGAGCCTCATTAGCGTTCTCCCAATCCGACCGTCTACGGCGGTCTTTTTTGATGTTGATCAGTCGTATTATTATATTTCATTGAATGTTGAAATTCAGCTAGAGTCAAGCTGCGCCGGCTTGCACCTGTCCGGCGACCGCTTTTTTCACGCAGGGGGCGCGCAGCGACCATGAAGGCCAAGAGCGCAGTGGCGGCAAAATCCGGCCGTCCAGCCGCACCACGAGGCAAGACGCCTGCGCGCCGCGATCGCGCGCCGGTCCGGCGCGGCGACACGACGCGACTTTCGATCCTCGATGCGGCCGAGCGCAGCTTCGCCGAAGGCGGCTTCGATGGCGTGTCGCTCCGCACCATCACCGAACGTGCCGGCGTCGACCTGGCGCTGGCGAACTATCACTTCGGCACCAAGGAAAATCTATTGCACGAAGTGATCGCGCGCCGTGCGCGCATCGTTCATGACGAGCGGGTGAGGGCGTTGGAACTGGCGCGCCTTGAGGCCGGCACGCGGTCGCCGTCGGTCGAAGCGATTGCGACGGCCTTTCTCGGCCCGCTGCTGCGCCGTCTGGCGGAAGGAGAAGCCGGCTGGCGCCACTACGGCAGTCTGGTGTCGCACCTCGACGTGTTGCCGAAATTCACCGCGATGGCCAGCGGTGTGCTTGATCCCACCGCGCTGCATTTCATCAATGCGCTTCGGCTTGCTTTGCCCAAGGCGTCGGAGCGTTCGATCTATTGGGGCTATATGTTTATGCTCGGCGCCATGGTGCAGGTGCTGTCTGCGACCGGACGTATCGAGCGATTGTCGCGCGGGCTATGCCGTTCCGACGATGTCGATGGCGCCTTGCGTGAGCTTGTGCCCTTTGTCAGCGGTGGATTGCGGGCGCTGGGCTCTGAATCCAAATAGGTTCCGCGGCTTTCGAGCGGCACGCCGGTCTGAGTAAATTTTGACATTTTCCTACAATAGTCTGGTGGCTGACGCGGGCCATATTGCGGCTGTCGCGATCAAGGGAGGCGAGTTATGGGTCTCATCGACGTTCTCAATGGCATGCAGAATGGACCACACGGGCCACGCGGTTCTTCCGGTTCCGGTTCCGGTGGCGGTGGAATGTCACCAATCACAATGGCGATCCTCGGCCTTCTGGCCTACAAAGCCGTCAAAAGCTTCACCAACCAGCCGGGCACGGCAACATCGGCGCCGAGCGCGCCGGCGCCGACGCAAGCCGGCGGCGCGGGCGGTTTGGGCGATCTCCTTAAAGGCGGGCTTGGCGGGCTCCTTGCCGGTGGAGCCGCCGGAAGCGTGCTCAGCGGCGGTCTCAACGATATTCTCAAGCAGTTCCAGGATGCCGGCCATGGCGATGCGACCAAATCCTGGGTCGGCAACGGGCCGAACAAGACGATCTCAACGGACGATCTGGCAAAGGCTCTTGGCGCCGACCAGATCAACGCGTTGTCGGCGCATTCCGGAATGTCGCGCGACGACTTGCTGTCGAGCCTCAGCGAGTATCTGCCGCAGGCCATCGATCATTTGACGCCGAATGGCCGCGTGCCGACGGACCAGGAATTATCGCGTTCGCTCTAGTCGAGCGGCGATACTTGTCGTCGCCGGCATCGCCGAGCGTCGTCCAACTGACGTTGAAACCCCGCCTTCGTCGGCGGGAGGAGAACTATTTGTGGTGATGCTTCAAATAATCGTGCAGTGACGCCGAGCCGGTTTCCGCCAGCAAAGTCTTGAGCATCGTGTCCTTGCGGCGGCCCTTGGCGAAGCTTGGGCCATATTCCTTTCGCAACGCAGCGACCCGCGTATTGCCGTGCTTGCGCTCGATCCGCCCGCTTTTGT
>Ga0210395_10003656_pt1 | contig 11783 bp, 7 predicted proteins | sample IncBWH4OmetaG_FD_150861 | JGI IMG/M metagenome (GOLD analysis project Ga0210395, IMG submission 150861) | Forest soil microbial communities from Barre Woods Harvard Forest LTER site, Petersham, Massachusetts, United States - Inc-BW-H-4-O ...
GGAACTCGGGCACCCGGGCGCGGGCCGACGTGACTCCTCTCGGCGCCGGGTCGAGCCCCGCAGGAAACCCCAGCCCCGCCGGTAACACCGTTCCCGCTTCCTCCCGCCCCTGGCGTCCCCCCTCCAGACAGCGTGGAGGATCCTCCGTCCCCCGGGACGGATGATCCTCCACGCTCATTCCCCTGCCCGGAATGTCTCAATCCGGCGTTCCGGCATTCCGGGCATATCGCGCCACTTGGGCCGCGCACGCGCTTATGGCATGGCGGACTCTTGCCCGGTTGGCATGGCGGACTCTTGCGCGGTCGGTTCTCAGTCCGCGCGGGTTTTGGGCTTGGCGATGTCTTGCGCGTACTGCGTCCAGTGCTGCCATGGCGCGCTCGGGTCGAAGTGGCCCCGGTGCACCGCGACCTTGGAGAAACGAGCGTCGCCGACGAGGCGGATCACCGGGCCGTCCTCGCTGGCGTGGCCCTGGCGGCTGTAGACGGCCCGCTTGGCGAACAGCGCCCCGCCCTCGTCGATCACCTGCGCGTCCACCGGGACGATGATGATCAGCTTCCCGAAGAAGGCGTCGATGTTCAGCGTGATCTCCCGGCCGGGCAGCACGGCCTCGGCGAGGTTGACGATCAGCGCGCCGAAACGCGCGGTCAGCTGGGTGCGCCGTCCGGCCACCCAGCGCCCGGAGCGGATCACCTTGCTGAAGCGCGCGGCGACCTCGGCGCGGTCCGCCGTCCGGACGCTGACGCCCGCGCTCTCGTCCGCGGGCAGGTCACGGGTGAGCGGGTCGAGGTCACCCAGGGTGGTCGCGCCGTAGGCGGCGTCGAGGCGCTCCGCGTACTCGGTCCTCGTCAGCCGCCCGGTTGCCATCGCGCTGCTCAGCACGGCCGCGGTGCGGTCCCGGTCGGCGTCGGAGGCACGCAGGTCGACCGCGCCGGGCCGGCCCCGACCGGCGGTCGGCTGGCTGACGGGCGAGAGCGAGCGCTCGTGTCTGGCGTCGGTCATGGTTATCATCGTAGCGGCTTGGTGCCCGAAACGCGATATGTCGCGTCCAAGACCAATGCACTTTTGTTATCACTTCGAATTGCCGATCTTTTGGCTGGTACGGAATCCTATGGATGTGATCACTCCGCGAGGTCCGCTAGCAGCGCGACGGATGACCGCGCACTGGGTGGTTCTCGCGGCCGCGGCGCTGACCACGCTGGTGGCCGCCGCCGTCGGCGCGGCGCTCGCCGTCTTCGCAGGTCAGGCACTCCCGCAAGCCGTCCGGCACGACCTGTCGGTCGCGGCGGGCACCTCACTGACCGCGCAGGCATCGGTCAACAGCAGCCAACTGGGCCCGGTCACCTCGACGCTCAGGCAGGCGATCGGCACGGCGATCCATGGCGTGCCGTTCGGCTTCCGGCAGGCGTCCTGGTCCGACCCGCTTGGCCTGGTGCGAGGTAAGCTGCCGGCCACTCCCCAGAGCGTCGGCCAGGGGAACACGCCCATCGTCGAGGCCGCGGCCATGCAGGGCGTCACCGAGCACGCCGTCCTGCTGTCTGGCCACTGGCCGGCCGGCGGGGCAGGGCCGGTCCAGGCGGCGGTGCCCGCCACCGTCGCCGCGCTGCTGCACGTGTCCGTCGGAGACGTGCTCCACTTCAAGGACCGGGTCTCGAACGCGTCCGTCACGTTCCAGGTCACCGGCGTGTTCGCCCGGCGCCAGGAGTCCGCGACCAACGCCGCCTACTGGAGCATGGACTCGCTGCCCGTCTCCGGGTCGAGCACGCTCGGCGGATTTACCACCTACGGACCGCTGCTCGTCGACACGAGCGCGTTCCCGGCGCCGCTGGCCGTAAGCAGCGGCACCTGGTTCGCGCAGCCCGACATGGCGGCGTTCGGTGACACCGACCTCAGCGCGATCTCCGCCGACCTCAGTGCGCTGCGCAGCTATGTGGCCAACACCCCTAGCCTCGACGGGATGCAGCTCACGACAGGCCTGGACAGCGTGCTCGCAGGGGCCGCCAGCGACCTGGCCGTCGCCAGGTCGCTGCTCATTATCAGCGCGCTGCAACTGCTCGTGCTCGCCGCGGCGGCGCTTTTCGCGGTCGCCCGGCTGCTCGTCACCCAGCGCGAAGGCGAGACCGCGCTGCTCACCGCGCGCGGCGCCACCAGATGGCAGCTCACCCGGGTGACCGCGGCCGAGGTCGTCCCGCTGTGTGGCGCCGCTGCGCTGGTCGGCGGGGCGGCCGGGGTCTGGCTCGCCAGGGTACTCGGCGGCACCTTGTACGCCGGAGAAGGCATCGCCGCCGGCGGGATAAACCTGCGCGCCGCGGGAACCTGGTTCGACGCCTTCGGCGCCGCTATCGCCATCGCCCTGCTCGCCTGCGTCGCGATGCTGTTCCCCGTGCTGCGCGGCGGCCCAGGGTCCGCCCGGGTCCGGCGCGGCAGGCAGGCGGCGATCGCCACCGCCACCAGGGCCGGCGCGGACCTCGGCCTCGTCGTGCTCGCGGTGCTGGCCGGCTGGCAGTTGCGCCGCTACTCCGCCGTGACGGCCTCCGCCGCGGGGAACGGCGCGACCGCGAGCATCGACCCCGTGCTCGTGCTCGCCCCGGCGCTGGCGCTGGCCGGCGGCACCATCGTCATGCTCCGGCTGCTGCCCGCCGCGGCCCGGGCCGGGGACAAGCTGGCCGCGCGCGGCCGCAGGCTCACCGCCTCCATGGCCGGCTGGCAGTTCAGCCGCCAGCCGCTGCGCCAGGGCGGTGCCGCGCTGCTGCTCGTGATGGCGGTCGCCACCGGCACGCTGGCGCTGGCGCAGCACCAGAGCTGGACCCGGTCCGCGGACGACCAGGCGACGTTCGCCACAGGCGCTGACCTGCGGGTCGATCTCGCCGCCCCGTTGCCGGCGGGCGATACGAGCATCATCACCCACGCGGCGGGCGTGCGGGACTCGATGGCGGTATCCGTCCTGCCGGTCGCGGTGCCGTCCGAGGTCGTGGCCATCGGGGCGGCCCAGGCGCCGCAGGTGGCCCTGCTCAGAAGCGATCAATCGGCGCTGCCCGCCGCGCGGCTATTTAGCATGATCACGCCCGCGAGCGGCACCGGCGGCACCCCGCTCACCGGGACTCCGGCGAACATCGAGCTGACCGCCACCCTCAGCGCGGCCAACCTGGACCCGTTCGACGTGCAGGTGACCGTGATCGACGCCACCGGCGCCGCTTATCAGATCCCCGCGGGCACGCTGCCCGCCGACGGCCGCCCGCACCTGCTTACCGCCCCGCTCGGCGGCTCCCGGGCCAGCTACCCCATCCGGCTGGCCCAGATCAGCTTCGCCTACGTGATGCCGTCCAAGGCGATCAACCCGCTCACGCTGACCGTGACAGGCGCCAGGATCGGCGGCTGGGTGGGCAACGCCAGCTCACCCGAACTGGACTCGTTGCTCAACTCCAGCGCGACACTAGGCCCGTCGGCCGACCCGGAGGCCACCAACTGGCAGCCAAGCGGCAACGGGGCGACGCTCACCTTCATCACCGGCTACGGACAGGCGGCCGCCAACCCGGGTTTCACACCTCCCGGCCCGGCTGAGCCGGTAAGCGGCCAGGTGACGCTTACCGCGGGCAAGCTTGCTCCGCCAGTGGTCCCGGCGATCGCTACCAAGGCGTTCATGGACGCCAACAACACCACCGTGGGCGGCACCGTGCCCGCCACGATCGGCGGTATCTCGGTCCCGGTGAAGATCGTCGCGCAGGCTTCGACGTTCCCCACTGTCACGGGCAGCGCCCTGATCATGGACCTGACGACCATCCAGGCCTACCTCACCAGTCACGCCGCCGTTCCGCTACCCGTCATCGAATGGTGGCTGGCGACCACCGATCACAGCGAGCCCGCGACGCTGGCCCGGACGCTGCCGCCCGGTTCCGACGTCACGAGCCGGATCGACCTCGCCGACACCACGACCGGTAACCCGCTGTCAGCCGCACCGCAGCAGGCGCTGCTCGCCATGGCCGTGGCCGCCGCGCTGCTGGCCATCTGCGGGTTCTGGGTCTCGATCGCCGCGGACGTCAGGCAGCGGCGCGCGGAGAACGCGCTGCTCTCCGCGCTCGGTGTCGCCCAGCGGGCCGCGGCCGCACAGCTCTTCCTAGAGAAACTGCTGCTCAGCGTGCCGTCGGCGGCGCTAGGCCTGGTGCTAGGCACGATCGTCGCGCGTCTCCTGGTGCCCGCCGTCACGCTCACCCCGGCGGCGGGACCACCGGTCCCGCCGCCGGTCACGCTGCTCGATCTCCCGCAGACGGCGACACTAGCCGCGTTCATCGCCATCGTGCCCGCGCTCGCCGCCGCGTTCGTCATCATCAGGCGCCCCGACCCGGCCGCCGAACTCCGCGCCGCGGAGGCAGCATGAGAATCCCTCGGCTGACAAAGCTCACCGGCATGGGAATCGCCTCCATGCTGGCACTGGCTGTGCTGGTGCTCGGGTGTGTTTTCGCCGCCACCGCCGGGCCGCGAGAGGCGCTCGACACCCGGACGCGGGCGCTGCATCAGACGCTTGGCGCCATCTCATCGCTCGCGCAGAGCGTCTCGGTGACGAGCACCTGGAGCGCGGTCTCTAGCAGTTTCAGTATCAACAGCACGTCGCTTGGCGCGCCGACGAACGTGAACCTGACGCAGGCCCAGTTCGCCGAGATCACCGGCCAGCTGCACCACAACTTCAACCACGGCGTTGTCCGCCTCGCCCCGCCCAGCCAGGATTGGGCCGGCATGATCTCGGGCCCGCACGACGTCACCACGGCGCTACCCACCAACGGCGTCGCCGTGCGTCTCCAGGTCGACTACCGCGAGCCGTTCGCCTCCAACACACGCCTGGTCGCCGGCCGGTATCCGGAGGCGGCCACATTCGCCAAGTCGGGCAACCCGCCCCTCGCGCTGACGCTTCAGGTGGCCGTGTCCAAGCAGACAGCCCGCACGTTCAAGCTGCGCCCCGGTTCGAAGCTCCGGATCGTCGGTCCGCTGGTGGCTAGCACCGGCAAGCTCGCCAAGATCACCCTCGACGTGACGGGAATCGTGGCGCCACGGAACCCGGGATCGAGCTTCTGGCTCGCGGACCCGACGGCGAACACCCCCGACCTGGAGGTGCCGCACAACACGACGCCATTCTGGGTCACCGAGGTGTTCGCCGGACCAGGTGAGATCGACGCGATGCAGAACGACTTCGGCCCTGAGGGGCTGGAAATGCAGTGGGAACTGCCGCTCGACGTCGCCGCGATCAACGGTGACCAGGCCCAGGCGCTGTACAACGCGCTGAACACGCTCAACACGCAGACGCCGTCGCTGCGCGGGGACGTGGCGGACGTCGCGGGCGCGCTGTCGGTCAGCAACGGCCTGCTCCAGCCGCTCAGCGCCTTCATCTCGACCGCGCAGGCGGTGGACACGCTGCTCTGGCTGCTCTACGTCAGCCTCGCGGTCGCCGCCGCGGTCACGCTGCTGCTGGCCGCGCGGATGGTCGTGATGCGCAGGTCGGGCGAGCTGACCATGCGCAGGGCGCGCGGCGCCTCGCTGACCCAGATCGCCGCGGCCGTGGCACGCGGCTCGGCGATAGCCTGCGTGCCGGCCGCCGCGCTCGGGGTCGCGCTCGGGGTGCTGCTCGTCCCAGGCCCGGCACCGGCCGGCGGATGGTGGGTGCCAGGCGGCGCGATCGTCGTCGCGATCTGCGCACCCGCGGCGATCGCCACCTGGCAGCTGCGTCTGCCCCGCCGTCGCGCACGGGACCGGCGCCGCAGGCGCGGGTGGACCCGGCTGGTCGTCGAGGCCACCGCCTGCCTGGCCGCGATCGCGGGGATCCTCGTGTTCCGCCAGGTAGGAACCGCGGCCCCGACCACGGGAGCCGGAGCCGGGGCCGGGGTGAACCTGTACACGAGCGCCGCCCCGGTGCTCATCGCCATCCCGGCCGTGATCGTAGTGCTGCGGCTGTACCCGCTGCTGCTGCGCGGCCTGCTGCGCGGCTCGGCGCGGCGCGCGGGCGCGACCTCGTTCCTTGGCCTGTCCCGGGCGGCCAGGACCGCGCTCACCCCGGCGCTGCCCGCCTTCGCCCTCGTCCTGGCGCTCACGGTGGCGGCGTTCGCCGGCATGGTGCGGGACGCGGTCACCACGGGCGAGGTCACCGCGTCGTGGCAGGCGGCCGGCGCGGATGCGACGGTCAACCTGTCAGGGCCGCTCACCGGCGGTGAGGTCATCACCCCGGCGGTGGTACGCGCGGTGGCCGGTGTGCCCGGTGTGACACACGCCACGGCCGTGTTGCTTGACTCGTGGGGGACACCGAATGACCAGCAGATCACCGGCATCGGCGTCGACCCGGCGAGCTACGCGGCGCTCGTGTCAGGAACCCAGACCTTCCCGCAGGTTCGCGCCGCGCTGCTCGCGGCAGGCAGCCCGCAGCCGGTGCTTGTCTCGCCGCAGGCCGCCGCCGACTTCAGCCAGGGCGTCGGGACGCTGACGTCGACGAACGGGATCGCACCGCTCAACGTGCGCGTCGCGGGCGTGCTGAATGGCACCCCCGCGGCGCCTGGCGGCACAGCCTTCGTGGTCCTTCCTGTCGCCTCGATCCACGGCCAGGTCGGCTCCGCACCGCTCAACGAACTGCTCGTCACCGGCGCGAACATCGACTCGGCCAGGCTCAACACGGTGGTGCAAAATCTGCTTCCCGGCGCAGTCGTGAGCTACCGTTCGGACATCTTGAACAGCTTGTCCGAGGCGCCGCTGCAACATGGCGCGTTCGTGCTGTTCGAGCTGTCCCTCGCCGCGGCCGCGCTGCTCGGGCTCGCCGTGATGCTGCTCGAGCTCGCGCTCGGGGCGGCCGAACGGGAGACGACGCTTGCCCGGCTGGCCGCGATGGGCCTGGGCGAGGGACAGCGAGCGCGGGTGGTGGTGCTTGAAGTGCTGCCCGCGGTGCTCGCCGCGGCGGTAGCGGCGGGGGCATGCGCGTACGTGCTGCCGCGGGTGGTCGCGCCGGCGATCGACCTGTCGGTGTTCACCGGGTCGGCGGCCAGTGTCGCGCTCGCCCCCGACCTGGCTTCCTTCGCGCTGCCGCTCGCCGGGCTGGTCGTCGCGGCGTTCCTGGCACTAGGCGTGGAAATACGAACCGACCGGCGCCACGGCGTGGCCGGAAGCCTCCGAGTCGGCGAATAATGGGAGCACGATGACAGCATCAGAACTTGACGCGCTGGCCGCGACGCGGGGCCATGCCGACTACGGCGAGGGCGCGCTGATCGTGTGCGACCGGCTGGTCCGCATTTACACCGCGGAAGGGATCGAGGTACAGGCGCTGCAGGGCCTGGACCTGCTGATCGAGGCGGGCGAGCTGACCGCGCTCGTGGGCGCGTCGGGCAGCGGGAAGTCCACGCTGATGAACATCCTGGCCGGGCTCGACGCGCCGACCGCCGGCGCGGTGCGGGTGGCCGGTCATGATCTGTCGGCCATGTCGGGACGGCAGCGGCTGTCTTACCGGCGGGCCGTGGTCGGCTTCATCTGGCAGCAGACGGCGCGCAACCTGCTGCCGTACCTGACCGCGTCCCAGAACGTGGAGCTGCCGCTCCAGTTCGCCGGCGCGCGCCGCCGCTCGCGCCGGCGACACGCCGGTGAGCTGCTCGACCTGCTCGGCGTGGCGTACTGCGCGGGGCGGCGCCCCGACCAGATGTCGGGCGGCGAGCAGCAGCGGGTCGCCATCGGCGTCGCGCTCGCGAACTCACCGTCGGTGCTGCTCGCCGACGAGCCGACCGGTGAACTGGACAGCGCGACCGCCGCGTCGGTGTTCGGCGCCCTCCAGACGGCCAACAGCGAGCTGGGGGTGACGGTGCTCGTCGTGACGCACGACCCGGCGGTGTCGTCGATGGTGGGCCGGGTGATCGCGATCAGGGACGGCCGCACCAGCACGGAGACGTTGCGGCATGACTCCGGCGACGGTTCCGGCAACGGGCACGCCGTCGAGTACGCGGTGCTTGACCGGGCCGGGCGCTTGCAGCTTCCGCGCGAGATGACCGAGTCGCTCGGCATGCGCGACCGGGTCCGGCTTGAGCCGGAACCGGACCATATCGGCGTATGGCCGGACCGGCCGTCGGCCGGTCCCGGGGACTCGAGGACAGTGGAGGGCGACGAGTGACCATGGTGGAATTGCGGGACGTGACCCGCACCTACGGCAGCGGGCCGACCGCGACCGCCGCACTGCGCGGAATCACCTTCAGCATCGGCGAAGGCCAGCTCATCGCGCTGCGCGGCCGGTCAGGATCGGGTAAGACAACGCTGCTCAACGTCGTCGGCGGGCTCGACAAGCCGGATGGCGGCTCGATCGTGGTGGCCGGCCACGACGTGACCGCCATGGGCGAGCGCGACCGGATGCGGCTGCGCCGGGAGACCGTGGCGTACATCTTTCAGTCGTTCGGACTGCTGCCGGTGCTGTCGGCCGCGGAGAACGTCGGCGTGCCGCTGCGGATAACCGGGGTCGAAGCGCGGCAGCGCGAAGAGCGCGTCGCCCTGATGCTGTCGATCGTCGGCCTCGGCGATCACGCCAGGCAGCGCCCCGGCGAGCTGTCCGGTGGCCAGCAGCAGCGGGTCGCGATCGCCCGCGCGCTGGCCACCAGGCCCGCCCTGCTGCTCGCCGACGAACCCACCGGCCAGCTCGACCAGGAAACCGGCAAGCAGATCATGCGGCTGCTGCGCGCCGTCGTGCGCTCAGAAGGCGTGACCGCGCTCGTCGCCACCCACGACCCCTCGCTCATCGACATCGCCGACTCGGTCCTGGAACTAGCCGACGGCAGGATCGCCGACGGCAAGGTCGCCGCCGCCTAGCCGCGGCGACCTTGCCGTCGCGGCTGAGGCTAGGCGACCGCCGCGGGGAAGGCGACCGGGCTGCGGTGGCCTGCCTGGTCCACCGCGCGCACGCCGAACTGCACGTTGTCCTTGGAGATGTCCAGCGTCACCGCCGTGACGTTGCCGACGTCGATCGCGCTGGTCCAGTCCGCCGCGGTCGTCTCCCGCATCATGACTTCGTACCCGACGAGGTCTGACTCGGGGTTGGCGTTCCAGGTGAGGGTGGTGAAGTTCGTGCCCGAGTAGGTGGCGGGCGGCGTGGTGTGGATCTCGAGGTTCTTCGGCGTCGCGGGGTTGGTCGCCAGCGCCCACAGGGCAGCGGCGTTCACCCCGGCCACCCGCGCGGTGTAGTCGAAGTCCACGTACTCGATCAGGTCGCCGTTCTGCACTCCGTCGATCACATCGACGTCCCGGTGCTCATGGTTGAAGTTCTCCCGCGGCTCGGTGAACCTGGCCGCCGGGTAGTTATGCTCCTGGAACGAGATGTGGTCGCTGCCGCGCAGGTAGCGGTCGCGCCGCCAGATCACCCGGATGTCCATGTCGGTCAGCTCGTGCGGCGCGACGTCAGTGACGAACCGGGCCAGCTGGTGGGTCTGCCCGTCGACCTCGCCGCCGACCGCCTGCATAACGGCGATCTCCGACGCCGTCACGGCGGTCGGGATGCCCTCCACGAACAGCCGCAGGCTGTGCGGGTCGGGCTTCGTGCCGTCCCACGCCTGGCTCGCGCCGACGATGTCGTTGCTGAACATGCCCTGCACGTCGGCGCCGGCGGCCGCCATCTGCGTCGCCATGTAGCCCGACCCGTACAAGCCCTGCTCCTCGCCGTCGACGGTGGCGAACACCAGGGTGCCGGGGAACTGGCGGGTGGCGAACAGCCGGGCGAGCTCGAGCACCACCGCGACGCCGGAGCCGTCGTCATCGGCGCCGGGGGCGTCGCTGGTGAAGTTCAGCACGTCGGTCACCCTGGAGTCCAGGTGGCCGGTCACCACGTAGTACCGCTGCGGCGACGCGGTGCCCTGCAGGGTCGCGATGACGTTGCTGATCGTGGTCGGGACCGGGATGTTGCTGGCGACCGGCTGGACGAACGTCTGCTTCTGCACGGTCATGTTGCCGGACGACGTGGCCGCGATGGCCTGCATCTGCCCGTACACCCAGTTGACGGCCGCGCCGATGCCGCGTACCGGGTCGGTCTGGCTGGACGCGGTGTGCCTGGTGCCGAACGAGACCAGTGTCTGGATGGTGGCCTCGATCCGGGCGGGGTCGATCTGCCGGATCAGATGCCGCAGCTCGTTGTCTGGTTGGTGCCGGGCGATCGCGGGTGCGGTGCTCGCCTTGGCCGCGGCGACGCTGATGAAGGGAACCGCGGCCGCGGTGACGGCCGACGCGGAAAGGAACGCACGCCGGGTAGCGCCGGCGCGGTCTTCTGAGGCGTTGTTTGCCATGTCCTGAATGAACGACGTATCTGAGCAGATGTCAACGCTGATGTGGCAAATACGATCAATGGGGACAGGCGAGTCAGGTGACGACGATGCCTGTGTTGGCTGTGAGGTTCGCGTACACCTGCGTGAGTTGCTTGGTGACCGGGCCCGGCGTTCCGTCGCCGATGGTCCTGCCGTCCACGGCGACGACGGGAGTCAGGCCGCCCATCGTGCCGGTGACGAAGACCTCGGCGGCGTTGTACAGCTGCGGCAGCGTGTAGTCGCCCTCTTCGGTGGCCAGACCAGCCTCGCCGGCCAGGCGGAGGATCGTCGCGCGGGTGACGCCCTCGGGGCAGGAGGCGGTCGTCGGCGTGGCGAGTCCCGACGGCCGCACCATGAAGAGGTGCGTCGCGTTGGTCTCCGCGATGAAACCGCGGTGGTCGAGCATGACCGCGTCGTCGGCGCCCGCGACGTTGGCCTCGATCTTGGCGAGGATCGACGGCAACAGGTTGTTGTGATGGATCTTCGGGTCCAGGCAGTCCGGCGCCGGCCGCCGGACGCTGGCGGTGATCAGCCGGATGCCGGACGCGTCGTAGACGGGGTCCTTGAACTCGGCCAGCACGATGAGCGTCGGCCCTGAGGCGTTCAGCCGGGGGTCCATGCCAGAGGTGATCTTCACGCCGCGGGTCAGCGTCAGCCGGACGTGCACACCGTCTCGCATCCCGTTGGCGGCGAGGGTACGGCGGATCTGTTCGGTGATCTCGTCATCGCCCGGCACCGAGCCGAAGGCCAGGGCGTGTGCCGAACGACGCAACCTGGCCAGGTGCTCGTCGAGCGCGAAGATCCGGCCGTTGGTCAGCCGCAGCCCCTCCCATACCGCGTCGCCACCTTGGACCGAAGAGTCGAACGGGCTCACCCCGGCGCTGTCCCGGTGCGCGAGCACCCCCGCGATGTTGACGACCAGGTCGCGATTACGCTCGTCAAACTTCTGGAGCATGGGAACCTCTGGGAGTCGGCCCGGTTCGTTCGGGATCAATACTGATTTTGTATGTACTGAGAGTCTCGTAGTACGGCAGGCACTGTTCCGCCAGGGGCTCGAGTTCCGCGGCCAGCGCGGGCGGGGCGCCGGGCTCGCGGGAGGCCGCGACGGGCACAAAGCCGGTGGACCTGCGCACGCTGTCATACCAGTACGGCGCCCACACGCCGTCGCTGTCGCGGGGGCCCGGCGGCCAGCAGAGCATCGCGGCGGAGAACGGCACGCCGACCGCGCCGCACAGCGCGCGCAGCCCCGCCTCCGGCGCGGCGAGCAAGTCGGCCGATTCGATCACCGGCCCGCCGAACTCCTCGAAGATTTCCACCTGCTGCCGCAGGCCAAGGTCGTCCAGCGTGGGCGCCGAACGGACCCGCGCATAAGACGCGAGCAGCCAGCGCGGGTCCCTGATGAGGAACGCGTGCCGCAGCGACGCCAGCGCGACCCTGTCGACCGAGGGCAGGAGGTGGTGGGTCATGTGTTTTTGGTACTGCACCGTGACGCCT
>Ga0210395_10003660_pt1 | contig 11776 bp, 11 predicted proteins | sample IncBWH4OmetaG_FD_150861 | JGI IMG/M metagenome (GOLD analysis project Ga0210395, IMG submission 150861) | Forest soil microbial communities from Barre Woods Harvard Forest LTER site, Petersham, Massachusetts, United States - Inc-BW-H-4-O ...
TTCGTGGTATGGGCGAAGGACGATGCCGGTGACATCCGCGGCTTCATCCTCGAAAAGGGCATGAAGGGGCTGAGCGCGCCGAAGATCGAGGGCAAGTTCTCGCTGCGGGCATCGGTCACCGGAATGATCATGATGGATAACGTCATGGTGCCGGAAGATGCGATGTTGCCTGGCGTGAAAGGGCTGCGCGGGCCGTTCTCGTGTTTGAACAATGCGCGCTACGGCATCGCCTGGGGCGCGCTCGGTGCGGCAGAGTTCTGCTGGCAGGCGGCGCGCGACTACACGATGCAGCGGATCATGTTCGGCAAGCCGCTGGCGGCGACGCAACTCATCCAGAAGAAGCTGGTCGATATGCAGACCGAGATCACACTGGGGTTGCAGTCGGTGCTGCGGCTGGGGCGGCTGATCGACGAGGACAACGCCGCACCGGAGATGATCAGTCTGCTGAAGCGCAACAACTGCGGCAAGGCGCTGGATATCGCACGCACGGCGCGCGACATGCACGGCGGCAACGGCGTGTCAGATGAGTACCATGTGATTCGCCATGTGATGAACCTTGAAGCGGTGAACACCTACGAGGGCACGCATGACGTACACGCGTTGATCCTTGGCCGCGCACAGACCGGGCTGTCAGCATTCGGCTGAGCCCACGGCCCCCTCCCCCCAACCCCCTCCCGCAAGGGGAGGGAAGTAAAGTGTCGGGACCTCCGTGCCCGCATTTCGGCACCTGCGGTGGCTGTACGCTGTATCAATTGCCTGACGCCGCGTACATTGCCCAAAAATCCGAGATGCTGGCGACTGCTCTGCGCCGTGCCGGTTTCGCTGACATCGCAGTGTCGCAGACCGCGCGCGTCGGTCCTGGCGAGCGACGCCGCATGGACCTGGCTGCGCGTCGCGGGCTTGGTGGGATTGTACTCGGCCTGCATCGACAACGCAGCGCAGAAGTCGTCGACCTGACCACTTGCCTTGTCCTGCATCCGACACTGGTCAGCCTGATGCCGCCTTTACGCGAACTGCTGACACGCCTTCAGGCCTTTCGCCGCGAAGGTTCAGTGATCGCCAATCTGCTCGACTCGGGCGTCGATCTGCTGGTACGCACCGATGCGCCACTTGCATTGTCGGATCGCGTCGCCTTGACGGAGTTTGCCCGCAGTCATCGGTTGCCGCGCATCGCCTGGGCGCTCGGCAGCGACGAACCGGAACCGATCGCAATACTGCGCCCACCGACGACGTTGCTCTCGGGCATCACCGTCGTGCCGCCGTCTGGTGCCTTCCTGCAGGCTTCAGCAACCGGTGAGACTGCGATCATCTCAGCGGTCGTTGCGGCACTTCCCGACAAGGGACGCGTTGCGGAACTGTTCGCCGGTTGCGGCGCAATCACCTTCGCCCTGGCGCAGCGCACCCGTGTCGCCGCGTGGGAGGGCGACACGGCATCGGGATCCGCTCTGCGCGCCGCCGCCAATCACGCCGGTCTTGCAGGACGCATCGAGGCTATCCAGCGTGACCTGGCGCGCCAGCCGCTACAGGCAAAGGAGTTCGGTGGGTTTGCGGCAGTCGTGCTCAACCCGCCATTCGCCGGCGCCGCGGCGCAAGTGGCACAGATCGCCGCAGCGAAACCTTCGGTCGTCGTCTACGTGAGCTGCAACCCCGCCACGCTGTCGCGCGATGCGAGGCTACTACGGCAAGCAGGCTTCGCGCTGCGGTCCGCAACGCCGATCGATCAGTTCCTCTGGTCAGCCAGGCTTGAGAGCGTCTGCGTCTTCAGTTCTGCGTCGGCGGCTCGACCACGGGCGGCTCCCGGCTAGCCATTGCCTGCACGACCGCCTCGGGATTGCGGAATGTCACTTCGCGCTGCGGGTAAGGCAGTTCGATTCCGTGTGCCTGATACAGATCCCACAGGTTCAGCATCACCTCGCTGCGCACGTTCGTCGTGCCGTTCACCGGATCACTGATCCAGAAGCGCAATTCGAGATCAACCGTACTCTCGCCGAATGCGACCAGCAGGCAGTTCGGCGCGGGCTCCTTCAGCACGCGCGGTACATCGCGCGCCGCCGCAACTGCCAGCTTGATCGCCTCATGCGGATCCGACTGATACGAGACGCCGACCTTCACGTGCATCCTGATCAGGTCACTTGAGAACGACCAATTGGTGACGCGTTGCGTTATCAGGTCCTCATTCGGAATCAGATACTCCTTGCCGTCCCGCGTCTGCACCGAGGCGTAGCGCGCATTGAGCGCAATCACCGACCCGTAGGTGCCGTCGATCTCGATGACGTCGCCGGGCTTAATTGAACGATCAAGCAGCAGAATCACGCCGCTGACCAAATTTGACACCACCTTCTGTAGTCCAAAGCCGACACCGACGCCGATCGCGCCAGAGAAAACGGCGAAGGCTGTCAGGTCGATGCCGATAGAGCCCAGCGCCAGCACCACGGCGAGGGTCAGCAACGTCATCCGGACGAGCTTGGCGGCGAGAACCTGCACGGCCGGGGTCAGCGGTCCGAATACGCTCAGGCGTTGGTCAATCAATCGCGACAGCACGTTGGCAATCCACACAAAGATTGCCAGCGTGACCGCGCCCTTCAGGAGAAGCAGCACACTGACTCGGAAATTGCCCACCGGCACAGCCATGGCGTCCATCAAATTGATGACGGGAGCGATCAACCCGGCGATATTCAACGCAGCGATAATCCAGGCGAGAACCGCAATGGCACGGGCCAGTCGCTCGTCGCGTACCAGCATCGAACTGAGCCGGATCAGCACCCAGACCAGCACGAGACTTTCCGCCAGCCGCAGCAGGTCGGCACGATTGCCGGCGGCATTGAATGCGAGATGCGCGAACCAAAGGACCAGCAGAAGAGCGATCCAGTCCGCCACCCGGGAGAAGGCGATTGCGATGGATCGCAACGGGCCGGCGACAATCCGATGGGTGAGGTCGAAGCATGAGCGCTGAAGTGCGGGCGCCAACCATCGTGCCACGCCGACCAGCAACAGCACGCAAACAAGCTGTTCGAACAGTGCCGGGACAAGCACGTTACGATGCAGCCAGACGATGCTCTGGTTTAGGAAGTCCTGCCAGCCGGGAGGTATCAGCGCCTGCACGCGCTCATTGCAGCGGGGCAACGCGGCGACATCAGGGTACCCGGTTCACAATAGCGTCAGTGCAGGCGGAAGCTCACACGTGAAAGCTCTCGCCGCAGCCGCAACGTCCCTTTTCGTTCGGATTGGTGAAGGTAAAGCCGGTGACAAGGGCCTTCACTTCGTAATCCATCACGGTGCCGATGAGGAACAGGCTGGCCTTGCGGTCCACCAGCACAGTAAGCCCCTTGTCGTTCACTACTTCATCACCAGGACCCGGCTCATCGGTCCAGGTCATGTCATACGACAGACCGGAACAGCCCTTGGTCTTCACGCCGATGCGCAGCAGCTTGCCCTGCTCACCCTTGCCATAGAGTGCACGCAGACGGTCCGCCGCGGCGTCGGTCAATGTCATCAGCGGCGGCAGTGCGCGGGGCTTGCGAGGGGTGGAATTGACAGTCGTGCTCATGGTTCGCTCTATGTCGTTGTCGATCAGAACATATTCAACTGCAGGCGGGCCTCTTCGGTCATGCGGCTTGGGTCCCACGGCGGGTCCCACACGGTTTCCACCTCACAGGAGGTGACGCCGGGCACCGTCATCGCCGCATTGCGTACCTGCTCTGGCAACTCCTGAGCTGACGGGCAGGCCGGCGCAGTCAATGTCATCTCGACCTTCACCGACCCGTCGTCCGCGATCTCGATCGCATAGATCAGGCCCAGTTCGTAGATGTTCACCGGAATTTCCGGATCGTACACCTCGGCGATCGCGGCGATGATCGCATCCTCAGTCGGTCGCGGCTCGGTTTCGCCGTCGGGTGTCCAGGCAGCGTGGGATTGCGTTACATCATTCACTGCTCGCCTCCTTGCCACCTTCCAATGCCGCGACCAATGCGTGCCAGGCGAGGGTCGCGCACTTCACCCGCGATGGGTATTCGTGCACCCCTGCTAGCGGCTCAAGCCGCTCCATTGGTTCGGCGAGCGCTACGTCGCATTGCGGACAGCTGCCAGTGCGGGCGAGTTCGCGAAATGCATCGAAAAGCGCGTGCGTGTCAGCCTTGCTGCGGCCGACCACCGTCTCCGCCATCAGATCGGCAGAGGCGACGCTGATTGCACAGCCGCGCGCCTGGAAGCCGGTATCGGCAATTGTCCCGTCGGGGGCGTATTTCACCCACACCTCAATGCGATCGCCGCACATCGGATTGTCACCCTTGGCGGACGCGTCGAAGCTCTCCAACCGTCGCGCGTGGCGCGGACGGCGGCCGTGGTCGAGGATCACTTCCTGGTAGAGGTCGCGCAGGTCGTCAAAAGTATCGGTCATATGTGGCTGGGCCCCCTCACCCCAGCCTCCTCCCGCAAGGGGCAGTGAAGCTGATACATCAACGGGGCTGCGAAGAATCGCATCACTTGAAGAACTCCCGAACGCGGGTCAACGAGTCAGCCAGATAGTCGATTTCGTCACGCGTAGTGTAGATCGCGAAGCTGGCACGCGCTGTACTTTCCAGTCCAAAGCGGTGCATCAGCGGCTCCGCACAGTGATGGCCGGCGCGCACCGCGATGCCCTGGCGGTCCAGGAGCGTCGCCACGTCATGCGCATGGGCGCGATCCAAGACGAATGACACCACACCACCGCGATCCTGCGCGCGACCCAGAATATGCACGCCCTCGATCGCATCGAGCCGCGCCAGCGCGTGATCGATCAACGACGTCTCATGTGCGGCGATGGCATCGTAGCCGATCGCCTGCACGTAATCGATCGCCGCCTTCAGCCCAATGCCTTCCAGGATCGGCGGCGTGCCCGCTTCGAACTTGTGTGGCACCTCTGCCCAGGTGGAACACTCGTACGAGACCGACGATATCATCTCGCCACCGCCGAGAAATGGCGGCATCGCATCGAGCATTTCGCGGCGACCCCACAGGACGCCGATGCCGGTGGGTCCATAAAGCTTATGGCCGGTGAAGGCATAGAAGTCGCAGTCGAGCGCCTGCACGTCGACGCGCCTGTGCACCACGGCCTGCGCGCCATCGAACAGCACCTTCGCGCCATGCCGATGGGCGATCCGCACTATGCGTTCAGCCGGTGTGTAGGTGCCGAGTACATTGGACATGTGCGTCATCGACACCAGCCCGACGTTGCCGTCGGCCAACAGTGCCTCGAACGCCTCAATGTCGAGCTCGCCGTCATCTGTGATCGGTGCGACGCGCAGTTCGATACCACGCTCATCCCGGAGCAACTGCCAGGGCACGATGTTGGAGTGATGCTCCATGCCAGAGATCACCACTGCCTGGCCGGGCTTCAGAATGCCGCGACCGTAGCTGTGTGCCATCAGGTTCAGCGATTCGGTGATGTTGCGGGTGAACACCACCTCGTGGCGGTCGCGCGCGTTCAGCAACGCCGCCACCGCGTCGCGCGCTGCTTCGTAGGCATCGGTGGTACGCTCGCTCATCCAGTGCAGTCCGCGATGCACGTTGGCGTACTGAGTCTCCATCGCCTCGCGCATAGCCTCGATCACCACGCGCGGCTTCTGTGCCGAGGCCGCGCTGTCGAGGAACACCAGATCCTTGCCACGCACCTTCTGGCGCAGGATTGGGAAATCCTCGCGGATGCGGGCGACGTCCAGCATGACAGGACGGATCGTGACGTTCATGCTGCCTGCCTCTCCCACCAGCCTTCAACCGCGCGATCCAGCACACTGCGGACCCGCTCATCCGTCACGGCTTCCAGCGCCTCAGCCAGGAACGCGCGCACCAGCATCGATCGTGCGGCTGCGTCGGGAATGCCGCGGCTGCGGAGATAGAACAACTGCTCGGCATCCAGCTCGCCGACCGTGGCGCCGTGGCTGCACTTCACGTCGTCGGCGAAGATCTCCAGTTCCGGCTTGGTGTCGATCTCGGCGTCCGGGGACAGCAGCAGCGCCTGGGTCATCTGGTAGCCGTCGGTCTTTTGCGCAATGCGGGCGACCTCGATGCGGCCCTGGAATACCGCCTGCGACCTGCCGCCCAGCACATTCTTCACAGTCTGCCGCGAGCTGCACGACGGTGCATCATGCTTCACCACCGTGGTCAGATCGGCGTGCTGCGTCCCGCTGAGCAATTGTCCGCCGTTCAGATGGGCGGTGCCTTTGGCGCCACCGAGCCTGACATGAATCTCGGTGCGCGCAATGCGGGCGCCGAGGTTAAGCACGAAGCTGTCATACGTGCATCGCTCCGCAATTTCGGCATACAGCGTCGAGAGATGGAAGGCCGCCAGCGATTCGTCCTGCAGACGAACATGAGTGAGGATCGCGCCTTCATCCACCTGCACTTCGAAGACCGGATTGTGCAGGTAACTGCCATCGCCGACCGACAGCTCCAGCAAACTCAGCCGAGCACCGCGCGCCAGACGAATGACATGCCGAGGATGGAACGCGGCACGATCAGTTGCGATGCTCGCGAGCAGCACCAGGCCGGCATCGACGCCGGCGGGCACCGACAGCACCGCGCCGTCCTGTGCCAACATTGTGTTCAGCGCAACCAGCGGTTCGCTGTCCGGGCGCGCCAGCGTGCCGAATTCGCCATGCTCTGCGAAGCGGGAAAACTCGACAGCGGCCGGGAGTGCCGAAAGATCTGCGCAGAACTCGCCATCGACAAAGACAATACGCGGAACGTCGATGCTGGGCAGCCGCGCGAGTAGTACGCTGTCGTCAGCGAGGGTCAGAGATTGCGCGAACGAAGCATCGGCGACCGGACGCAGGCTGGTATATTTCCATGCCTCCTCACGCCGACCCGACGTGGCGCCGGGCAGGCCAGCGCGCCGGAACGCGTCGGCGGCGGCAGAGCGGCGGCGCGGATCACCGGGCAGGCGATCGCGCATCGCATCATAGCGCGCCAGGAAGCCTGCAACGCCGGACTGCACGGCAACTGTCATCACGCCGCCTCCGCGACCATGCCGGCGTAGCCTTTTGCTTCCAGTTCGTGCGCCAGTTCCGGCCCGCCGGAGCGAACAATGCGGCCACCGGCAAGAACATGCACACGGTCCGGCACGATATAATCGAGCAGCCGCTGATAGTGCGTGATCACCAATGCCGAAAAGTCCGGGCGCCGCAGCGCATTCACGCCCTCGGCGACAATCTTCAATGCATCGATGTCGAGCCCGCTGTCGGTCTCGTCCAGGATCGCCAGACGCGGCCGCAGGATCGCCATCTGCAGCACCTCGTTGCGCTTCTTCTCGCCGCCGGAGAAACCGACATTGACGTTCCGCCGCAGCATGTCCTCGGGCATGGCCAAGCGTTTCGTTTCGGCGCGCGCGAGCCTTAGGAACTGCACCGCGTCCAGCTCGCTTTCACCGCGGGTGCGACGCAGTGCGTTCAATGCAGTACGCAGGAAGTTGGCATTGCCGACACCGGGCAACTCAACTGGATACTGGAAGGCGAGAAACAGCCCCGCGGCTGCGCGTTCTTCAGGATCCATCGCAAGCAGGTCGCGACCATCGAACGACACCGAACCATCGGTGACGGCATAGTCCTCGCGTCCCGCCAGCACGTAGGCCAGCGTCGATTTCCCAGAGCCGTTCGGCCCCATGACAGCATGCACCTCGCCGTCGGGGACGACGAGGTCGATACCCTGCAGGATGGGCTTGTCTTCGATGGCGGCGGAAAGGCCGCGAATTTCCAGCATAATGAGCGTCCTCTAACCTACGGAGCCTTCCAGACTCACCGCGAGCAGCTTCTGCGCCTCGACGGCGAATTCCATGGGCAGCTCCTTCAGAACCTCCTTGCAGAACCCGTTGACGATCAGGTTCACAGCGTCCTCTTCGGACAGGCCGCGCTGCCGGCAATAGAACAACTGGTCGTCGGCGATCTTCGAGGTGGTCGCCTCGTGCTCCACCTTCGCCGTCGGATTACGGCTTTCTATATACGGCACGGTATGCGCGCCGCAGCAGTCGCCGATCAGCAGACTGTCACACTGCGTGTAGTTGCGCGCGCAGGACGCCTGCGGCAGCACGCGCACCAGCCCGCGATACGTGTTGTTCGACCTGCCGGCGCTGATGCCCTTGGAGACGATCGTGCTCTTCGTCCGCTTGCCGATATGGATCATCTTGGTCCCGGTATCGGCCTGTTGGCGGTTGTTGGTCACCGCAACCGAGTAGAACTCGCCAACGCTGTCGTCGCCATGCAGCACACAGGACGGATATTTCCAGGTGATTGCCGAACCGGTCTCTACCTGGGTCCACGAGATCTTGCTGCGCGCACCGCGACAAGCGCCGCGCTTGGTGACGAAGTTGTAGATGCCGCCGCGGCCTTCCGCGTCACCCGGATACCAGTTCTGCACGGTAGAGTACTTGATCTGCGCATCGTCGTGCGCAACCAACTCGACCACCGCGGCGTGCAACTGGTTCTCGTCACGCATCGGCGCGGTGCAGCCTTCCAGGTAGCTGACGTAGCTGCCGGCATCGGCAATGATCAGCGTGCGCTCGAACTGACCGGTGCTGCGCGCATTGATGCGGAAGTAGGTGGACAGCTCCATCGGGCAGCGCACGCCCTTCGGGATGTAGACGAAGCTGCCGTCGGTAAACACCGCAGAATTCAGAGCGGCAAAGAAGTTGTCGGATACCGGCACGACGGAACCGAGATACTGCTGCACGAGCTCCGGATAATCACGCACTGCCTCGCTGATCGGGCAGAAGATCACGCCCGACTTCTTGAGCGTCTCGCGGAAGGTCGTCGCCACCGACACGCTGTCGAATACAGCGTCCATCGCGACCTGGGAGCCGCCCTCGACGGACGCCGGATCGACGCCGGCCAGGATTGCGCGCTCCTTCAGCGGAATCCCCAGCTTCTCGTAGGTCTTCAGCAGCTCCGGGTCGACCTCATCGAGGCTCTTCGGACCAGGCTTCTTCCTCGGCGCCGCGTAATAGTGCAGGTCCTGGTAGTCGATGGGCGAATGCTCGACCCGCGCCCAGTGCGGCTCGGTCATCTGCTGCCAGCCGGCATATGCCTTCAGCCGCCATTCCAGCAGCCAGGCGGGTTCCTCCTTTCGGGAAGAGATCAGCCGGATGATGTCCTCGTTCAGCCCTTTGGGCGCGAGGTCCATCTCAATCTCGGTCTCCCAGCCCCACTTGTAGCCGGACTGGGTGAGAGACTGAACGGTATCGAGCGTTTGGGTCGCGGCAGAAGACATCAAATCGTCCTATTCAGGAGCGGGTAACGACGCTGTGGCCGGGATGCGGAAAGCGCGTGGAATGGACGCCTCCTGCATGTCGGCAAGCGTGATGTTCGTGAGCGCCTGCTGTATCGCCTCATTCACCGGGTCCCAGCGCCCGCGCATCGGACACAGGCACTGGGTTTCGCATTCCACCGTGGAGCCTTCCACGCAGGCGGTCAGCGCGATCGGCCCGTCGATCGCGGCGATCACATCGGCCACCGGAATGGCGGCGAGCGGCCGCAGCAACCGATAACCGCCCCGCGCACCCCGCTGAGAAGCGACCAGCCCACGGGCGGCCAGCGTCTTCAACACCTTGGCAACTGTCGGCTCCGGGATGCCCGTGGTCGCGGCTATGCCCGGGGAGGTCTGCACCCCGGTCTCGCGCGACAGGCGGACCAGCACGACAACGGCATAATCGGTCAGCTTCGAGAGCCTCAGCATGGCCTGCGAAACCCCTTCGAACCCTGGCGTTCAGCTAATCGGACCAAATGGGTCCTGATTGTCGGCAAATGGCGTATCCGATCCTGTCCGTCAAGGGGTTGTCGGCACGCCTACCGACCAGTAGTCAGATGCCATCAGTGCAGGAGGACGTGATGGCTGGCATGATGGAAGGCAAGGTCGTGGTGGTGACCGGGTCGGGCGGCGGCATCGGCCGTGAGATCGCGCTGGCCATGGCCGCCGCCGGTGCCAAGGTCATCGTCGCCGATATTGGCGCCTCGCTGTCCGGCGAGGGCAGTTCAGCCACGCCAGCGCAGCAGACCAAGCAGCTCATCGAGCAGAAGGGTGGGGCGGCCGAGGTTTGCACCGAGTCCGTCGCCGAATGGGGATCTGCGCAGAAGATCATTCAGGCGGCGCTCGACCACTACGGCCGGATCGACGGCGTCGTGAACAACGCCGGCATCCTGCGCGATGTGATCTTCCACAGGATGGCGCCGGAGGAGTGGCTGTCGGTGATCGGGGTGCACCTGAACGGCTGCTTCTTCGTCTCGCGTGCGGCAGCCGAGCACTACCGGAAGCAGGAGAGCGGCACGTTCGTGCATATTTCGTCGACCTCCGGGCTGATCGGCAACTTCGGCCAGGCCAATTATTCGGCGGCGAAGCTGGGCATAACCGCACTGTCCAAGTCGATCGCGCTGGACATGAGGCGTTACAATGTCCGCTCCAACTGCATCGCGCCGTTCGCCTGGAGCCGCATGACGCAGTCCATCCCCGCGACCACGCCCGAACAGCAGGCGCGGCTGGCGAAGATCCAGGCAATGACGCCGGACAAGAATGCACCTATGGCGGTGTTCCTGTCGTCCGATGCTGCGAAAGACGTGTCCGGCCAGGTGTTCGGCACGCGGATGAACGAGATCATCCTGTTCAGTTCGCCGCGTCCGATTCGCATCGTGCATCGCGCTGACGGCTGGACGCCGGAGACCATCGCCGCGCAGGCCGCCCCGGCGCTGAAGGCGGCGTATATGCCGCTCGATCGCTCCGGCGAAGTGTTCGACTGGGATCCGCTCTGAGCGGCACTGTAGCCGCGGCATTCGGGCAGGCCGCGCGTGTCTGGCATGAGCGGCCCTTCCTGTACGTCACCGCGGAGACGGCGCAACACTACGGCATTGCTGCCGGCACGCTGGCTTACGGCGAGGCGGCAGCGGCGGTCGAGGCCATTGTTGAGCGGTATGCGGCCGCCGGCTACGGAGTCGGCCACCGCATAGGCCTGATGCTGGAAAACCGGCCGGCCATATTCCTGCATTGGTTAGGACTGAACAGGTTGGGGACAAGCGTCGTGCCGCTTCACCCTGACCTGCGTCAGGCCGAACTCGCGCATCTCATGCGGCACAGCGGCATTTGCCTCGCCATTGGTGCGACGGAGCACGCGCCGAAGCTGCGTGAGGTGCACGGCGAGTGCAGTGTGATCACCGACAATGCACCGGTTCCGCGCGCACCTGCCCTGCCGCGCCAGGCGGCGCCTGGTCCGTCAACGGAGTGCGCGCTGCTCTACACCTCCGGTACTTCTGGCAAGCCGAAGGGCTGCGTCCTGTCCAACGACTATTTCCTGCGCTGTGGCCGCTGGTACACCGAGATCGGCGGACTGTGCACCCTCCGTCCTGGGGAGGATCGGCTGATCACGCCACTGCCCATGACGCACATGAACGCGATGGCTTGTTCGACCCTCGGGATGATGCTAAGCGGCGGCTGCATCATCCCGCTTGACCGGTTCCATCCGCGAAGCTGGTGGCGGACCGTGCGCGACAGCGAGGCGACGGTCATGCACAGCCTCGGCGTGATGCCGACCATGCTGCTGGGGCTGCAATCATCGCCGGAGGAACGGGAACACGCCGTGCGGTTCGGTTTCGCGCCCGGTACCGATCCGCGATACCACGCCGCATTCGAGGAGCGCTTCGGCATCCCGATGATCGATGCCTGGGCGATGACGGAGACCGGTGCCGCGGCGGTGGTGATCGCGAGCGACGAGCCGCGCCTGATCGGGCGGTCCTGTTTCGGCCGTGCCCAACCATTCATGGAGTAC
>Ga0210395_10003661_pt1 | contig 11772 bp, 9 predicted proteins | sample IncBWH4OmetaG_FD_150861 | JGI IMG/M metagenome (GOLD analysis project Ga0210395, IMG submission 150861) | Forest soil microbial communities from Barre Woods Harvard Forest LTER site, Petersham, Massachusetts, United States - Inc-BW-H-4-O ...
CGCTGGGCAAAAGTGCGGAAAGCTGCTGCCAAGCTAGTCAAGACGTAACCGCAGTTATTCGTAAGCGCCGCAGAAGGCCTCGTTCGTGACTTCTCCCAAAGACTTGCGAGCGGGGCCTTAGCGGGGCGACACCTCCTCAGTTTCGAATCCCCGAAGGAAGGAAACTCCAAGCAGTCTTACAGACGCCAGCCTGGATGATGATTGCCTGTTCGCTTCCGGACATCAAAGGCCGCCCATGGACACCTTCAAACACAACCATTTCGACGGCGGACATCCCCTTGCCCTTTGCCGCCAAGAGGTTACACTTTGCGGCGGAATGGTGACAGCCTTGCAGCGATGGGGGCCGCCGGATGATATCGCCTCGGCAACTTCTGCTGTTGCAGCGCGTCGTGTTGCTGAAGTCGATCCCATGCTCGCGCTACGCCACCAGCAGGAATGAGGTTAACCGTGATGGGACTGCAGGATTTTCGTTTTAGATTCCGCCTCCTCCGTGGTGGTTTGGCGGCACGAGCAAAAGGCTGGCAGACGGTCCACCGCTTGTGGCAGAACCTGCGTTTTGGTGCGCGACTTCTGCGTAGAAACTCAGGGTTCGCCGCCGTCGCGATCGCCACCCTGGCGATTGGCATTGGTGCCAACACCGCCATCTTCAGCGTGATCTACGCCGTTCTCCTGGCGCCCATGCCCTATCCGAATCCTGACCAATTGGTAATGGTCTGGTCGCACGTCCGCGACGACAATAACTCAGTCTCCGCAGGCGATTTCCTTGACTGGCGGCATCAAAACAGTACGTTCCAGGATTTGATCGCATGGACTGACGTTGCCCGCAACTTCGCTACTCCCGACCAACCGGAGCGCATCGCCGGACGAGCAATGACGCCTGGCGCTTACAGGATGATGGGCGACACGCTCTTCCTGGGGCGTGATTTTCTTCCGGAGGAAGCTGAGGTTGGCAAAGACCATGTTGTGATCCTCACCCATCGCCTTTGGGCCCATCGGGGGGCCGACCCGAATATTGTTGGCAAGCCAATCAAGTTGGACGGCGAGCCTTATACCGTGGTGGGGGTAAACCAACCCGGCCAGATTGACCGCCTGGAATCCCAATTCGTGGTTCCGCTGTCATTCAAGCCCGACCAGATCAACCACGACTTCCACTGGTTGCTGGTGATCGGTCGTCTCAAACCCGGAGTGTCGATTGCTCAGGCGCAGGCTGACATGAACGTGGTCACGGCTCGCATCGCGCAGCAGTATCCCAAATCAAACAAAGGTTGGACGTCAAGCGTCGAGGCGTTGCATAACGACTTTTTCCCCAAAGACACGCAGAAGATTCTATGGCTGCTGATGGGAGCAGTTGGCCTTGTACTGCTGATCGCCTGCGCCAATGTGGCCAACCTGGTGCTCGCCAAAGGCGCCACTCGGCTCAGAGAGGCGGCGGTTCGTACCTCGTTGGGCGCGACGCGATCGCAGCTCTTCAGCCAATTTCTCAGTGAAAATCTGGTTCTGGCCGCCCTCGGTGGTGGAGCCGGGATAGCTCTGGGCGCGGTTCTTCTGCGAGTGCTTGTGGCGAGGCTGCCCCCGAATCAACTCCCCTCCGAGGCCGACATTACGCTGAATCTGCCGGTGCTGCTGTTTAGCCTGGCGGCCACAACACTGGCAGCTGGTCTCTTTGGGTGTGTTCCAGCGTGGCATGCTTCCCGTGTCGATCCGAACGAAACGCTGAAAGATGGCGGGCGTTCCGGCACGGGCCTGGCCCGTCATCGTTTGCGGAAGACCCTCATAGTGTGCGAATTTGCTGTCGCGTTGACATTATTGTCTGGCGCCGGGCTCGCCTTGCACAGTCTCTGGAACTTGTCGCGGGTCGATCCCGGCTTCCGCGCCAGCCACCTCCTGACCTTCGGATTGGAACCGCCTAAGGAGGATCCGGTACAGTCGGCACACATCACCAATTTCTATCGCGAGGTTCTGGACAGGATCAAAGTCCTGCCCGGCGTCGTAGATGCCGAAGCGGCGACGGGAATGCCGCTTCAGGGCGTGCATTTTGGCATGCCATTCAGCATTGTCGGTCAACCGGTAAGCGACCCGTCGACTCGCCCAGGTGCTGGTTTTGAGATGGTCACGCCGGAATATTACGAGACGGTTGGAATCCAGATACTGAAAGGTCGCCGTTTCATCGAGCAAGACTCGGCCACCGCTCCCCGCGTAGCCATCGTGAATGAGACCTTCGTCCGCCGCTTTCTGTCTGGAGTCGACCCCCTTCAACAGCGTATTTCAATCGAGCAACTAGTTCCGGGACAGACGAAATTAGGACCACCGGCGGAATGGCAGATCGTAGGTGTGTCTCGCGACATTCGCAATGGGGGCATGCGCGGAGATGGTTTCCCTGTGATCGATGTTCCCTTCCAACAAAGCCCATGGCCTCAAGCAGCAGTGGTAGTGAGAACGAGCGGCGATCCTTCTGCGATGAGCAAGACCATTGCCGCCGCGATTCATTCCTTCAGCCCTGATGTGCCGCTCGAGGAGATTCGAACCATGGACCAGATTGTCGACGAATCTCTGGTAAATGACCGCTTCATGACCGCGCTCTATGGCAGTTTCGCAGGCGTGGCGCTATTGCTGGCTGCTATCGGAATTTACGGTGTCATGGCCTTCGTTGTGGCCCAGCGAAGACACGAAATCGGACTGCGCATCGCCTTCGGTGCCAGCCAGGATCGCGTGCTCGGCCTTGTCCTGAAAGAGGGCCTCGCGTTGGCTGCCGGTGGCCTGGGCATCGGGCTGATCGGCGCATTTTTTGTCGGTCGCGCACTGAACGGCCTGCTGTATGGAGTGGGCTCGGTTGATTCGATTGCGTTGTGTGCGGTGGCGATGACGCTATTCGCCGCTGCCTTTCTCGCCTGTTACATTCCCGCTCGCCGCGCGGCCAGACTCGATCCCATGGTGGCGCTGCGCTGCGACTAACCGCTCACAATATCGAAGAAAGTCTTGCATGTGCCCCTCGGCGGCCAGAGCACCGTGACCGGTTAGGTCCAGCGGAACCATTTCAGCGCCAGCACAAACGAAATTCCTCCCCACAAGGCGAGCACCAGCAATCGCGGCCACTGATTGAGTAGCGGCGTGCCCTCGAGAATGCTGGCGCGCAGGGCATCGTTCAAGGCGGTCAGAGGCAACGCTTTGATCAGTGGATGGATCACCGGCGGAAATCGTTCGTAGGAAAAGAAAACGCCGGAAAAAATCCACATCGGCATCATGACCAGGTTGATCAGGCCGCTGATGCTTTCGATTTTCTGAGCGCGGCTGGCGGTGAGCAGGCCAACACCGCCGAAGGTAAGCGATCCGAGACCTCCGATCGCAGCGATTGAAAATACCGACCCGAGCACACGCATGTGAAAGAAGATGATCCCGAACACGAGTAACAGGCCGATCTCGATGATCATCAAGAGCAGTCGGCTGGTCATGATGGCCAGCAAGAAATCTCCGCGGCGCATAGGCGTACCAACATAACGTTTCAGCAGTTTGCGCTGGCGCATGTCGACCAGCGCGAAACCGATGCCCCACATGCCGGAGTTCATCAGGTTCATGCCGAGCAGGCCGGGAATCAGGAAGTCGATGTAACGCGAGCCTGGCTCCGATGAAGTGACGACGGTGGTCGTGATCACATCTTTGCGGCCGGCGGCAGATTGCAGTGCGTCATTCACTTCGGACTTGGCCAGCACACTCTCTGGACGCGCCGGATCATAGCGGTATTCCATACCGCCCTTGCCGTCGGGTTCGATGACGACATCGAACTTGCCAAGACGGAATCCCAGTTGCGCTTCGGCGGCCGGCAGCACTTGAATCTTGAAAAGTTCATGCTGCGGCGAATGCGTGAGGAGCGCTTGTGCGTCCTGCGGCCCGATTCCCGCGACGATGGCGACCGACGCGGCGTCTCCTGGCTTGTTGCGGAAAGCGATGCCGAGGCCGAGGGCGAGCAGCAGAGGGAACACGAAGACCCAGAACACGACTTCGGGCTCGCGCTTGAGTTCGAGCAGGCGCGCCATCAGAAGATGGCTATAGCCCGCCCATCGGCCGTTGCGGTGTGGCGGCATTGGCTGGGTCTTGATTGCAGTGACCGGCGTTTCCTGCGTGGTGCTCATAAAAGCTCGTCTTACTCTTCGCGAAGATGCCGTCCCGTGAGGCGCACGAATACATCTTCCAGGCTGGCTTGGCGCGTGCTGAGATGCTGCAACTGACTTCCCTGCCGGTCAATCTCCTCTAGGAGCGCAGGGATCGTCAAGTGTGGCTGCTTGACGTTCAAAGCGATGAGGTCGTCGTCTTCGCGAACAGACTCGACGCTCGGCAGTCCCCGCCAGGCTTCGTTCGCCGGTGCGGGCGACGAGCCATTAGACCCACTCACCGAAAACTCGACAACATGATGTCCGCCGAGGCGCTCGATCAGATCGGCGGGCGAGCCTTCGGCGATGATCTGGCCGTGATCGACGATGGCCAGGCGGTCGCAGAGCCGCTCGGCTTCGTCCATGTAATGCGTGGTGAGCAGGACCGTGCCGCCGTCACGCTGGAAGGCGCGAATGATATCCCACAACTGGCGCCGGCTCTGGGGATCGAGGCCGGTGGTGGGCTCGTCGAGAAACAGAATTTTCGGATTGCACACCAGCGCCGTCGCCACGGCCAGCCGCTGGCGTTGGCCGCCCGAAAGCTTGCCCACCCAGGAGTCAGCTTTCTCGGTGAGTTGCAGTTGCTCGAGCACTTCTTCCGAGGAGCGCGGTTCGCGGTAGAAGCTGGCGAACAGTTCGATGGTCTCGCGCACCGTGAGTTTTTCCGACAGCCGCGTTTCCTGCAGCGAGATGCCCAGCCACTCGCGCATTTCGCGTTCATCCTTGCGCCAGGAATGGCCGAGGATGGAGACTTCACCTGACGTGGGCTGGGACAGGCCCTCGAGAATTTCGATCGTCGTGGTCTTTCCCGCCCCGTTTGGCCCAAGCAGTCCGAAACATTCGCCCGGCTGGATCTCGAGGTTCAAGCCGCGCACGGCTTCGACCTTGCCGTCATAGGTCTTGCGCAGATCGCGGCATTGAATGGCGGCGGGCATGGGGTCATTCTACCGGATGTGGTTTCCCTCGTCCTCGTCGTGAATTACCTGGTCAACTCTCGGCAGTGTCCTGCTCGGGCTTGGGAAGAAATAGCTCCTCTATTTCTGGGCCGCCTTTGTAGAGCCACCGAGCCATTAGCGAGTAACCAATGATCCGGGTGATGAGGAAACCTAATCGGATGAGATAGTAGTGGCGTTGATATTCAAGCGCGGTTGAAGAGGCTCCCTCGTGATTGAGATAGTGAAGGAACGAATGCAAATGCTCGGGTAGATAGGATACATCGGTCAGCGCCGACACAGTCAAGAGCACGGCCAGAGTACGACTGGCCAGCACAACAGCGTCATTCCTTGAGATCATCTTTTCTCCGGCGAAACGAAGTGCTGCTAAAATACCGCATCGCGGAAGATTGATCCCGCATCTTTTTGCCTATGCGCATCCCACGGCGCGGCTTCACTTGAACGGCGTTCCCTCACAACGCCCGTGCGTCGTTTCTGAAACCAGTTCTCAGTTCCCTGTTTTCCGTTCTCGGTTGAGTACTTAAAAGGAAGCTCACTATGCTGCGCAAGCTTTGTGTGTTGTCGTCCCTGTTCGTTGCTTTTGCTCACTTCTCCACTGCACAACAATCTCGCCACTTCACGTTTCACTACGGGTTTACGGTGAAGAATCTGTCTGCCGCCAAGAAGGTGCGAATCTGGGTTCCGGCGGCGCAGTCGGATGCTTATCAGGAAGTGAAGGTCGTTTCCGTGAAGGGCGATTTGCCGCTCACTAAAACGCGCGAGCCAAAATTTGGCAATGAAATTTATTTTGCCGAGAGCAGCGGCGCAACCCAGCCGGACTTGCACTTCGATGTGGAATACGATGTGGTGCGCCATGAACGCGTGGCGCTGAATCCGGCTGCGCACCTTGTGGCCGCATCTTTAACTACCAAAGAGCGGCAAGCGGACCTGCAGCCGGACGCGTTGGTGCCCATCACCGGGCTGCCGGCCGACCTCGCCATCAAGGTGACCGAGGGTACGACGCAGCCGCTCGACAAAGCCCGCGCCATTTACGACTACGTCTTCACCACCATGAAGTATGACAAGACGGGCACGGGTTGGGGACACGGCGACGTACTTTATGCCTGCGACGCCAAGAAGGGCAACTGCACCGACTTTCATTCGCTGTTCATTGCCATGGCGCGATCTCAAGGCATCCCCGCCCGCTTTGAAATCGGGTTTCCGCTGCCGCCCGATAAACATTCCGCCGAGATTGCGGGCTACCATTGCTGGTCCGATTTCTATATCGATGGCAAGGGATGGATTCCGGTTGATATCTCTGAGGCGTGGAAACATCCGGAGAAGCGCGACTATTTCTTTGGATCGCACGATGTGAATCGGGTGCAGTTCAGCATGGGCCGCGATTTGCGGTTGAACCCCGCGCAGGAGGGCAAGCCGCTGAACTACTTTGTCTATCCTTACGTCGAAGTTGACGGGGAGGAGTATGCGAACGTTTCGCTTGCGTTCTCATTTGCGGACGTAGGAGCGGATGTGGCGGCGAAATAGATTTAGTTCGCTTCAAGACTCTGCGGTGTCCCCAAGCCCTCTGATGCTGGCGGCAGTTGGGGACGAGAGTGTCTGCCCCACATTGCACTCAGCGCTGGCCGGCTATGTAACCTGGGCCTCCCGGGGCTCCTGGCGGCTGCCCTTGCGGCGGGCCGGGAGCGGAAGGCGGCGGCACGTCGGGAGGAGCGATGGGAAGCGGCGAGCGGCCCTCCTCGGGTTGTGGGGCTTCGGTAGGATCTTCTCCCGGACGGCGCAGGCTTGGGGCGTTGGCCGGACGGTCCTCCGGTTCTTTCTTGGCTTCGGTATCTCTATCTTTCTCGTGCTTGTCGATGATCACTTCTTTTTCGGTGCGCACGATTTTCTCGCCGCCGACTTTCATGGTTTCGACGCGCACCACTTCATCGTTCACGATGCGTACGAAATCCACATCCGCGGGGGGCTCGCCGTAGATCCACTCTTCGTACTCTATCTCGCCGTCGCGCTCGCGCACTTTTCGGGGCGCCTTGCCTTTGGCGTGTAATACCATTTCCGTGTCCATTCCGACGAGCACGTGGTGCGCCTGAATCGCTTCCTTCACCTTGGGGGGCACGGTATCAAGGTACGCTTCCTCTTTATTTTTGGCGTTGAAATCGAGCACGGGCAACAGAACCTCGCGCAGTTGCTGCGCTGTCATTTCCGGGACATATTTGTCGAAGTACACGTCGAGATAGGTTCCGTGGGGATTAGCCGGCAACTCCTGCTGAGTGCCGGTAACAGGAACACCGCCGTTGCCACTGAGCTGAATGCGCTGGTACCACTTTTGGCGGCGAACCGGCCCCCCATTGATTTCGAAATGAATGTGGTCATCCTTGATCTGGATAAACGAAATGCGCGAGGGATCGCCCGGCCGAACGGCGGGGCCCCAGATCGCGAGATCCTGTTGCAGCTCGGTACCGTTGGGGGTAGTCACACCGTCTTTCAACTTGATTCCCTTGGTGCCCATGGGAAAAACCGTGCGCGCATAAACCAACTGGGTCTCGAAGTCGTGGATGATCTGGTAGCGCGTCTGCTTTGACATGTGCTGTGCGTGGGCGGCGATCGGTGGCGCAGGGGTTTGAGCTGAAGCATTCAACGTTTGAGCCGACGGATGATTTTGCAACGGCTGGTCCTGCGATGGAGTTGCCGAGGGAGTCTGCGCCCTGACAAGGATCGCCGGAAGAAGAACGGAGAGAAACAGGAGGGAGGCGAGGCGAAGACGTTGCATAAAACACCCCAGGTCAACTTCGCCCCATTATAGCGCCGTTTTCCGTCGTCGCTATGTCAGATTCAGGGCTTTGCGAATAGTTCCCCGCTCGTTCTGGATTTTCTCCTGCAGCAGCGTGATGGCGTAAATGAGTTGCTCAGGCCGCGGCGGGCAGCCGGGGACGTAAATGTCCACGGGAATGACCTGATTAACGCTTTGCACCAGCGCGTAGTTCTGGAACACCCCGCCGGAAGTCGCGCAGGCGCCCATAGAGATGACCCACTTCGGCTCGGGCATCTGCTCCCAGAGTTGACGGATGACGGGAGCCATCTTGTTGGACACGCGGCCAGCTATGATGATCAAGTCGCTCTGCCGCGGGGACGGGCGAAAAACTTCAGCACCGAAGCGGGCAATATCGAAACGCGACGCGCCCATCGACATCATCTCAATGGCGCAGCAGGCCAGACCAAACGTCATGGGCCAGATGGAACCCTTGCGCATCCAGTTGACGGCCGAGTCGAGCGTAGTGAGCACCACTCCCTCGGGAGTGGGATTGCCGAAAGTCAGGTCTTTGACGATCTTGGTGCCGTTCTCGACGTCGACGTAGGGTCCAAAGTTGAGTTCAGGGGCCATGGTGCTTCTATTCTACTGCTAGGCGCAGTTCCATTCTAGTAACGGTTGGCTGAAATTTCTTGACAAGGGGAGTTGTTACGGTAAGCTTTTGCGAAACTTCCCCTTTGGTCTTTCTTGGCCCTGGCAACTCTGCATCTTAGTGCGGTGTGAATTGGTAACTGCGCCCTACGCACCGAATGTGCGAAGCACCGGTGTGTAAAGGACGGGCGGCGCCTCAACGAACAGGCTCGAGGAGAAGATCATGAGTCAGTCGCATTCCTTCAGCACCGGCCAAGGTGCGCGCAAAAGGCGAAGCTATCGTCCGCCCATCGCTGGTGCCAAGCTGCAGGTCCAGGCGGCCAGCACACAGCTTCCGACTTATCCCTTTCAACCGCTGCCTGCGCCCAACGGCGCGGCGCCGTACCGCTATGATCTGTCGCAGTTGCTGACGGCAGACGACGTCAAGCAGATCACCGCCGCGGGAACTCTCGTGTTCCATACCGTGGGAGATACGGGCGACTACCGGGGCCAGCAGCAGGATTTTGTCGCGGCGATGATGACCCAGGATGCGCAAAGCCTCCCCGCCAACAATAAGCCCGCATTCTTTTATCACCTGGGCGACGTGATTTATTTTGCCGGCGACATCATCCGCTACCCGGCCAACTTTTATGCGACGTATAAAAACTATCCCCCGTTCATCGTTGCCATCCCCGGCAACCATGACTGCCAGCCGGACGACCCTTCGGATGGTGCGGGAGATCCGAACAAGACTCCGCTGGACGGCTGGGTGCAGAATTTCATGGCGAAGGATCCCAGTCAGCCGGGCTCGAACAAGACGGGCGCAACCAGAACGCAGATGGATTTGCCGAATGTCTATTGGACATTCACCACGCCGTTCGCGACCATCATCGGATTATTTTCCAACGTGGGAGAAGATCAGGCTGAAGTTCATCAGGATCAGATCAACTGGTTTCAGGGTGAACTGACGGCAGCCAATCCAAACCTAGCCTTGATTGTGACGATTCATCACCCGCCATTCTCGGGCGATGACGAGCACAGCGGCAGCAGCGTGTCCGATCAGGTGCTGATGAACGCGTTCAAGGCCACCAACCGCTATCCCAACCTGGTTCTATCAGGGCATGTGCACAACTACCAGCGATTCACGAACGTGCTGCAGGGGCCGAAGGGACAGCTGCAGATTCCCTACATAGTGGCCGGTGCGGGCGGATACACGAACCTGGGCGCTATGCAACTGGTGAACGGAGCGCCTCCGAAAGCTCCGCTCGCTCTCGGGAACGGCCTGACCCTTGAGCAATATGACGCGAAGAATTTCGGATTTCTGCGGCTGTCAGTAAGCAAAACCCAGATCGTCGGAACGTATTTTTCTGCACCTTACGTGAGCGGGGCAACGCCTTCGGCCAGCGTGATCGACAGCTTCACAGTCGATCTGGTGAAGAACACCGTGACTACGGGAGTTGGCGGAAGCGCGGGAGGCGGAAGGAAGAAACCGAAGCCGTCTCCGTCAAAGAAAAAGAAAAGACGGTAGCTTGTCACGCTACGGGTTCAAGATGACTTTGCCGAACATCTGACTCTTCTCCAGGTATTCGTGGGCCGCGCGGATCTCGCTCAGTGGGAAAACGCGGTCCACGACGGGCTTCAGCCGACCCGCGAAAACGTGGCCTAGCACTTCGTTCAGTTCCCCCATCGTGCCCATGTAGGAGCCAAGCAAGGACAACTGGCGCGCGAAAAGATGCCGCAGGTCGAGGCCCACGGTAGGCCCAGTGGTCGCCCCGCAGGTCACCAATTTGCCGCCGCTTTTGAGCGAGCGCAGGCTCTCGTCCCAGGTAGCGGCGCCGACGTGCTCGACCACGATGTCTACTCCTTCTTTGTTGGTGATCTTGCGGACTTCCTCGGAAATTTTCTGCTGGTAGTGGTTGATGCCGTGATCGGCGCCGAGAGCGCGGGCCTTTTCGAGCTTCGCGGCATCGCCTGCGGTGGTGATGACCCGGCAGTGAAACATCTTGGCAATCTGGATGGCGGCAATGCCTACGCCGGAACTCGCACCCAACACGAGCACCGTCTGCCCGGGACGCACGGCGGCGAGGCCGACCAGCATGTGCCACGCGGTCACGAATACGAGCGGGACGCTGGCAGCCTGATTGAAATCGAGTGCGTCGGGAATGGGAATCACGCTAGGGGCGGGCACCGCAATCAACTCGCAGTTACCACCGTCGACGCCATTGCCGAGCACGGTGAACTCGCGGCACTGATTCTGCAATCCCGAGCCGCACTTCACACAGTGTCCGCAAAAGTGCATGGGCGCGACCAGGACGCGCTGGCCGACTCTGAATCCGCTGATATATTCCCCGATTTCGGCGACCTCGCCGGCAATGTCGCTGCCGAGGATGTGCGGTAGTTTTACACCAGGCAATCCCTTGCGCACCCACACGTCGAGATGGTTGAGCGAGCAAGCCTTCACTCTTACAAGCACTTGATCTTTGCGCGGCTTCGGACCGGGGATGTCCTCGTAATTCAGGACTTCGGGGCCACCGAATTGATGAATGCGGACGGCTTTCATTGAGCCTCGTTCTGAGAGATCAAACTCGGACGCTAGATCTGCCGACTCACAGGATACCTCCCCCGAGTGGGAACTCCCAAGGCGTCGGCGTCATCCCGAGCGGAGCTGTTCTTCAGGCGAAGCGAGGGATCTCCCGCGTATCGACTCTCTGGCCACGACCGAACCGCACCAGTACTCACCGAAAAGTAAGCTTGACCATCGTTTTTTCGCCGGTGCACAATTAAGTTGCTCGGCAGGCCGCACTACTCAACTGGTTCAGTGCGCACGCCCCGGGGTGATGACCACGGGGCTTTCGGCTTTTTTGCCCGGATTGTTCGCCCCCACCGGAACTTTTTCCACAGCTCGTCGTCTGTCAAGCTAAAAATATCTCGACAACAGTAAGCCGTTGTCCCGAAACGAATATAGTCGCTCCACGCCCGGCCAGGCTTTTGAATCAAGTTGATATAATGGATGTAGTCGTGTTCAGCCTAAGGCGATGCCGCGTATTTCCCTCTCGAATCAGCCAAAGAGCTCAGCATAACTCCTCACTCCACAATATTTTGCGCGTAACTCCTTGCCACTCAATATTTTGCCAGACCAACGGCCTATCCTCCGACGCTAACTATCACAAAGCAAGGATCTTACCTCAAGGGCATAAAAAAAATATTCGACCGATACGTCGGCCCGCAGTATTCTCCGGTGTGCGGCCATCCTAGTGGATATCTACGAACAGATCGTTGAGCTTCGCCGCGGAGGGCG
>Ga0210395_10003662_pt1 | contig 11772 bp, 14 predicted proteins | sample IncBWH4OmetaG_FD_150861 | JGI IMG/M metagenome (GOLD analysis project Ga0210395, IMG submission 150861) | Forest soil microbial communities from Barre Woods Harvard Forest LTER site, Petersham, Massachusetts, United States - Inc-BW-H-4-O ...
GGTAGGCGTACGGCACGTTTTGTTTTGCAGTTTGGGTCAACTGCAGTATCTTTCGCAGCATTGAGCGTAGCCCGTGATAATCGGTTATCGTCGTGGACGGCACGGCTTGGCAGCTCACAACATTTCGATGCAATCGCGTGTCAGAAGCGAAGCGTGTTACGCCGGTCAGCAACAATCATTAACGCAGGCCCGAGGCAGGCGCGACACCAATCGGTTGACAGACTTAATGGGTTAATGGGCGCGCTGTGCTGTGAGTCTCCGCCCTAGGCTTCCTCCGGCCGCTCAAATGCCAGCCCCCTGATCACCGCGTCGTCGCCGAATTTTGCGCGCACGCGATCCACCGCATGCTCGGCTTCCGCGGCGCGGCCGTCAACCAGGTCGGCGGGATCGGCCTGATCCGATGTGACCAGCGCGCTTAAGCCGACGCCGATCAGCCGGAAACGCGTGCCGTCGGCCTCGCGCTTGAGCAGGTCGCGCGCGGCGGCGAAAATGCGGCCGGCGAGTTGCGTCGGCGTCTCCAGCGAGCGCGCCCGGGTGCGAATTTTGAAATCCGCGGTCTTGAGCTTCAACGTCACTGTCGCGCCGGCGAGCTCCTTGGCTTTCAGACGCGCCGAGACTTCCTCCGTAAGACCCCAAAGGATTTTTTCGAGCGCACGGAAATCCGACAGATCGCGCTCGAACGTGGTTTCCGAGGACACGCTCTTGGTTTCGCGGTCGGCGCTGACGATGCGGTCGTCGAGGCCGCGGGCCAGTCGCGCCAGGCGGCGGCCTTCCTCGCCGTAGCGGCGGAACAGCTCGGCCTCGCTGACGCGCTGCAGATCGGCGATGCGATGGAATCCGTCGCGGGCGAGCCGCGCCATGCTGGCCTTGCCGACGCCGTAGATAAAACTCACCGGCTTCGGCGCCAGGAACGCCGCGGCCTCGCCGCCGCCAAGGATGGCAAAGCCGCGCGGCTTGTCGAGATCTGAGGCGATTTTTGCGAGGAATTTGTTGCAAGCCAGCCCAATCGACACCGTGATGCGCAGCGTGTTCTCGACCTCGGCGGCAAACCGCGCCAACGCTTTGGCTGGCCACATGCCGTGCAGCCGCTCGGTGCCGGCAAGATCGAGGAACGCCTCGTCGATCGACAGCGGCTCGACCAGCGGCGTCAAAGCCTGCATCATCGCCCGCACCTCGCGGCCGACTTTTGAATATTTCTCCATATTGGGCCGCACCACTTTGGCATGCGGACACAGCCGCAGCGCCTCATACATCGGCATCGCCGATCGGATGCCGTAGGTGCGCGCGATATAGCAGCACGCGGCGACGACACCGCGCCGGCCGCCGCCGACGATCACCGGCTCGGCGGCGAGCGTCGGGTCGTCGCGCTTCTCAATCGTGGCGTAGAACGCGTCGCAATCGACGTGCGCGATCGACAGCGTCGCCAATTCGTCATGGCGAACGAGGCGCGGCGAGCCGCAGGCCGGACAGCGCGCGGCTGGCGGCGAAGCATCGGTAAGGCAGTCGCGGCAGAAGCCTATGCTCACCGCACGTCCTCACGGTATGTCGCGTTCCCAATTGCCGCCGAGCGCCCTGCGCGCCCGGGCAATCTCGGCCGGATCGACCGCAGCGCTATCGGCAAAGGCGAGCAAGAGACTCTCATCGGCGAGCATATGCTCCAGCACGCCGGCGAGAAAGTCGGGCTCGTTCGCCGACTCACGAAGCCGATTGAGCGTCAATCCGGTCGCACTGAGCAACCCGTTGAGCCGTTCCGGCTCTTCGGCGATGAAGGAAAGGGCTTGAATCGCCAGCATTTCCGCGGTTTCCCGTGCGGCAGAGGAGGGCCTTTTCATCGGGTTCCATTTGCCTTTCCGTAAGAAATCAAGACTAGCTTGGCGGTGACGGCGGCGGCGCAACTGCGCGCGCAGCTTTGGGAATTTAAGGCTGGGGGCAGCCAAAGGACCGGGGATGGCCAAAACTGTCCTGATTGTGGAGGACAACGAGCTCAATATGAAGCTCTTCCACGATCTATTGGAGGCCCACGGCTATGCCACCGTCGGCACGCGCAACGGCATCGAGGCGCTCGATCTGGCGCGAAAGCATCGGCCCGACCTGATCCTGATGGACATCCAGCTGCCGGAAGTGTCGGGCCTGGAAGTCACCAAGTGGCTGAAGGACGATGCCGAGTTGCGCCGCATTCCCGTGGTCGCCGTCACCGCCTTTGCCATGAAGGGCGACGAGGAGCGTATCCGCGAGGGCGGTTGCGAGGCTTACCTGTCGAAGCCGATCTCGGTCGGCAAATTCATCGAAACCGTGCGTCACTTCCTGGGCAATCCGGAAGCAAAACCATGACCGCGCGCGTTCTCGTCGTCGACGACGTGCCCGCCAATGTAAAACTGCTCGAAGCGCGGCTGTCGGCGGAATATTTCGACGTCATCACCGCCATGAGCGGCCAGGAAGCGCTGGCGATCTGCGAGCGCGCCCAGTGCGATCTCGTGCTGCTCGACGTCATGATGCCCGACATGGACGGCTTCGAAGTGTGCCGGCGGCTCAAGAGCAATTCCGCCACCCACCACATTCCGGTGGTGATGGTCACGGCGCTCGATCAGCCGTCCGACAAGGTGCGCGGGCTCGAAGCCGGCGCCGACGATTTTTTGACCAAGCCGATCCCCGAACTGGCGCTGACCGCGCGGGTGCGCTCGCTGGCGCGGCTCAAGATGGTGGTCGACGAATTGCGCATGCGAGCGCTCACCTCGCGCGACATCGGCATCGAATCTCCCGAGCGCGAGGCGCTGGCCGACACTGGCCGCAGCGGCCGCGTGCTGATCGTCGACGATCGCCCGGCGTCCTATGAGCGGGTCGCCGCGATGCTGAGCAAGGAGCAGGAGGTCGAGGTCGAGACCGATCCGAACCACGCGTTGTTCCGCGCCGCCGACGGCCAATTCGACCTCCTGATCGTGTCGCTGAACCTGGAGAATTTCGACGGCTTGCGGCTGTGCAGCCAACTGCGGTCGCTCGAGCGCACGCGGAACATTCCCATTTTGGTGATCACCGAGCCCGACAATAATGCGCGCATGGTGCGCGGCCTCGAAATCGGCGTGAACGATTTTCTGCTGCGGCCGATCGACAAGAACGAATTATTGGCGCGGGTGCGCAGCCAGGTGCGCAAGCGCCGTTACTCGGAGCGGCTGCGCGACAACGTGCAGATGTCGATCGAGATGGCGATCACCGACGCGCTCACCGGCCTGTTCAACCGCCGCTACATGGAGAGCCATCTCGCCACGCTGGTCGAGCAGGCGGCATCGCGCGGCAAGCCGCTCACCGTCATGATCGTCGACATCGACTATTTCAAAGCGATCAACGACAGCCATGGCCACGATGCCGGCGACGACGTGTTGCGCGACTTTGCGCTGCGCATCAAACGCTCGATCCGCGGCATCGATCTCGCCTGCCGCTACGGCGGCGAGGAATTCGTCCTGGTGATGCCGGAAACCGACATGGCGGTGGCGGCCATGGTTGCCGAACGGTTGCGCCGGCGCATCGCCGCCGAACCGTTCGCGATCCAGCAGGGCTCGCGCGTCGTTCCGGTGACGATCTCGATCGGCATCGCCGCCTTGCGCGACAAGGACGACACCGCGGCAAGCGTCCTCAAGCGCGCCGACCAGGCGCTCTACCGCGCCAAGCGCGACGGCAGAAACCGCGTGGTGCCGGACGCGGCGTGAGCCTGCGCACGGCGTTTGTTATTTAAAGAACGAGAGAATCCAAGCAACAAGGCCGCCCACTAAGCTGGACTTCGCGCCGCCAACCACCGCGTCTTTGGCGCCCTGTTTCAGCTTGCCTTCGATATCGACCCCTCTGAGATCTGGGTCTTTTCCCGTCCCTATCGACGATGCAACCGCATTGATGGCGGTTGTGGCGTCGCCGAAGGCATTCGCCGTGCCTTTGATGAGCTCAGTTGCTGCTCCTGTTCCAAGCGACGCTTCTCGCGGCGCTCCCAGGCCGACCACCTTGGCGCCTGTCTCGGCCTTCTCTTTATCGCCCATGACACCCCCCAAGATTAACCGACACACCAGCATACGCTTATTTTTCGCGGTCCGACAGGAGCCTTTATCATCCCTGCTTCAACAGCATTGGAATTAGCCAACTGCCGCAATGCCGGCCAATTGCGCGACAAGTTCGCGCGCCTCATCTGCTTGCTCAAAACGACGAGGATATCGTAGCAAATCGTCGACTGAGAACTGCATTGTGCGTCACTGTAAAATATTGGCGGATACGTGCTGTTAAAGCGTCGTGTAAGCCCATCCGGGAAACGCACATCGGCGGCGCATTTACGAATTCATGCCTTAAACGGTAAGCACAATTTTTGTGGTTGACGGCAGTTTCCACATCGCGTCGAAACCTTGGCCGTTGATTTCGGCGGCCGTTCCGCTAGCCTTCACCCACGGCGACATTTGCCAGATGAAACGATCTTGCGAACGCTAGGCGGCCGCCGGGATCGTGCGACCTCTTTGCTAACCCTACGGAATGCTCAGGTCCGCCGCATCTCCTGGGTCCGTGGGGTTCGGCCGGCCCGGGAGCGGTGCGAGTGGCCTCCTCATATCGCCGCTTCCGGCCGGCCACCTAAAACGTGTCCTCACAGATCGCGACCAAAAGCAAAAGCCCCGAACGCTCGGGGCTTCAGCTTGTTCAAAAGCCATAGCCGTTACCTAACAAACGGCCGATCAGTTAACACCAGAGCTATCAGCACCAAAACCATGGCATCAAGCTATGACGGTGGCAGCCGTGGTACCAGCCATCGCCTCTGTAGCTGTTATAGAGCGGCCCATGGTGGTAACCCGCATATCGGCGTCCAACGTGACGTTCCGCTCGCTTGGACTTTACGTCCGCGTTGCCAGTGGCGTCGGCTGAATCCTTGGTCGCGGCGCCCGCGGGAGCGCCTTTATCCGTCGTTTGCTGCTTGGATGTGGGCGCAGCCGGCTCCGCCTGACCGGATTTTTCGGGCGCTTTGATCGGGTCGGTTTTCGCGGCCGGCGCGATCTTCTCCGGCGGGGCGTTCTGCTGTGCCGCCGGAGCGGCAGGCGTCTCATCGTTCTTCATGCCTTGTGCCGAGACAGCACCGGCACCCAGCAGCAATACCGCCGCCGCGGTGGATATCAGTCGTAGATTTCTCATGGATGTCTCCTCCAGACACTCCGCAATTGTTTGATTTTGTGGATGTGTAGAACGACAACGTCGGCCGGGAGCGATCGTTCCAACACTTCAATGACGGACGGCGGCGATGGCGTCTATCAGCCGGCGGCTACCCGATGAACGCATCGCCGGCGTCTTTTTGCTTTTGCCGCTCTTCGACAAGCAGTTGGAGTATTGTCTGTCGGTCTGATTCGTTGCTCAAGCAATCGAGAAGATGCCAGTAGCGCTCGACATTCCGGCGTCGGATGAACTGATCAATGTCGGCCTCGGTTCACGAGGCCCCTCGCTTGCAGCATGTCTCAGTTGGAGAAGGCAGTCTGAGCAATTTTGAACACTCGGCGGTCTTGCCCTTGTTAAAGAAGCTATGAGACCCGCTTCGATCACAAGCGGAGTGTCCGAGACGACTGTTTTTATCCGACAATGGCTGCACGCTCTCGTTTTTGCACAGCCTTCTCGACCTCAGGGTAGAATTGGGGCGCCTCACGGCGATCGAACATTCCATAGTCGCGGATGACCCGAACAGCGCGATGGCGCAGTTTACCTTCGGCTACCGTCCTTGGTTTCCAACGCTCGGCGGCGTTCCCATTTCGCCATGAGACGAGAAGCAGTAGCTTGCAGGGATTGTAGATGCTCTCAAAAACCTCCTGATCTATGACACCATCAGTGCTGCTTTTCGGCAAGCCAAGATCGCTCACGAGATCGGCGCTGGCCCGCTTGCCGCTCATGGCCGGCGTGAGTTCACTGATTGTCACGACCTTGGCGTTGCTGGTCTCAGTTGCATCGAAGCGCAGCTCGCGCAGTTCTTGACCTTTGGGGACCTCGTTATCCGCTGTGATCTCGCCGACGCGCAAGTGATAATCCTCGAAGATCTCTCGCCGGCCTGTTTCCTGGACCCCATGATGAACGCCAAGGGTGCGCCAGCGGATGACCGCCTTCTCGTCGCGCCAAGTCGACAGCGACAGCACCCGTCCAGCGGTGCGCTTGCTGCCGAAACGCTCGTTGTCGATGAAGCCGTCGATCTTCTCGAGCTCCGGCTTCAGAAACTTGGCCAGGTTCAGGTAGTCGTCGAAGCGATCCTGCTTCGGTTGGACGATGAATATCACGGCGAACATCGGGCCATTCCCAGTCTCGGCAGGCGTCAGCTCAGTGGTGCGCCGGCTGTTGATCGCCGACGTCGAGAAAAGTCTGCGCCTCGCGGTAAAGCGCGTAGCGGTTTTTTTCAAGGTGCATGAGATGGGTGGCGCGTCCGATCTTCACGTCGCGTTTCACGGGCGATGCCCTGAGCGCATCGAACAGCCAGTGCGCATCGGCGTCGGTGGCGAGGCTGTCCCATTCGCCGCGGATGATCGCGACGGGCGCGCGGATGAGGCTGGGATCGTAGGCGAGATCGCCCGCGCCGGAGTTGGCGATGTCCTGCCACGGCCCGCTCGGCGTCTTGACGCTGGTCGGCAAGCGAGTCCGGCTCGCCGGGTCCGTGTCCAAGTAGAGGGAGCCCCATTCCTCGAAGTGGCGCTTGGAGAGAACCGCCGGTTCCGCCGACGGAACTTCCGCGGTGAAACGGTCCCATTGATCCTTGAGTGAGACCAGACGCCAAGCGGCGAATGTCTGAGGCTCTGTCTTCTTCTGGCGCCATGTGACCGGTCCAAAGAAGACAAGCCGCTCGGCAAAATCGGGGCATCTCCCGGCAAAGCGGCCGGCTGCGATCGTGCCCCAGGAATGCGCGATGATCGAGATTCTCGGTACGCCATGATGGTCGCGGATGAAACGCACGGCCCGCTCGATCTGCCGGCTCGCCGCTTCGGCGCCCCCGAGCACGGAGTTGCGCTCGGCGGGTTCGGTCATCTCCGGATAGGGGTCTGAGCCGCCAAAGCCTTGGAAGTCGAGACCCCAAACGTGGAATCCGGCGTCCACCAGTTCATCCCGCCAGGAGCGACCGTCGAAGCGATGAGCGATCGACAGAGCCGACGGGAAGGAGCCGCCGTGGACGTAAAGCACGATCTTCGGTGTGTCCGTTTGCTGCGAATTCGGCGGCAGGTAGCGCAGAAACAATGTCAGCCCCTCAATAGAGCTGGCGATGCGGAAATGCTCTTCCTTGGGGTCGAGCTTGGGGAGTGACGACGGCATGACGTATTCTCTCTCGCGATGACTACAGCTGTGAGCGCCGAAAATTCGCCGCCAGGGACTCTTCAACCGAAATTCTCAGATGATAGGCTTGCTCGGATAGCAGGCTTGCGACTGCATTCGTGGTCTGCACGATGCTTAAGAGACACTCTCAGTTTGAGAGACGATTTGCCGAATGTTTTTTAAGACGTTCGCGTTGATCCTCACAAATCGTAATCGCAACGCGCTCTCTCAACTGGTCAAAATTGACCATGAATACAATGAAATGGCCGATACTCTGGGGGCATATCTGTGGAACCCGATTCCCTTCTGGGTGTTGTAGAGTGCGGCAGTTGAAGGAAGATCGCCTTGTTCGACGTCATCAATACATGGCTTGAAGCAGTGCGTTTCAGCGCGGACGTGCAGCGCGTTATGGCGTTACGAATGATGCGGCTGGCGTCAGGCGGGCCGCTTGCGGTCACCGAAGCGCGGCAGATGATTTCAGAAAAGATCGCCGCCTTTGAAGCGTCGCAGTTGGCTGTCGTGACCGCCTTGGCGACTGGAGGCGGCCTCTATGCCGCTACCGCCGAGGCCTACGTGCCGTACCGGCGTTGCGTTCGCGCCAATTGCCTCAGGCTGGATTCGTAGCCACCTCGCTTGCGCCGGCGGCCGATTGATTTGCGCTGCGAATGATCCCGGTTTTCGTCTGGCCCACGCAAAAAGGGCGCCCGCAGGCGCCCCGTCCGTCTGGCTTTAAGCCCGCGTCACTTGATCTTGGATTCGCGAAACTCGACGTGTTTCTTCGCGACCGGATCGTATTTCTTCATCACCAATTTGTCGGTCATGGTGCGCGAGTTCTTGCGGGTGACGTAGTAGAAACCGGTGTCGGCGCTGGATACCAGCTTGACCTTGATCGTGGTGGCTTTGGCCATGTCTAAATCCTCGTTGTTGGCCGCCAACCTAGTCGGCGGCCGGCGAATGTCAAGAAACCCCGCAAAAAACCCCGATAGCGCCTAAAGCACCTCGCGCACAAACCGCTTATTCAGCATGCGATAGAGCGGCGCCGGATGGTCGTAGCTCATGCCCGATGCCATGCGGTCCTGCAGCTCTTCCAGCGCGATCGCGGTGATGCCGGGCATATCCAGCCGCCGCGCCTCGGTGATCGGCAGCCAGACCAGTTCGACCAGCTCCTTGTCGGGCCCGACGAAACCGTCGGCGCGGTGGGCGATCGCGGCGATATCGGCGGCGAAGAAACGGCTGTCAAAACGCCGCGGCCGCTTCGGCGGCGTGATGGCGCGGGCGATGAAATGGATTTTGCTCAAGTCCGGTACGATGCCGGCTTTGGCGAAGGCTTCCCACGGGCCGGGCGGCGTAGCGATGGCCTTCGTGCTCGGCGCGCCGAGCATCAGGCCGGTCTCCTCGTAGGTTTCACGGATCGCGGCCAGCGCGAAGCCCGCGGCCTTGGTGGCGCTGGCATGCCTGACTTTTGTCATCAGGCGGGCGACGTGGCGGTCATGCAAAGCGGCGAGCGTCGCCATCTGGCGATCCGACGGCTCGATGCGGCCGCCAGGGAAGACAAATTTGCCGGGCATGAAACGGTGCCGCTCGTGGCGGCGGCCGAGCAACACTTTTGGCACGCTCTCGGTGCGGTCGATAAGGATCAGCGTCGCCGAATCCCGCGGTTTGAGGTTCGGAAAAGTCTGATCGCGGATGGTTTTGGTCAGCCGCTCGACCCGGTCGGCTGCGATGCCGCTCTCGATCGGCGGGTCTCCACTGGTGCTACTCATTATACATCCGTCTCGTTTCTAGCGCCGGTGGCGATGTTTTCGGCTTTGGCTTTGGCGATCGCGGAACTTCGACCCGTCAGCCGGCCGATGTCCAGTCTTTTGCTTGGGCGCGCCCGCATGGCGCACGAGCTTGAAACGCAGGGCGCCGGCGACCGGCGCGGCCTCGACCAGCTCTACGGTCACTGGATCGCCGAGCCGATGGGTTTCGTAATGGCCGATGAACGCGCGACGGCCTTCGTCAAAACGGAAATATTCGTCGCCGATGAAGCGCGCCGGGATGAATCCATCGGCACCGGTGTCGTCGAGCTCGACGAAAAGGCCGGCGCGGGTGACGCCGGAAATATGGCCGTCGAAGGTGGCGCCGACCCTGTCGGCCAGAAAATGCGCGACCAGCCGGTCGGCGGTCTCGCGCTCGGCCTTCATGGCGCGGCGTTCGGTGGCGGAAATACCGGCGGCGACTTCGGCCAGCGCGCGCGTATCGACATCTTCCGGCAGCCCATCGGTGCCGAGTTTGAGCCCGCGGATCAAGGCGCGGTGCACGATGAGATCGGCATAGCGGCGGATCGGCGAAGTAAAGTGGGCGTAGCGGCGCAGGTTGAGGCCGAAATGGCCGAAATTCTCCGGCGAATATTCAGCCTGCGCCTGGCTGCGCAGCACGACCTGGTTGACCAGCCGCTCCACCTCGCGGCCTTTGACCTGGGCAAGAATGCGGTTGAAGCCGTCGGGTTTCAGCACGCCACCCTTGGGCAGCGCGATGTCCAGCGTCGCCAAAAATTCGCGCAGCGCATTGAGCTTTTCCTGGGACGGCTCGTCGTGCACGCGATAGATCAGCGGCACGCGCGCGCGCTCGCAAGATTCGGCGGCGGCGACATTGGCCAAAATCATGAATTCTTCGATCAGTCGGTGCGATTCCAGCCGCGGCGGCACGATCACGCGATCGACCGAACCGTCGCTCTTGAGCAAAATCTTGCGCTCGGGCACGTCGAGATCGAGCGGGCTGCGCTCGTCGCGGGCGCGGCGCACCGTCTCGTAAGCGGCATAGAGCGGCTTGAGAACGGGATCCACCAGCGGATCGGTGAGTTCGTCGGCGCGGCCCGAAACGGCAAACTGCGCCTCTTCGTAACTGAGCTTTGCCGCCGAGCGCATCATCACGCGATGGAACGTATGCGAGCGCTTGCGGCCATCAGCGCCGACGACCATGCGAACCGCGAGGGCAGGACGGTCTTCGTTCGGCCGCAGCGAGCAAAGGTCGTTGGAAATGCGCTCCGGCAGCATCGGTACGACGCGGTCGGGAAAATAAACCGAGTTGCCGCGGCGGACAGCTTCGCGATCGAGCGCCGAGCCGGGCCGCACGTAGTGCGCCACGTCGGCGATGGCGACTGAGACCAGATGGCCGCCGGCGTTGCGCGGATCGGGATCGGGCACCGCATGCACCGCGTCGTCGTGGTCCTTGGCGTCGGGCGGATCGATGGTGACGAACGGCACCTGCCGCCAATCCTCGCGCCCGGCGAGCGTCGCCGGCCGCGCCGCGTCGGCTTCGTCGAGTAGCGCGCGGGCAAAAACGTGCGGAATATCGTGGGAATGAATCGCGATCAGGCTGATGGCGCGTTCGCTCTTGATCGAGCCTAGTCGTTCAATGACCGAGCCCATTGGCAGACCGAGTCGGCCATTGCGCGCCACCTCGACGGCGACCAGATCGCCGTCGACGGCGCCGCCGGAGCGATCGGTCGGGATCGCCATTTCGCGGCCGAGCTGTTTCTTGTCGACTGGCACCAGCCTACCGCCGCCGCCGGGAAGTCCGCGAAAAATACCAAGCACGCGATGCTTGGCGCGGTCCAAAAGTTTTATGACGCGCGCGGTAGTCTCTTCCTCGCTGCTGTGCTCGATGCGCAACAGCACGCGGTCGCCGACGCCGGCGACTTCGCCTGGGCGCGGCCGGCGCGGCGTGACGATGCGGATATTTGGCGGCGCACCGTGGGCGGCCTCGTCCCATTCGGTCGGCCGCGCCAAAAATTCACCGTCGGCATCGCGGCCGGTGACGTCGGCCAGCACCACCGGCGGCAAGGTGCCGGGATGATGCAGGCGCTTGCGGTGGCGGTCGATCTGGCCGGCGTCGGCAAGCTCGCGCAACATGCGATTAAGCGCCGCGCGGTCGGCGTTCTTGGCGCCAAAAGCACGCGCGATCTCGCGGGTGCCGACCTTGCCGCTGCGCTCGCGGATAAAGGCTGCAAGCTCCTCGCGGGAGGGCAGGCGGGATTGTTTCATAGATTGTTCTTTGGACAGTTCTTCGGGCCGCTCATGAAATCAAACCCCGCGGCCCGTTTTGGCAACAAATTATTCGGCCGCTTCCGTGGGCGGCTTGCGTGCGCCCGGCCGCTTGCCGGCGCCGGGCTTTTTCGACGCAGCTTTGACGACGCGCGCTGTTCCCGGCGACGGCCGCTTGGATTTACGCGGGCGCGCATGCGGCGCGGCACCGCCGGTGCGCTCGGCGCGGGCGTCGATCAAGGCCACAGCCTCATCGAGCGTCACAGTCTCCGGCGTCTTGTCGGCCGGCAGAGTGGCATTGACGCCGTTGTGGCTGACATAGGGGCCGTAGCGGCCCTTCTTTGCCGTGATCGGTCCGCCCTTGGCCGGATGATCGCCGAGCGCGCGGCCCGGATCGGCGCCGAAGCGGCGGCCTTTTGACGGCCGCAAGCGCTTCTCCGCGATCAAAGTC
>Ga0210395_10003663_pt1 | contig 11771 bp, 7 predicted proteins | sample IncBWH4OmetaG_FD_150861 | JGI IMG/M metagenome (GOLD analysis project Ga0210395, IMG submission 150861) | Forest soil microbial communities from Barre Woods Harvard Forest LTER site, Petersham, Massachusetts, United States - Inc-BW-H-4-O ...
CAATCTCCGTGGTTTCGTCCCGCGCGGCTTCGAACTTCCACCGGCGAACCGCGTCGGTGGCCGCAATGATCAGCGCCGGGCTCCCCCCCAACACCGTCGTCGACTTAACGCTCCCGTTGGGCCGGACGACGACTTCCAGCTTTACCGCACCTTGAATGTGGGCACGCTTCGCAAGTTCCGGATAAACCGGAGCGACTTTTTCGATCGCGCGTCGCGCCCCGTGGTCTTCGGTCTGTGCCATGCCCGCCTGCGTGAATGCAACCCCGCACAGCGTCAGCGCAACCAAGAAACTCTTGCCTCGATGCATAGAGAAGAACCTACCTTCCTGTACTCTATCGGCAGGCAGCGCCCAGCGGAAGTGTCGAAAGTTGAAGTGTCGAAAGTAACGGGTTCCAACCCACTCTGGCCGCTGAGCGCCCTTCTTCGAATAACGACCCAGCCGGGTTTTTGCATCGGGAGCCGTCCCTGACGAATCAAAAGTGAGACGATATGCTATGACCGAGAAAGGTCGTCCCGAAGACTTCCTTTATAATGGGACTTTTTCAGAACCGAAAATGCCCCGCTGCTTGCCTCATACAATCAGATCTGTTGCTTTCGCCCTGATCCTGCTCCCAAGCCTCGCCGGCCTCTGGGCTCAGAATTCCACGCCCGTGCCTTCCATCTCTCTTCCCGGCTCGCAGAGCCCGTTCACCGGCAGCGAGCCTGAGGGCAAAGCCTCCCCTGAAGTTTTGCAACTAAGCTTCCAGGAGGCCATCGACCGCGGACTCCGCAACAACCTCGGCCTTTTGCTCTCCGGCGATCAGACCATCACAGCGCGCGGCGAGAAATGGAAGGAACTGAGCAACCTTCTGCCCAACCTCTCGGCCCGCATACAGGAAGACGCGCAAACCGAGAGCCTCACGGCCTTGGGCTTCCAAAAGCTTTTCCCGCTACTTACCCCCAAAGGCACCCCTCCGACCGCTTTCCCGGCGGTAATTCCGGCCTTCAACTATTTCGACGCGCGCGCCTCGGTCACTCAATCTCTCTTCAGTTTCCACGACATCGAAAAGGAACGCGCCGCCTCCCAGAGTTTGAAAGCGGCGCAATACAGCTTCAAAGACGCGCGTGAGTTGGTAGTGCTTGCTGTGGGAAACGCTTATTTGGTGGCCATTGCGACCGCCGCTCGCATCGAAACCACCGAAGCTCAGGTTAAGAACGCCCAGGCCCTGTACGGCAAAGCAGTCGATCAGCAGAGAGCCGGACTAAGTCCAGCCATCGATACCCTGCGCTCTCAAGTCGAGTTGCAAACTCGCCAGCAGCAACTCATCGCCGCGCGCAACGATTTCGACAAACAGAAACTTTCCTTAGCTCGAGTCATCGGTCTGCCTCTGGGTCAGCAATTTGTTCTCACCGAGAAAGCTCCCTATCAAGAGCTCACCCCCTTGCCTCTTGAGGTGTACCTGCAGCGTGCATACACGTCGCGCTCCGACTACCAGGCCGCGCAGGCGCAGGTACGGGCCGCAGAACTTTCGCGCCGCGCTGCAACCGCCGGACACTATCCCAGTCTCGACTTCAACGCGAACTACGGCGACATCGGCGTCACCCCGGCGCAATCCAATGGAACCTGGCAGGTGAATGGCGGCCTGAACATTCCAATTTTTGCCGGAGGGAAAACCCACAGTGACGTTCTCGAAGCCGATGCCCAGTTGAAGCAGGCGCGCTCGCAATTGAACGATCTGCGCGGCCGCATCGACTATGAAGTTCGTGCCTCGTTGCTGGACTTGACTTCCGCCGCCGAGCAAGTCGAAGTTGCCCGCAGCTCCGTCGATTTAGCGGAGCAGACCCTCGCCCAATCCGAAGATCGCTTCACCGCGGGCGTAGCCGACAACCTCGAATTGGTTCAGGCGCAAGAGTCTGTCGCCAGCGCACATGAGAGTTACATCCAGAGTCTCTACGCGCATAATCTTGCCAAGATTGAACTGGCCCACGCTATCGGAGATGCCGAACACGCAGTCGAACGCTATTTGAAAGGCCAACACTAACTCAAACCCATGGACCAGACGACGCAAAGTCCGCCCACCGCTCCACTGCATCGGCGCGAAACCGATCGACGCGAGAACGATCGGCGCGAGAACGAGCCACGCGAAAACACTCAGCCCGAAAGCCGTACCCAGCCCTTGCCTTCCACCGAGCGCGACTTCCATACCGTCCCTTCGCGCACCGCCAGTCCCGCCTTTCGCATCGCCCTCACCATCGCGGTAGTAGTGCTGCTGGTGGCAGGGTTCTTCGTCCTCCGCTACGTCACCCGTTACGAATCCACCGATGATGCCGAAGTGGATGGTCACATCAATTCCATCAGCACCCGCATTTCCGGCCACGTCGTGAAGCTCAATGTCCAGGACAATCAGTACGTGCAGGCAGGCACCGTGCTTGTGGAAATCGATCCCGCCGATTACCAGGTCGCCTATGATCGCGCCAAAGCTGATTTCGATAGCGCCCGTGCGGCGGCCGCGGCAGCCGGCGTTGACGTTCCCATCACTTCCGTCAACACCAGCAGTCAGGTTTCAACCGCAGATGCCGATGTAGCCAGCGCCCAGGCGGGCATCGCGGCCGCCAAACAACAGTTTGCCGCGTCCAAGGCCCAGCTCGACCAGGCCGAAGCCAATAACGTCAAAGCGCAGGACGATCTCGCCCGCTACAAGCAGTTGGTAGACAAACAAGAAATCTCCGAGCAGCAATACGATCAGGCTGTCGCCGCTGCCAGAGCCGATGCCGCCGCCGTTGAGGCCGCCCGCGCGATGGCTGACGCCGCGCAGTCCCAGGTAACTCAGGCCCAGCAAAAGCTGGCGCAGTCGCAAGCCAGCTGGCGCAACGCCCAGACTGCTCCCAAACAAATGCAGGTCATGCGCTCTCGCGCCGAATCAGCCCTCGCAGAAGCGGAACTCAAACGAGCCGACCTCGACCAAGCCGGACTGAATCTGCAATACACCAAAGTGATTGCTCCCGTCGCCGGTGTAGTCAGCGATCGCACCGTCGAAGTCGGACAGAACGTCGCGCCCGGACAGGAGCTAATGAAAATCATTCCTCTTAACGACGTCTGGATCACCGCCAACTTCAAAGAGACCCAGCTTCGCGAGATGAAAGTCGGCCAGGCAGTCACGGTGGATGTCGATGCCAACGGAAGAAGCTACAAAGGCAAGGTCGACAGCATCTCCGGAGGAACCGGCGCGCGTTTCAGTCTCCTGCCTCCCGAAAACGCCACCGGCAACTACGTAAAAGTCGTGCAACGCATTCCGGTCAAGATCGTACTCAATCCCGGAGAAAACAAAGATCAGTCGCTGCGGCCCGGCATGTCGGTCGTCCCCAAGGTGTGGATTCGGCAATGAGCGCCGCAGCGCCACCGCTCCAGAACGCTGACGTCTGGCGTCCCGCGATCAATCCCTGGGTCATCGCCATCACGGTGACGCTGGCGACTTTCATGGAGGTGCTCGACACTTCCATCGCCAACGTATCCCTGCCGCATATCGCCGGCAGCCTCTCCGCCGGCCAGGACGAAAGTACCTGGATTCTCACTTCTTATCTTGTCTCGAACGCAATCATCCTCCCGCTGAGCGGCTGGCTCTCCTCCATCATGGGCCGCAAGAATTTCTACATGAGCTGCGTGGCCCTGTTCACCATCAGTTCTTTCCTGTGCGGGCTCGCCCCGAATCTGGCCACGCTCATCGTTTGCCGCGTCCTGCAAGGCGTGGGCGGCGGCGGTTTGCAACCCAGCGAACAGGCCATTCTTGCCGACACTTTCCCTCCCGCCAAGCGCGGCATGGCATTCGCCGTCTACGGCATCGCCGTAGTCACTGCACCCGCCATCGGTCCCACTCTCGGCGGCTGGATCACCGACAATTTCACCTGGCGCTGGATTTTCTTCATCAACATCCCCGTCGGCATCATTTCACTCCTGCTCACTTCGCGGCTCATTCAAGATCCACCTTTTCTCAAGCGCCGCAAGCTGAGCGAAACCACCATCGACTACGTCGGCCTCGGTTTTGTAGCTCTGGGTCTCGGAGCCTTGCAGATCGTCCTCGACAAAGGGCAGCGTGACGATTGGTTCGAATCCCATTTCATCGTGATCCTCTCTTTGATCGCCGCGGTTTCCCTTATCTTCGTGATTTTCTGGGAGTGGCATCACAAGGACCCCATCATCGATCTTCACCTGTTCCGCGATCGCACCTTCGGAATCTCCAACCTGTTGATGTTCATGTTAGGTTTCGCCCTGCTCGGCAGTACGCTCCTGCTGCCCTTGTTCTCCCAGACCCTGCTCGGCTATACCGCGGAGCGAGCCGGCTTGGCGCTCATGCCGGGCGGCTTCACCATTATTCTTCTGCTGCCCCTGGTTGGATTCTTGCTCTCGCGCTACAGTCCGCGATGGCTTCTGTTCTTCGGTTTGGTTGTGCTTTCCGGTTCGCTGTTCTACATGACCGGTTTTAATCTCGATATGGATTTCCGCATGGTTGCCGGCGCCCGCGTCTTCCAGGCTGCGGGGATGGCTTTTCTTTTCGTTCCCATCAACACCGCTGCCTATGCATTTCTTCCTCGCGAAAAGAACAACGCCGCTTCCGGCTTAATGAATCTTGGCCGCAACATCGGTGGCAGTTTTGGCATTTCGCTGGTCACCACCTTGCTCGATCGCCGCACTCAGGTTCACTTGAACGATTTGTCCCGCCATCTCAGCGCGTCCAATCCCGCATTCCAGGCGATGATGAAGGGCGCAACCCAGGCCATGCGGACACACGGTTCGAGCGCGACCTTTGCCACCCAACAGGCCTACGCCCTAGTCGAGGCTACCCTCCAGCGGCAAGCCGCCATGCTGGCCTATCTCGACGATTTCCGCCTTCTCGCCATATGCATCCTCGCCATGGTTCCCCTTGTCTTCCTGATGAAAAAAGGCAAGCCCGGCGGCGGATTAGCAGTACACTGATCCGCGGCAAACTGCAGAGCGCGGGAAGGGCACGATAATGGTGCAGCGTGCCGAAACACTTATGTGTGGACAGCCGCCTTCGGCTGTCCAGTCGAGCGCAGCTCGACTTTGCTCGCAACGCAAGAGTTCGGGAAGGGCACGACTTCAGTCGTGCCGTAAAGTCGTCGAAAATGATCTCGCGCTTCAGCGCCTGAGGTTGCGTGTTTCTCTGCGACTGCCAGAGCACTATCATTTGGAGGGGCATGTTCCGTCTAATCACCATCGAGCGCGAATACGGCTGCGGTGCTGCCGCCATCGCTGAAAGCTTGGCCCTCCATCTGGGCTGGAAGCTCTGGGACCACCTGCTCACCGAAGAAATCGCCCGCCTCGCTCATGTCGATATTTCCTCCGTCTCGCGCTGCGACGAGCGGATGGACAGCGGCCTTCACCGCCTCGCCAAGGCTTTCTGGCGCGGCAGCTACGAGCGCGGCTCCGCCTTGGGCGATCAGGTCTTCGACGCCGACCGCATGGTGAAGATGATGGAGCAGATCGCTCCCAGAATCGCGCGGGAAGGGAATGCGGTAGTGGTCGGCCGCGCTGCTCCTTACTTCCTGCGCGAGCAGTCCGACGCCTTCCACGTTTTTCTCTACGCGCCGCGCGCCGAAAAAGTGCACCGCATCCTGCAAGAGGGATGCCCCCGATCGGCAGCGGAGGAACTCGTCGACACCGTCGACCGCGAACGCGTCACCTTCGTCAAACACTACTTCGACGCCGACTGGCCCACCCGCTCCCTCTACCACGTCATGATCAACACAGCAGTAGGAAACGAATCCGTAGTCGAGACGATTCTTACCACCATGCGCCTGGTCGAAGGCCGCCCGAAGGCCACCGACTATGAACGCCCCAGGGTGCCAAGCTCCTTCTAGCCGACGGCGGCGCAGGAGAGGTTCGAATCAGGGCACGCATTCATGCGTGCCGATAGGTCGGTTCAGGAAGGGCACGACTTCAGTCGTGCCGTTGAACCTCTGGAAATTTGTCCGCGCTTCAGCGCCTGAGCTATTTTCTTCCGTCCTCGAAAACTGTCACCATCGCCCACAATTCCCTTGACTTCAACTCGGAACCCTGCAATCCTTAGTATTGCTATACGCATTGGATATTTGACAATTCAATAGCATCGAGATAACCCTCAAGGACTCAATATTTTGCAAGCCGAGCCCTTGATTCACGGTGTTTTGCCTATCGCAGGGCGGCTAAGTCCTATGTATGGAATATTTTGCGGGCAAGTCGTTTATTTCCAGTATTTTAGCCAGATCGGTGTAGATCGGCGATCCGCAACTGGCTGATTCCAGGGATCTTACGCAGATCGATCTGAATATTTTTGCGAGTCCGGTCCTGGCCACCGACTACTAACCACTGACCACCACTCTCCGCGGCGCCGGACAACAACCCTCCTCGCAAACATCCGCCCGCGGCCCGAGCAATCCTAACGCCCTGCGCTCCGACCCCGGATTCATCCGCTCCACAATCAGCTCGCGAATCATGCCGATAAATTTCGGATGCGCGCCCACAGTCTTCGCCCGCGTCATCGGCAAGCCCAGCGAATCGCAGAGCTGCCGCGCTTCCACATCCAGGTCGTACACCACTTCCATATGATCGGAGATAAAACCGATCGGCCCCAGCACCACAGACGACGCCAAATTCTCCGCCTTCACTCGGCGCAGGTAATCCAGAATGTCCGGCTCGAGCCAGGGTTGTCCCGGAGACCCGCTGCGGCTTTGGTACACCAGAACGTCGTTCTGATGATTCAGCCCACCCGAAACCAGCCGCCGCACTTCCTCGAGTTGTGCCACATAATCGGAAGTGTTCGCCATCGAAACCGGAATGCTATGCGCTAGGTAGACGATCTGCACATTTCCCTGCGCGTCTGAGGGAACGGCCCGCAGCGCATCCCCCACGCGTTCGACCGTAGCTTCGATGAATGCGGGATGGTTGAAGAACGCCCGCAGCTTCTCCACTTCCGGCGCACCCTCTCCGACTTCGCTTCGTGCCCGCGCAATGTCCTCGCGATACTGCCGGCATGATGAGTAAGAGCTGTAGGCCGAAGTTACAAACGCCAGCGACCGCCGGATGCCATCCTGCTTCATCTGTCGCAGCGTCTCAGGCAGCAGAGGATGCCAGTTTCGGTTCCCCCAATAGATTGGAAGCTTCGGCCCATTGCGCTCCAACTCCTCTCGCAGCGCGGCAATCAGTTCACGCGTCTGCTGGTTGATCGGGCTCTTGCCCTCGAAATGGTAATAGTGCTCGGCGACGGCCAGCATCCGTTCGCGTGGAACGTTCCGTCCGCGCAGCACATTTTCGAGGAAGGGAATCACCTCTTCTTTCGATTCCGGACCACCGAAAGAGACAACTAGAATAGCGTCGTAATTCATGCCGGGATGAGTTTCGAGACTCGACTGCCGAAAACTCAATTTTAGAGTGTACTGCGGCAAGCGCCTCAAACGGGAAGCTAGAACGTGAATCGCGCTGAAAACTGCAGTACGCGGGGCAGACCGTCTGGACTGATTTCCTGCAGCGCTCCAAAATTGCCCGGACCCGAATTCGGCACGAGATAGCAGTTCTGGTTTAGTGTCACGCCGTCGCCGCAGTTGTTTCCGACGGGGTTGTATTGGATCTGGTTGATGCCGTTGCCGTTCTGCACGTAGTAGTTGGGATGGTTGAACAGATTGAAGGCTTGCGCCTGAAATTTCAGCTCCTTGCCCTCGCGGATGGCAAAACTGCGGCCCAGCCCAACATCGATTCTCTCCAGCCAGGGTCCGTAGAAAGAATTCAGGCCAATTCCCGGAGTCGGACCTGCGCCATTAATGCCCCCTGCAGTTGCCGCGGAGTCCTGGTTGAAGGCGGTGTCGTTCAAGTTGTCGTCGCTTGCGTTGCAACACGCTGTGCCTAACAAACCTGCGTAGGGACGGCCGGAGGAGAACTCCATGACACTGCTCAGCGTCCAGTTGGAGAGTAGCATCCGCCCGGTTCCTGAGCTGGTCAGTGTCTCCAGCCGGGGCTGGTAGACAGCGGCAAAACTAAGTCGATGCCGCTGGTCGAGCAGCGAGGGAGCGTGGGTATTGCTGAAGTCAAACTGATTGTTGAAGTCCATGCCGTCGAGCATGATGCTCTTGGCGAATGTATAAGCAAATTGCAGCGATAGGCCTCGCGACATGCGGCGCTGCAACTGCACAAAGAAAGAGTTGTAATAGTTTTGCGCCGGGCTGATGAGCTCCTGGATCTGGCCCAGGTTGGAGTTGATGCGGCCGTCTTTCAGCAGGCCGTTGTCCATATTCGGCAGGATGATGGTGGGTCCGGTGCAGGGCGCTGAAGTCGCGTTGGGCGGACAGACGGTGTATGTGGTCGTGCCTTGCAACGGCTCCAGGTTCACGTCATAGGCGCTTCCAGAAATAATGTGGACTCCGTGATTCCACATGGTGCCGATACTCACGGTGGTGTTCTCGAAAATCTCGCGCTCAATCTGCAAGCTCGCCTGCAAAATATAGGGCACCCTAAACTGCGGAGAAACGAGGGAAATGTCCGGGGAGACCGAGAACAGAGGGGAATTACCTGGGAGGATAGTCGGAAACGTCGGCGTTTGCTGGTTCGGAGGACCTGAGCTGTAACTGGCGCTTGCCTCCGATTGCTGAGACGGCAGCCCGTTCGAGATCACCGCGTTGCGGTAGTTCAGTCCGTTCATGTTGGTGTAGAACATGCCGAACCCTCCGCGCACTACGGTCTTCGAAGCCGGCTGCCAGGCAAATCCCAAACGCGGCGCCACGCGTTGAAATTGGTTGGGATACTGTCCGGTGAGGGGGAAGGCCGGATTTTCGGCGGGCTGTGGGTAGATCTGGAAATCCTCGCGCAAGCCCATTTCGAGCGTCAACTGCGGCAATGCTCGGAACGTGTCCTGCACATAGAATCCGTAGTAAGGCACCGCAAAAGAAAAAGTCGGGCTCCCCGCAGCCTGACTGAAGTTGATGTATTCCCCCAGCGCAAAAGCTTCCAGATTCGGAAATTCATACAGGCCGAGCGGCGACCCGAAGTCGACCGCTTCATTCGGATCGGCGCCGCCGTCATTGGTGTCCGCATCCCAGGAGCGGTTAAAGTCGAAACCGAATTGCAACGTATGTTTGCCGATCACGTAATCGATACGGTCGGCTAGAGAGTACTGTCTCTCAAAAACGCTTCCGATGGAGAACGCAGGGTTTCCCAGAGTAAACGCGGCGGGACTGTCCAGAATCACCGTCGGCGTGTTCGGAGCCAGACCGGTCGGGGTCGAGATCTCGTTATCCTGCGAAGTGCTGGCGTGAAATTCGTTCAGCAGTCGGGAAGAGAAGGTGTGCGTCCAGCCCACGCTGGCCTGAAAGGTGCGGACGTAGGCGTTGGCCAGCGTCTGCGTTCCATAGTTACCCACGGTCGGGTCAAGAATGACGCCTCCGGGTGAGTTGAAGCGGTTCGCATTGATGCTAAGAAACAGGCTATCGCGGTTAGTGGCCTGGTAGTCGAGGCGCGGCGTAATCACCCAATCATTGCCACTTCTAGCTTTGGTGCCGAGATTGGAATTCAGCGCGTTGATGGTGTTCGACACTTGCTGCAGGTATACCGGATTGGCCGGGTCCGGTGCGGCGTCGTTGCCCGGGATCGGCAAGGGGCCGTTCGGCGCAGGAAGCGTTGTTCCAGCGGGAATACCGAAGTTGGCGGTCAGGAATGAAGCCAAGTTCGACGAGTTCGTCGCTAACGCCGAGTTGATGACGGGGATCGGATTGTTTCGCAGTTGCTGTTCATAATCCATGAAGAACCATAAACGATCGTGCAGGATCGGCCCGCCCACCCCGCCGCCGAATTGCTGCAAGTCATCTTCCGGCTTGGGATTGCCCGCGGCCTCATCGAGCGCGTCATTCGCTCCAGTCGCCGAGTTGCGGTTGTAATAAAACGCGCTGCCGTGAAACACATTGGTACCCGACCGGGTCACTGCGTTGACGAACCCGGCCCCACCGCCATAGACCGCCGAGTACGGGCTTACTGAGACCTGAAACTCCTGGATCGAATCCTCGCCATACAGATACGGAATACGATTGCGGCCCACGATGTCGGCGAAGTAGTTGTTGGTGGCGTTGCTTCCATCGACCGTGAATGCGTTGGAACCATTTCCGTTGGCGTATCCCGAATCCTCGCCGCCTTGCTGTCCGGCAACACTCACCAGTCCGGTGTCGCCGTCGTAGCTGGTGTTCGGCGTCAGCATCATAAAGTTAGTGTATTTTCTTCCGTTAAGCGGCAACTCCTCAATCAGCGAGCGGTCGATCACGGTGCTGGCCGAGGATTCCTCCGGCCGCAGCAGCGGCGTGACCCCGACTACCTTAACTGTGTCGCCACTCGCTCCCAGCTGCAGCTTGATATCCTGCGACGTGGTATTTCCTACCCGCACTTGCACCAGGGCCTGGACGTCGCGAAATCCTTTAAGGCTTGTGGTGACTGAGTAAGACCCCGGCATGAGGACCGGAAACCGGTAAAGTCCAGCATGGTTTGTTTCGGCAGATTGTTGCACGCCGGTGGCGAGGTTTCGCAAAAGAACCGACGCTCCCGGCGCGACCGCTCCGCTCTGGTCGGTGATCCGTCCGCCCAGCGCGCCGGTCAATACCACATTCTGCGCGGTCAAAACTCCACAATTCGCCAGCGCAATCACAACACCGAACACTGCCAGGCAGTTGGCCACTGGATGACTTGGTCGAAGGACAGATTCTCTCTTCATCTTGTTCGTAATGATAATCGGCCGGCTTCAAGGAAGGCCAGTCTTGGCGCGGACGGCGCTCCTTTTGCCGCCAATGCGAATCCAATCAAATTAGCAGGACATCTTCAGCTACTACCAGAACGCGTAACATTCTGGAAGCGACGTGGCGAGACCGATTGGGCCGGCAAATGGCCCGCGAGCGCAGCCGACCCCGAGTCATCAATGGCCCGTGGTACGCTTCTTTGGAAACGACGGGGGAGAAAGACTAAAGTTGATCCGCAGGGTCTTTAAGGCATTTCAATACCGCGATTTCCGCCTGATGTGGGTGGGTGCCTGCACCTCGAGCATCGGCACCTGGATGCAGATCGTAGCTCAGGGCTGGCTGATTTACAGGCTAAGCCACTCCGCATTTTTGCTGGCACTGGATCAATTTCTCGGCGGCATCCCGATCTTTCTGTTCTCTCTGATCGGCGGCGTGGTGGCCGATCGCGTGGAGCGCCGAAAGATTCTTCTGGCCTCGCAGTATGTGCAGATGTTCTCCGCCACAGTGCTCACCATTCTAGTGACGACCGGCCTGGTACACGTCTGGCAGATTCTCTGTCTTTCTTTCGTTTCCGGCTTCGCCCAGGCCTTCGGCGCACCAGCCTATTCGGCGCTGATTCCCACGCTGGTCGACAAGGACGACATGCCGAACGCCATCGCTCTGAATTCTATCCAGTTCAACGTGGCAGTCATGGTTGGGCCGGCACTGGCAGGGCTGGTCCTGGCGAAGTTGGGAGAGAAGTGGTGTTTCGGCCTGAACGCGCTGTCGTTCCTCGCTCCCATCGTGTCGTTGTCGATCATTACCACGCGCTTCCTGCCGGTGAAAACCACGGAGACAATGTTCTCCAGCCTCAAACAAGGTATCCAGTTCACACGCAAGCAAGGCTCCATGGAAGCGCTGATTGTGCTGGCTTTCTGCATGACCGCCCTGGGCATGCCGATGCGAACTTACATTCCAGTATTCGTGAAAGACATCTTCCATCGCGGTCCCGAGACCTACGGCAATCTGCTGGCGCTCATGGGGCTGGGATC
>Ga0210395_10003671_pt1 | contig 11763 bp, 9 predicted proteins | sample IncBWH4OmetaG_FD_150861 | JGI IMG/M metagenome (GOLD analysis project Ga0210395, IMG submission 150861) | Forest soil microbial communities from Barre Woods Harvard Forest LTER site, Petersham, Massachusetts, United States - Inc-BW-H-4-O ...
CCACCCGCCCGCCCCGGCGGCCAAAAGAGTTTGTCCGCGGCCGGGCGCAGGCGACACAATCCATGATCATGAGCCTCGACAGGCGGCCGATCACGCCGGACGACGCGGCGGCCTGGGCCGCGCTGATCGCGGCGATCCGGGACGCGGACGGCAGCGACTATTACATCAACGAGCAGGAACTGCGGGAGGAATTCGACAACCCGAATCTGGATTTTGCCCGCGGCTCGATCGCGATCTGGGACGGCGGCACGATGGCCGGCTGTGCCGTGCTGGCCTGCCGCAGCGTCGCCGACCCTGTGCACAACATGCGGCAGGAGGGCGGCGTGCATCCCGCCTACCGTGGCCGGGGCCTTGGCGGGGACCTGCTGGCTTGGGCCGAGCAGGCCGCCGTCCCGCTGCACGAGGAGCGCTTCGCAGGACATCCGCTGGCGCTGTCGAGCGGCGTCTTCTCGCTGAACGCCGGGGCCGCTGCCCTGCACCAGGAGCGCGGCTACCAGGCGGTGCGCTGGTTCCACTCGATGCTCAGGGACTTGTCGGCGGCCATCCCGGAGGCCGTGATCCCGGACGGCGTGCAGATCACCGGCTACACCGCCGACCAGGCCGAAGCCGCCCTGCTGGTGCGCAACGAATCCTTTCGAGACCACTGGGGATCGACGGATGTCACCGAGCAGAACTGGGCGCATTCCCTGGCCCAGCGCGCGTTCCGGCCCCGGTTCAGCTTCCTGGCCTACGCCGGGCCCGAGCCGCTCGGCCTGCTGCTCAGCCACGAGTACGACGCTTACACCGAGCAGACCGGCCGGCGTGACCTGTACATCGCCATCGTCGGCACCCGCGCGGCGGGCCGCAAGCGGGGCATCGCCACGGCCCTGCTGGTGACGGCCATGTCCGCCGCGCGGGCGGACGGATACGACCAGGCGTCACTGACGGTCGACGCCGACTCGCTCACCGGGGCCGTGGGCCTGTACCAGCACGTCGGGTTCGCGGTGGACACGACCTGGGTCACCTACCAGAAGCAGCTCAGCTGAGCCCCGGCCTGCAGGTTATCGCCATGGAGCAGGTTCAGGGTCAGCCGATCGGTGGATGCGCTCCGCCGACCGGCCCACCGCGGGGTTCATCCGCCGGATTGGCTAGCCGGTCGATGTACTCCCGGCGCTTTGCTGAGACCCTCGCTGTACTAAGCGCAAAAGGACGGCAGCCGGAAGGATGGAGCATGTCCACTCTGATCGGGGGAACATCATGGTAGGCACGTCTCAGGCATCGACACAGGACACGCAGGCGCCCGCCGCGCAGTCGAGGGACCTGCGCAAGACGTACGGCACCGGGCAGGCTGTGGTCCATGCCCTGGCCGGGATCAACGTGACGTTCGAGCGCGGCCGGTTCACGGCCGTCATGGGCCCGTCGGGCTCGGGCAAGTCGACGCTCATGCACTGCATGGCCGGATTGGACCGGCCGACGTCCGGGCAGGCGTTCGTGGGCGGGCTGGACATCGGGACGCTCGATGACACCGGCCTGACCCGGCTCAGGCGGGACCGGGTGGGCTTCGTATTCCAGTCCTTCAACCTCATCCCGACGCTGTCCGCGACCGAGAACATCACCCTGCCCGCCGCCCTGGCGGGCAGGAAGGTCGACCAGGGCTGGTTCGATTACCTGGTCAAGCAGCTGGGCATCGCCGACCGGCTGGCACACCGGCCCAGCGAGATGTCCGGCGGCCAGCAGCAGCGGGTCGCGTGCGCCCGGGCGCTGATCAACAAGCCCGACCTCATCTTCGCCGACGAGCCCACCGGCAACCTGGACTCCAACGCCTCTGCCGACCTGCTGGAGTTCCTGCGGCGATCGGTGACCGAGCTCGGCCAGTCGATCGTCATGGTGACGCACGACCCGCGGGGTGCCGCCTACGCCGACCGGGTCGTCTTCCTGGCCGACGGGGCCGTGGTGGGCGAGCTGCAGCAGCCGACCGCCGATTCGGTCCTGGAGCGCATGCGGACGCTGGGGGCCTGACATGCGGAACGTGACCATCAAGGGCCTGCTGGCCCATAAGCTCCGGCTGGCGCTGACCGCGCTGGCCATCGTGCTCGGCGTCACCTTCATCTCAGGTACGTTCGTGCTCACCGATACCTTGCACAACACGTTCGGCGTGCTGTTCGGGGACATCTACCAGAAGGTCGACTTCCAGGTGCGCGGGGTCGCGCAGCTCGGCAGCGGCGCCAACGCCTCGCGCAACGAGCTGCCCCAGTCGCTGCTGGCCACGGTCCGCGGCGTGCCCGGCGTAGCCGTCGCGCAAGGCGAGGTCTCCGGCTATGCCCAGTTCGTGGCCCGCGACGGCAAGGCCATCTCCACCGGCGGCGCGCCCACCCTGGCCGTCAGCTTCGACCCGGATCAGCAGCTGTCCAGCCTGCACCTGATCGCGGGCGGCGCGCCGGTGACCTCCGACGACGTGGTGATGGACGCCGGGACGGCGCAGAAGTACGACTTCAGCGTCGGCCAGCAGGTCACCGTCCTGTCGGCCGGACCGACCCGCAGTTACACCATCACCGGTATCGCCGAGTTCGGGTCGGCGAACAACCTGGCCGGGGCGACGCTGGCCGCGTTCACGCTGCCGACCGCCCAGTCCGTGGTCCAGGAGCCGGGGAAGCTCGACGACATCAACGTGCTGGTGGCCCCCGGCGCCAGTAAGCCCGCGGTGCAGCAGGCCATCGCCCGGATCCTGCCGCCCGGGGTGCAGGTGGTCACCGGGCAGACCGTGGTGAACGAGAGCACCGACGCGGTCAACCAGGACCTGTCCTTCTTCTCCACCGCGCTGCTGGTCTTCGCCTTCATTTCGCTGTTCGTCGGCGGCTTCACCATCTTCAACACGTTCTCGATCATCGTCGGTCAGCGGACCAGGGAGCTGGCCCTGCTGCGCATCGTCGGCGCGAGCCGGCGTCAGGTGTTCCGTTCGGTGCTCGGCGAGGCCGGCCTGGTCGGCCTGCTGTCATCGGTGATCGGCCTGGGCCTCGGCGTGCTGGCCGCGCTCGGGCTCGAGGCGCTGCTGCGCGGGTTCGGCATCACGCTGCCGCCCGGTTCCCTGGTGTTCGAGCCTCGGACCGTGCTGGTCGGGCTGCTCGTCGGGGTCGGCGTGACGGTCGTAGCCGCCATCGGCCCGGCCCGCCGCGCCGTGCGCATCCCCCCGGTGGCCGCGCTGGACGACCGGCAGTCGTCCGCCGGGCCCTCGCTGCGGCGCAGGTTCATCTGGGGCGCCGCCGTGGCCCTGGCCGGCGTGGCCCTGCTGATCGTCGGCCTGGCCAAGCCCGCCATTGCGCTGGTCGGCCTGGGTGCGGTCGCCATCTTCGTCGGTACCGCCACGCTGGCCCCGGCTCTGGCCCGGCCGCTGTCCAGCGTGATCGGCCGCCCGCTGGCCCGGCTGCTTGGGGAGCCGGGCAAGCTCGGGCGGGAGAACTCGATGCGCAGTCCCCGGCGTACCGCCCAGACCGCCTCGGCGCTCATGGTCGGCCTCGCCCTGGTCGCCGCCATATCGGTGTTCGGCGCCTCGCTGTCCCGGTCGGCCACCAGCAGCGTGGATCAGGCCGTGAAGGCTGATCTGATCGTGACGGCCACCGGGTCGGGAGAGCTGAGCAACTCCGTGCTGCCCAAGGCCTCGGCCGTGCCGGGCGTCACCGCGACCAGTACCGTCTACGGCGGCCAGTTCGAGTTCCAGGACTCTCTGGTCAGTCTCACCGCGGTGTCCCCGCAGAACCTGGCCAACACGGTCATCCTGCGGATGTCCGCTGGCACCCCGGCCGCCCTGGGCCAGGGTGAGCTGCTCGTCGACTCCACCACCGCGAAGTCCAAGCACCTGTCGGTCGGCGACACCGTGCCGGCCAGGTTCGCGCTGACCGGTGCCACCACGCTGCGCATCGGCGGGATCTACCAGGCCAATGCCCTGATCGGCAGCTACCTGGTCAGCTCGGCGTTCTTCCTGTCTCACTACTCGCAGCAGCCCCCGGCCGCGCTGCTGCTGGACACGGGCGGCAGCGCCGCCGTGAACCAGGCGGTCACCAACGCCCTGACCCCGTACGCCAACGTGCAGGTCCAGACCCGGGCCCAGTTCGAGCAGACCCAGGTATCCGCCGTCAACCAGCTGCTCGGGCTGGTCTACGCGCTGCTCGCCCTGGCGGTGATCATCGCGCTCATCGGCATCGTGAACACGCTCATGCTCTCGGTGTTCGAGCGCACCCGTGAGATCGGCCTGCTGCGCGCCATCGGCATGCGGCGCCGTCAGGTCCGAATCATGATCCGGACCGAATCGGTGATCCTGGCCATCTTCGGCGCCGTCATCGGGATCATCATCGGCACCGGCATGGGCATCGCGCTGGTCTCCTCGCTGAAGCAGCAGGGCATCACCGACCTCGCGGTGCCGGGCTCCAGCCTGGTGATCTTCCTGGTGCTCGCGGCTCTGCTCGGGCTGGTCGCTGCCAGCTGGCCGGCCCGCCGGGCGGCCAAGCTGGACGTGCTGGCGGCCATCGCCGCGCAGTAGCGCGCCCGCCCTATCTGCTCGCGGGACCCGGCCCCGGCCGGGTCCCGCGGCGTCAGCGCACCCGGCGCGGCGGATGCCAGACGCGCACCGTCAGCGCATCGGTCCTGGGCAGTTTCGCCGGCGGCAGCGGGGACTGGTCGACGACGAGGCCGTCGACCGGCATGGGATGCTCGGTCAGCCGGACCGCGGTGATGGCCAGGCCCATCCGGCCGGTCACCTCCAGGCACACGGCGTAGAACAGGCCGCGCAGGTCCGGCACCGGCACCCGGCGCGACGGCCGGGGATGCGGCGCCAGCCAGTCGGTCACCGCCATCAGTCCGCCCAGTGCTGACTGGACGGACAGGCCGCCGGCGAAGCTGAAGTCAGACGGTCCCCAGCCCGGATCGGAAGGGAGGCCCCCGGTCCCGGCCAGGCCCCCGCCGTCCCGCTGGAAGCCGGCTGCTTCGTCGTAGCGTTTCCGGTTCACCGGATCGCCCAGCACCCGCCGCGCCGCGTCGAGGATCTCCTGCGCCCGCGAGGCGGCCGTGATCACCTTCGGCGACGCGCCGGAGATCATGTCCGGCCGCAGCAGGCTGGCCTTGGCCTCGTAGGCCTGCTGGATCCGCTCCGGCGAGGCGCCCGGCAGCACGCCGAGGATGTCATACCAGGTGATGCCGGGTTCCGTCGCGGCCGCGGGATCGGGTCTGGGCACACCTCATATGATCCTGGACCGGTCAAGACCGCGCACCCGGAGCCGCGGCACTTACCCGCGCCTAGCATGCCCTAGGCTGCCGGGGTGGAGTACCTCACGGCCGCCGAGCGGACCGGGGAGTGGCTGCTGTCCGTGGCCGAGCGGGACCCGCGGGGCTGGTCCTGGCCGGCCCGGCCCAGCGTGTCGGCCGAGGTCGAACCCGGCCTGGGCTGGGGGACCGCGGCGCCGGCGCTGTTCTTCGTGGAGGCCTTCCGGACCACCGGCGACGAGCGCTGGCTGGCGGCGGCGCAGGCAGGTACCCGCTGGATGCAGCACCACCTCACCGCGTCGGCCGAGCAGTGGGCGGGCTGCGGGCTGCTCACCGGGATCGGCGGCTGGGCGGTCGTGCTCGATGAGCTGGCCGCCGCGGCTGGTGACACGCAGGCCGGCGACCTGGCCGGTCGCGTGCTGGAAACGGTCGCGGCCAAGGCCGCCAGGACCGCGGACGGGGTGCACTGGCACGACCTGACCGAGATGGTGTGGGGCACGGCCGGCATCGGGTGCCTCATGCTGGCGCTAGGCCCGGCCTACCTCGGCCCGGCCGCGTTGGACCTGGCCGTCGGCGCGGGGGACTGGCTGCTGGCCCAGGCCGAGCCGGCGGCCGGCGGTATCCGCTGGTCCCTGGGCCGGGCCTGGGAGGCCGAGCACCCACGGAACCGGCGCCGGTACCCGAACTTCGCGCACGGCGCGGCCGGCATCGGCTTCTTCCTGGCCCGGCTGGCGCAGGTCACCGGCGAGCGGCGGTTCGCCGAGGCCAGCCTGGCCGCCACCGGGTGGATCATGACCACGGTCCGCACCGATGACGACACCTGCGCGGCCTTCCACCATGATCCGGGCGGAACCGAGCTGTTCACCCTGGGCTGGTGCCACGGCCCGCCCGGGCTCGGCTGGCTGTTCCGCCAGCTTGAGCTGACGACTGGCTCGGCCGACTGGCGTACCTGGCTGCGCCGCGCCGCCCGCGCCGACCTGGTCAGCGGCATCCCGGCCAGGATAGAGCCCGGATTCTGGGACAACGTGGCCCGCTGCTGCGGTTCGGCCGGGGTGGCGGAGTTCTTCCTCGACCTGCACCGCCTGGAAGGCCGGCCGGAAGATCTGGCCTTCGCCGTGTGCCTGGCCGATGACATCCTGAGCCGGGCTATCAGCGACGAGTCAGGAATGCGGTGGTCGAACTACGAGTACCGCCAGCCCGAGCCGGATCTTCCCCCCGAGACGACCTACATGCAGGGCGCCCCGGGCATCGGCTCGACCCTGCTGCGCCTGCACCGGCAGCTAGCCGGGGACCCGTGGACAGTGCGCTGGCCGCACGCCCCGGCCTGGACCTAGGGCCGGAGCGCGCGGTCTTCGGCGGTGAGCACGGGCATCATGGGAGTCGGCCGCGTGCGGGGGGTGGCGTTTTCCGGGCGCTCGCGGCGGAGCAGCACGAGGCCGAGCGCCGGGGAGATTACTACGGACAGCAGCCCGGCGGCGACCAGGCCTGCGGCGCTGGCGCGGGAGACGACGCCGAGCTGTAGGCCGATCTGGGTCGCCGCGACGATGAACGGGAGCGACGTGGCCTGCAAGATGCCCGCCACCAGCGTGCGCGAGGGGCCGAGCAGGCGCAGGTAGGCCAGCGCGGGGAGGCCGCGTGCGAGGAGGATCGCGAGCAGGAACAGCGGGACGCGGGCAATGGTTGAGGCGCTCGCGAACAGCGCGCTCAGATCGAAGGTCAGGCCGCTGGTGACGAAGAAGATCGGGATGAAAACCCCGAAGCCGACCGCCTCGAGCTTAAGCCGGAACTGGGGATGGGTCGTTGTCTCGTCCCGGTCGAGCAGCGAGAGCAGCGCTCCGGCGGCGAACGCGCCGAGGATCGTCTCCAGGCCGACGCTCTGGGCCAGCGCCGTGAACCCGATCAGCAGCAGGAATGCCGCACGCACGCGGATCTGGGCGGTCGTGTCCTGCAGGCGCCGCAGCACCCGCGAGAGGCTCATCGACCGCTCGGCACTCGCGATCGCGACTCCCACCGACGCCACCACCAGCCCGAAGATGCCGAGCAGGATCAGCCTGCCCGCCGTGCTGGTCGAGCTCTTGCCCGAGAAGAACAGCGAGAGCAGGATGATCGAGCCGAAGTCGGCGATCGAGGCGGCCGCGATCACGAGCTCGCCCAGGCTCGAGCCGATGTTGCCGGAGTCCTTCAGCACCGGGAAGATCACCCCGAGCGAGGTCGCTACGAGCACGATCGCGACGAACAGCGGAGACTTCACGAAGCCGCCCGACCGAAGGCCGATCCCGATCAGGATCGCGATGGCAAATGACAGCGCGAATCCGAGCGCCGTGAGCTTCACGATCCGCCCCCGGAGGCGTTCGGTGTCGATTTCCAGGCCGGAGAGAAAGAGCAGGAACGCTAGCCCCACCAGGGCCAGGATCGAGACTGGGGCATCGGGCTTTACCCAGCCAAGCCCCGAGGGGCCGATCACGATGCCGAGCACGATCTCGAGCACGATCGCTGGCAGCCGGACCCGGGGGAAGAAGCCAAGCGCCAACGGGGCGAGCAGGCCGGCGGCGACCACGATAAGCAGGTTGGTGAACACGGGCAGCCGGTTTCAGTTGCCGGGCGTAAGGCGGTTGGCGTGCGCAGCGCCCCGGATGTTGCTGGTTCTCATGCGTGCTCCTCGGTGCGTGCTGACGATCTGGTCCCGGCAGGCCGGCAGGCCGACGGATGGGCCCGGGTCGGCCTGGGTGCCGCGGGCAGTGACATCGTCATCGTCAGGCCGCCGCCAGGAGTCTGTGCGGGTCGCAGCGTGCCGCGCATCGCCTCGGTCAGGCCGCGGGACACCGTGAGCCCGAGCCCGACGCCAGTGGTGCTGTCGGTGTCACCGAGCCGCTGGAAGGGCGCGAACATCCTGTCCCTGTCCGCCTCGGGGACGCCCGGCCCGCGGTCGATCACGCGCAATTCGATCCGGCCGCTGCGGGCGCTGGCGGTCAGCAACGGCGGTGATCCGGCCGGCGAGTACCGCAGCGCGTTGGCGGTCAGGTTCGCGATGACCCGTTCCATGACCGGCGGGTCTGCCACCACCTGGGGCAGCCCGGGCGGGAGGTCGACCCGCACCCCTCCGGCCGACGGCCCGAGGCCGGCCAGCGAGCACTCGATGATCTCTTCCAGATCGGCCGGGCGGGGGAACACCGACCGTGCCCCGGCCTGCAGCCGGGTCACGTCCAGCAGGGTGGCGGCCAGCTGGGACATCAGATCCAGGGATTCCTCAGCGGTGGCCAGCAGTTCGTCCTGGTCGGCCGCCGTCAGTTGCAGGTCCGGCGAGCGCAGGCAGTTGACCGCCGCGGCCGCGGCGGCCAGTGGCGACCGCAGGTCGTGGCTGACCGCGGCCAGCAGGGCCGCCCGCATCCGGTCAGCCTCTGCGGTCGGCCCGGCCAGCTGCCGTCGCGCCGTCCAGATACCGAGTCGCATGATGGTTCCCGAACGAGGTCCTCCGCGCCGGCGACGGGATCCGTCAGGTCGCCGGCGCGGAGTCGCTCCGGGTCAGGGGTTGGGGTTGGGCGGGCCGAGGTAGGGGAAGTGGGCCAGCAGGTCATCATGCGGCTTGAGGCCGGACGGCGGGACCTTGCCGTTGGTCAGCCAGGCGAAGCGCAGGCTGTACACGTCGTCGGTGGGCACCCGGCCGTTGGGGTAGGTGGCGGGCTGGGTCCGGTCGTAGTGCAAGATGTCGGGCAGGACCTGCAGGGCGGCGGCTTTGGCTTGCTCGGGGGTGTAGCCGCCGGCGTTCTGCAGGATCGCTGACCACGGTTCCAGATAGTTGGCTACGTCGTCGGCGGGCTGGCGGGAGTTGAACAGGTTCTTCTCCCCGTCGGGGTTGATGAACGGGTTGATGGTCGGGTTCCCGCCGCGGTCCAGCTGCTCCAGCACGCCGTTGCTGCGCCGGCTGATGGAGGCCCATACCCCGATGACCGGGCCGTCGCCGAGCATGTCGTCGGGTACCTCGAGCACGATGGAGTCGACGTTGTTGTCGGCGAAATCGTCGTGCCCGGTCCAGGCGAAGCCGTGCAGGGCGCCTTCGACGTCGGCGAAGAACGGGTCGCTGCGCAGTCCGGCGAACAGCCGGATCCGGCCGGCCTGGACGGGCTGGGCGGTGCCGTCGAAGCTGACCGGGATGTCCTCGGCGATCACCTCACCGGCCGGCTCGGGCTGGCGGGCCTGCGCGCCGGTGGCGTACTTGAGGGTCCCGGTCTGCTCGCCGTTCTGGTACTCGGAGAAGGTGAAGCTGAATGCGATGTCGGCCTGGTTGTCGCCGTCGGTGTCGATGTTGATCCGGTAGACCGCGCCGGGGTAGAACTCCGGGCCGGTCACCGGGGCCGGGATCGGCGGCGGGGCACTGGTCGGGTTCGAGTCCATGATCAGCACGGTCGTGCCGGGGTGGTGACGGTGCAGCAGTGTGTGATGATGTTCGGGGCCCTCGGGCGCCTGGAAGACGAACACGTCGGTGAGGTCCAGGCGGCGGTCGTCGCCGGGGAACTTGAGCTTGTCGGCGCTGAAGTGGTTCGACATGGGGTGTGCTTCTTTCTGGGTAGTGGTGCCCGCTTGGTCGGGCTTCAGCTGCGGATGAAGTCGAGCAGGGCGGCGTTGACCTGGGCGGCGTGGGTCCAGGGGATGGCATGCGGACCGCCTTCGATGACGACCAGCTGCGCGTCCTTGATCAGGGCGGGCAGCCGCTGGCCGGTCTTTTCCAGCGGCAGGACCTGGTCCGCGTCGCCCTGCACGACGAGCATGGGCACGTCGATATCGGGCAGGTCGGCGCGGAAGTCGGTGGCCCAGGTGCCGATGCAGGCCACCGCGGCGGTGGCCGAGGCGGTCACGGCCAGGTTCCAGCTGGCCTGGAAGGCCTGGTCGCTGACCAGGGTGCCGCGCAGGGTATCGAAGTTGTAGAAGTTGTCCAGGAACCCCTTCATCCACGCCGGGGTGTCGGCCTGGGCGGCCTGGACGAACCCGTCGAACAGGGATTGCGGCACCCCTTCGATGTTGTCGGCCGTCTGCAGCAGGAACGGCGGGATCGGGGCGACCAGCACGCCCTTGGCCACCCGGGCCGAGCCGCGGCTGCCCAGGTACCTGGTGACCTCGCCGGTGCCCATCGAGTGCCCGACCAGGACGGTCTCACGCAGGTCCAGGTGGTCAAGCAGGGTGGCCAGGTCGGCGGTGAAGGTGTCGTAGTCATAGCCGGTAACCGGCTGGCTGGAGGCGCCGAACCCGCGCCGGTCGTAGGTGATGACCCGGTAGCCGGCCTCCAGCAGGGCCGGGACCTGCTTGTCCCAGCCGCGGCCGCTGAGCGGGTAGCCGTGGATCAGCACCACGGGCTGGCCCGCGCCGTGGTCTTCGTAGTGGATCTCGATGTTGGCGGAGTTTTCCCGGCCGACGGTAACCGCGGGCATGGGGGCGTCCTTCCTGTAGCGGGTAGCTGGTTGATTGGCTCTCGCTTCAGGGTCGCTCCCGGGGACCGCGCATCGCGCCCGTGGTACCCCGGGCCGGAGCCCCGGGTCTGGCGGTGTCCCTATCGGGAGAACACGGGCTTACCGGTGAGCCACCGGCTCCGGCCCCGCGCAGCCAGCGCCCGCTACAGGTGCAGGCTCCTAGGCAGTCACGGACAGCTGGGCCGGGTGAGCCAGCGTCTGGTAGACCACGCAGTAGCGCTCGGTCAGCTTGATCAGCGTCTGGAGCTGCTCAGGGCTGGCGTCGGTGTCCAGGTCGAAGGCCAGGCGGATGGCGCTGAACCCGACCGGCGCGTCCTTGCTGACCGCCAGCGTGCCGCGGAAGTCGAGGTCGCCCTCGGCGCTGACGGTCCCGCCCGCCACGTCGATCTGCAGCGAGGTGGCCACCGCCCGCAGCGTGACCCCCGCGCAGGCCACCAGTGCCTGCAGCAGCATGTCCCCGGAGCAGGCCAGCGAGCCGTCGCCGCCGGTGGCCGGGTGCAGGCCCGCCACGGCCAGGGCCCGGCCGGTGTCCACCGAGCAGGCGATGGCCTGCTCGTCGAGCTGCCCCTGGGCGCGCAAGGTGATGACCGCCTGCTGCGGATCCTCCCGGTAGGCGTCCTTGAGCGGCTGCTGGACAGCCCGCAGCTCAGCGCTGTCCACGGTGGTCCTCCGATCGCCGGTGCATCATCCCTTCAGCCTAGGACCGACCAGCGCCGCTGGGAGCCCGCGTAGTCATCCAGGCGCCAGGCCAGCGCCGACCGCGGCCGCAGCGCATACACCACGTCAACGGCGGGATCGACGTCCGGCAGGTACTGCTGGTCCTGCGGCCGGGTGTACTTCGCGGCCAGCGCCGCGACCACTGCGGGGACGAGGGCGGGCTCGCCGAGGTCCTCGGCGAGCCCGTGCACGATCAGCACGTCCTCGCCGCTTTCCAGGTGGATCACCGCCCGCGGGTCGACGGCCAGGTTGCGGGCCTTGACCGTGCTCCGCTCGCTGAACAGGTAGAGGGTCTCGCCGGTCACCGCCCCCCATACGGGCGCCGCGTGCGGGCCGCCTGTCGCCGTGGTGG
>Ga0210395_10003674_pt1 | contig 11758 bp, 10 predicted proteins | sample IncBWH4OmetaG_FD_150861 | JGI IMG/M metagenome (GOLD analysis project Ga0210395, IMG submission 150861) | Forest soil microbial communities from Barre Woods Harvard Forest LTER site, Petersham, Massachusetts, United States - Inc-BW-H-4-O ...
CACCGCCTCGCCGTTCAGTCGCGCCACGAAGAACCTGACATGCGGCTGAAAGATCGCCTCCAGCTCCAGACCATGCCGCTGCTCCCGCGGATATTCCGCCGAAAGCACCCGATCGAGCTCAGCGATCAGCGTGCGCACCTCATGGGTCGCGACTGGCGCGGATTTGATCCGGATATCTTCACCACAGCTCATCATCCGCACCTCACACTACCGGCCCGGTCCCGACAGCTCTGGTCAAGGACCCAGCGGAGGAACGGCCATCGTGGCCATGATATCCTCGACGGCGCGCTGGCGCTCGCTCCACGGGCACAAGCCAAAGTTGTAAAGCACATTGACGTGCTGCGGGCCTGCATAGAAACGCTCATACTGCGTATGCCGACCGGCGAAGTCCGAGCCGAGATAATCCCAGGCGAGCTTCATGAACCTGAAGCGGTCGATCGCAGTGCTGCCCGGCGATCCGCAGTAGATCTCGAAGGTCTCGCGCAGTTTGGCGTCCGTGAGGATCGATGCGTCGGCCGGCATCTGGAACGGTCCGGCGCCCAGCAGCTCACGGACGGTCTCGGCGATTTGGTAGTAGTTGTTCGTGCACCAGTGCAGCGAGGAATATAGGAACCGCCGGTTCACGTTGAGAAAGCCAGGCACCATGCTTTCCGCGTCCTCGATCTGGCCCACGATCATGCCGCTCAGCCCGGCCTCGCCCACCGCGAGCTTGCCGAGCGTGTCGCGTACCGCCGGCACCTGGAGAACGCCGTTCATTTCCGCCGCCTTGTAGGCAATGCCCGTCATCAGCTTGAGCTTTTCGAGAAACCGCACGACTGACTGGTGATTCCCCATCACGTGCGAAGGAGTACGGAAATACATCTCACGCGACAAAACGACATCGTCGAGCAGAAACACGCTCTCCCATGGAACCTTGACATTTTCGAAGATGACGATTGCATCGGTCTCATCGAAGCGCGACGAGAAAGGGTTGTCGAAGTCGCTGACGGCCTGCAGTTCAAACGACTTGCGCACCCACATCGACAGCCCAGGCGTATTGGCTGGAACCGCGCAGGTCACGGCCTGACTTTTCATTTCCGGCGCCAGCGGCAGCAGGTTGCCAACCCAGACCATATCCGCAAACACGCCCGCCGTGCCAAGCATCTTCATCCCGTTGAGGGTGATGCCGGCATCGTCTTCCGCGGTAACCTGCAGTGCAGGCACTCTTGTTGCTTCCCGGTTGTACATCTCCGGGCTGCGGGCGCCTTGCGGAGGCAGTACCACGTAGCAGGCGAACTGGTCACGACGCCGCATCAGGTCATAGAAGGCCGTTAGATTTTCCCCGAAGCCGCTCCGGTTCGCCTCGAACAGGTCAGGGTTGAGTGCCAGTCCAGTGACAAAGCTGGCGACGTGATCCGGCGAGCGGCCGAGCAGTCCATATGACCATTCAGCGACGCGTCGATGGCACTCGGCGCGCTGGCGCAGATCGTCCTTCGTGGTCGCGCTTAGATACCAGGTGGAGAAGCGTTCACCGTCCTCCTCATAGGACATGGCATCGCTATGTTCCGGAGCGCGCTTGCGATCCCAGATGTTCGCGAAGGAACGCGCGGCATTGCGGAAAGCAGGATGGGTCGTAACGTCCTCAACCAGATCGATGACGGAATAAACGCGGCGCTTGTCGCGCAGCGATGCAAGGTACTCCATCCCGCTGCGCAGCATCGGACCCTCCCTGTCTGGTTTGCCGAAACCTGATTGACGGGGCGTTCCGGCAGCAAATCGTTGCCGAGAAATGACCGCGCGTCACGGTCATGCGACCCGATTGCCCCGTCATCGGCCGTCCCGCATGATCCCGACATGACCGTCCAGGTTTCCCTCCGCCGTCTGCCGCATAACACCGACCTGCCGCTGCCACCCTACGCCACGGCAGGTGCAGCGGGCATGGATCTGCTGGCCGCGGTCGCAGCCCCCGTCACGATCGATCCGGGCAAGCGTGCCTTGATCCCGACCGGAATCGCCATCGCGCTGCCGCCCGGCTACGAGTTGCAGATCCGCCCCCGTTCTGGCCTCGCGTTGCGTCATGGTATCGTGTTGCCCAACAGTCCCGGCACGATCGACGAGGATTACCGGGGCGAAATCCAGGTCATCGTGCTGAACGCGGGCGACACGCCGTTCACCGTCGAGCGCGGTGCCCGCATTGCCCAGGCGGTCCTCGCGCCGGTGGTGCGCGCCCGCTGGCACGAGGTGGATAGCCTCGAGGCCACCACGCGCAACGAGGGCGGCTTCGGCAGCACCGGCCACTGAAGCACCTGAGCACCGTCACGCGATTGCCATGTGACCAGGGGTGACTTGGCGCGTTGGCCCGGGGTAACAGGGCACACTGCAACCTCAACCCGAGCCCGATGTCAGCCACGATCCACCCCGCCCTGACGCAGGGACGGCGCCTGCCGAACCTGTGGGATGCCGCTGCGATCGTCTGCGTATTCGCGGCGCTGATCGGCGTCGCGCACGAGGCGCGCGGCACCTTCATGCCGATCAGCGCGCCGCATGCTTTGGCTGTCAGCCTCAACCCGGCCAACCTGCCGGATTACGCAGTGCGCACCACGATGCGGATGTTCGCCGCTCTGGTCGCCTCGCTGCTGTTCACCTTCACCTTTGCCACCGCCGCCGCGAAGAGCCGGCGCGCCAGTCTCGTGCTGATCCCGATCCTCGACATCCTACAGTCGGTGCCGATCCTGGGCTTCCTCACCTTCACCGTCGTATTCTTCATGAACCTGTTCCCGGGCCAGGTGCTTGGGCTCGAGCTGGCAGCGATCTTCGCGATCTTCACCAGTCAGGCGTGGAACATGGCATTCAGCCTGTACCAATCGCTGAAGACGGTGCCAGCCGATCTGATGGAGGCTGCCGACAGCTTTCACCTCACCGCCTGGCAGCGCTATTGGCGCCTGGAGGTGCCGTTCGCCGTCCCTGGACTGGTGTGGAACACCATGATGTCGATGTCCGGCGGCTGGTTCTTCGTCGTGGCGTCGGAAGCAGTGTCGGTCGGCGACAACACCTGGAAATTGCCCGGTATTGGCTCCTATGTCGCGCTGGCGCTGGAGCAGCGCGACATACGCGCGGTGCTCTACGCCATCGTCACCATGCTGCTGGTGATCCTGGCGTATGACCAACTGCTGTTCCGCCCACTGGTCGCGTGGTCGCAGAAATTCCGCTTCGAGACGACCGCCGGCGCGACGGCGACCGACCCCTGGCTGCTGCGACTGATGCGGCGCACCAGGCTGCTGAGTCTCCTCGCCGACGCGGTCGGCGGCGCCGTAACGGCACTTGGCGGCCTGCCGCTGCGTCTGCCGCGTCGCCGCCGACAGGTCGCGGATGGCCAACCGTCGCGACTGGTGGACGCGGCATGGCTGGCATTGCTCGCCATTCTGGTGATCTGGTCGCTCATCAAGGTCATCGATTTCGTCTCGGCTGAGCTGAACTGGGGCGATCTGCGGCAGGCCGTGACCCTCGGCCTCTTTACCCTGCTGCGCGTCATGATCCTCATCGTGCTGGCAACGCTGGTCTGGGTGCCAATCGGTGTCTGGCTTGGGCTGCGTCCCGTCTGGGCCCGGCGCGCGCAGCCTGTGGCTCAGTTCCTCGCCGCGTTCCCCGCCAACCTGCTGTTTCCGCCTTTCGTTCTGTTCATCGTGTATTTCCAACTGAACGCCGACATCTGGCTGACACCCCTGATGATCCTCGGCACCCAGTGGTACATCCTGTTCAACGTCGTCGCCGGTGCCGCGGCGTACCCGGGCGACCTGCGCGAGGCCGCCAGCAATTTTCGTGTCGGCGGACTGCTGTGGTGGCGCAAGGTGATGATCCCGGGCATCTTTGCCTACTATGTAACCGGCGCGATCACCGCCTCGGGAGGGTCATGGAACGCCGCCATCGTCGCCGAGGTGGCTTCCTGGGGTAACACGAAGCTGACGGCGCACGGGCTCGGCGCCTATATCGCAGACGCGACCGACAAGGGCGATATGGCGCGTGTGGTGCTGGGCGTGGCCGTCATGTCCTGCTTCGTCCTGCTGTTCAACCGCTTGCTGTGGCGGCCGCTCTATGCCTATTCGGAACGACACCTGAAGCTCGGCTGAAGAAGAGGCGCGCATGGATACCACCGTCAGCCAGCAGTCGCTGCTCGAGGTCAGGGACTGCAAGCAGGCCTATCACAAGGACGCCAACGCCGATCTCGTGGTGTTGGACGGCGTCAACCTCAGCCTGCGCGAGGGTGAGATGGTCGCGCTGCTCGGGCGCTCCGGCTCCGGCAAATCGACGCTGCTGCGTATCGTCGCCGGCTTGCTGGAGCCGACTGCCGGCGAGGTCCTGTGGCGCAACCAGCCCCTGCACGGACCGGCCGACGGTGTGGCGATGGTGTTCCAGAGCTTCGCGCTGTTCCCCTGGCTGACGGTGGAGGAAAACGTTGAACTCGGCCTGGAGGCGCGCGGCGTGCCGCGTGCGGAGCGTGCGAAGCGCGCCGAGGAGGCGATCGACCTGATCGGACTTGGCGGCTTCGAGAGCGCCTATCCGAAGGAGCTGTCTGGCGGCATGCGCCAGCGCGTCGGCCTCGCGCGTGCCCTGGTGGTGCATCCCGATCTGCTGCTGATGGACGAGCCGTTCAGCGCACTCGATGTGTTGACCGCGGAGAACCTGCGTACCGACCTGATCGACCTGTGGTCGGAAGGCAAGCTGCCCGTGCGCTCCGTGCTGATGGTGACGCACAACATTGAGGAGGCGGTGCTGATGTGCGACCGCATCCTGGTGTTCGCCTCGAACCCGGGCCGCGTCGCCAACGAGCTGCGTGTACCGTTTCCGCACCCGCGCAACCGGTTGGATCCCGCATTCAGACAGATCGTGGATGACATCTACGGTCTGATGACTCGCCGCCCGGTGCCAAGTGTTCGCGCGGTGGCCCCGCCGCTGGCCGACATCGCCATGCCACTGCAACGTGTGGGTACCAACCAGATGGCGGGGTTGATGGAGGCACTGGCCGGTCCCCCATACAACGGTCTCGCCGACCTGCCCGCGCTGGCCGCGGCGCTGCAATACGAGGTCGACGAACTGCTGCCGCTCGGCGAGACTCTGCAGTTGCTGCACTTCGCGGTGCTGGAGGAAGGCGATATCCATCTGACCGAGGAGGGCCGCCGCTTCGTCGCCGCCGAAACCGAGGAGCGCAAGAGCCTGTTCGCCGCCGCATTGCTCGCCTACGTGCCGTTGTCCCGCATGGTCCGTCAGGTGCTGGACGAGCGCTGGAACCACCGCGCCTCTGCGGTGCGTTTCCGCGACGAGCTCGAGGACCATATGTCACCTGAGTACGCCGAGGATACGCTCCGCACCCTCGTCGCATGGGGCCGCTACGCTGAACTGTTCAGCTACGATGAGGAGGCGGAACAGTTCAGCCTGGAGGACATCGGTTAGATGGCGGATCAATGGTCGCCCCGCCTCACGCAGTGTTCACAGCTTGGTTAAAGCAAAGTGCGCCGTTTATCTCGCTATTTCTGTTGCAATTACGCAAGATAGGGGAACCGTCGGCTAGCGGAGATGATGGATTGATCGTGCAGGAAGCGACCGTAGACGTAATGGATCGTGCGTTGCCATTGGCCACGCCTGAGAGCTGTGAGCTGACAATTCTGATGCCTTGCCTCAATGAGGCGGAGACACTGGCGCGCTGCATCACAAAGGCGCGCGCCTTTCTGATTCGCAGCGGCATTATCGGTGAGGTGCTGATCGCGGACAACGGCAGCACGGACGGTTCGCAGCAGATCGCCGCCGGGCAGGGCGCGCGCGTCGTGCCGGTCGCCGCGAAGGGCTATGGCAGCGCGCTGCTCAATGGCATCCGTGCCGCGCGGGGCCGCTACGTGATCATGGGCGATTCAGACGACAGCTACGATTTCAGCCGTCTGGATGGCTTCGTGGAGAAACTGCGGGCCGGATATCAGCTCGTGATGGGTAATCGTTTCCTGGGCGGCATTGCACCAGGAGCCATGCCCCCGTTGCATCGCTATCTGGGCAATCCCGTTCTCAGCACGATCGGCCGCCTGTTCTTCCGCAGCCCATGCGGTGATTTCCATTGCGGCCTGCGGGGATTTGACCGGGATGCCGTTCTCTCGCTCGACCTCCAGTCGCCTGGAATGGAATTCGCCAGCGAAATGGTGGTGAAGGCGACGCTGCGCCGCCTTCATATCGCCGAAGTGCCAACAACGCTGTCACCGGACGGTCGCTCGCGGCCGCCGCACCTGCGGAGCTGGCGCGACGGCTGGCGGCATCTGCGCTTCCTGCTGCTCTTCAGCCCGCGCTGGCTCTTCCTGCTGCCAGGAGCCGCACTGTTCATCGTCGGTCTGGCGATGATGATCTGGCTGCTCCCCGGACCGCGTCGGGTGGGTAGCGTGACGCTGGACATCCACACCCTGTTCTATGCCGCGCTCGCAGTGGTTGTAGGCTTTCATTCAATGCTGTTCTGGGTCTTTACCAAGGTATACGGGATGCGCGAGGGCATCGTGCCGCCCGACCCTCGATTCAGTCGGATGATGCGCTTTCTGACGCTTGAGTCCGGGCTGATCGTTGGCGGCGTGCTGCTGCTGCTCGGTCTCGGCCTCGGCGTGTATGCACTCAGTGCTTGGGGCAGCACGGAATTCGGCGTGCTGGCACCTGAGCGTGCCATGCGCCTCGTGATCCCGTCGGGCACCGCGATCCTTCTGGCATTCCATATCGCCTACGGCGCGTTCTTCCTCAGCGTGCTGGAAATTCGCTCGGGCCGGACGAACAATTGATCCTCGGGCGATGATCGTCGGGCGACCGCGGCTACCGCTGCGTCTCGATCGGCGCACAGTTGGTCCGTCCGGAGGCAAGGCAGTCTTGAAGCTGCCCTGCTTGGTCGAGGCGGTGAACGATGAACATGACGGCAACAACCGCTGCCACGATCACCACCAGCCCGACCAATGCGCGATGCGGGTTTGACTCCCGCGGTCCTTCTTCGCTCACGATCCGTCCCTCAATGATCGACTGACAATACTTCCTCTGTCTCGGCCCACTCGTTGACCAACGTGTAGCCAATGCCCAGCAGCACCGGGCCAAGGAAAATCCCGAGCAGGCCAAAAGCGATCGCGCCGCCCAACACGCCGAGTACCGTCAGCAGGAAGGGAAGCTGAGCGCCCCGGGCGATGAACCACGGGCGGATCACGGAATCGGCGCCGGAGACAGCCACCACGCCGTAAACCGCCAGGAAGATCCCCCAGCCAAGATGGCCGGTGCTCATCAGCCACAGTGCGGCGGGGATCCACACGACCGGTGCACCGATCGGCAGCACCGCCAGGAAGCCCGCAACCGCACCCAACAGCACTGGCCGCGGCACTCCCGATAACCAAAGCCCGAACGCTGTCAGCATGCCCTGGACGATCGCGGTCAGCAGGATGCCGAACACCACACCTCGCACCGTGGCGCCGGTGACATCGATCAGCCGTTGAGCCCGAGGGCCGGCAATCCGCATCAGGATGACGCGAAGCCGCGCAGCGATCGGCTCGCCATACAGGTAGAAGAAGAAAGCGATGAACAGCGCGAGCACGAACAGCAGCACGCCGTTGGCCAGGCCCAGCAGCAGGCTCAACCCGCCTTCCAGCACGATGCCGAAGTAGGGGCGCAGCGCTTCCACCATAACGGTGATATCGGCCGCCCAGCGGTTCCACAGATCGCCCAGCGTCTGACCGACCAAGGGGATTTCGAACACCCATTCCGGCGAACCAGGCAGACCGGCGCGCAACGCGTCCTCGATGATGCCGCGCAGGTGATTAACGTCGGTGGCACCCCCGGGAGCGGCCAGTGCCAACGGCAACACCAACACCACGGCGGTCAGTGCCACCATCACGCCGGCGGCCGCACCGCGGCGCAACCGCATCTGCTGATGCAGCCAATCGCACACCGGCCAGGTCGTGAACACCAGGATTGCGGCCCACAGCAACGACGAGAAGAACGGATAGAGTACCAGCACACAGCCAACGCCGATCCCGCCGAGCAGCAATGCCATCAGCGTGCGTTCCGCGGTCATGCGCTGGTCAATCCCCCCGCCCGCTTGTAGCCTCCCGCCGCATTTCCGGGGAGGGTCCGCGATGCCACGCCTGGCTGCCAACCTATCCATGATGTTCAACGAGGTGCCGTTCCTCGACCGTTTTGCCGCCGCCCGCAAAGCCGGCTTCGACGGCGTGGAGTTCCTGTTTCCCTACGAGCACCCAATGGCGGAGTTACGCAAGCGGCTGGATGGCGAAGGCCTGACCCAGGCTCTGTTCAACATGCCGCCAGGCGATTGGGCCAGGGGCGAGCGCGGCTTGGCCAGCCTTCCCGGTCGCCAAGCGGAGTTCCATGACGGCGTCAAGCAGGCGCTCGGCTATGCGGGCGCGCTGGGCTGCAAGCTGGTGCACTGCATGGCGGGGATCGTGCCCGCTGGCGTGTCGCAGGTCACCGCGGCCAGCGTCTACGCAGCGAACCTGGCCTGGGCGGCGGAGCACGCGACGAAGGCAGGCGTGATGCTGGTGATCGAGCCGATCAATCACCGCGACATGCCGGGATACTTTCTGAATACCCAGGCGCAGGGCGCCGCCGTCGTCGAGGCCATCGGACGCGACCGGCTTGGCCTGCAATTCGACGTTTATCATTGCCAGACGACCGAAGGCGACATCACCAAACGCATGGAACAGTTCATGCCTGTGATCGCGCACATGCAGATCGCCGACGTCCCCGCGCGCAATGAGCCGGGAACCGGGGAGATCGGTTGGCGCTTCGTGTTCCGACGGATGGATGAACTCGGCTATCGCGGCTGGGTCGGATGCGAATACCGCCCGGCCGGCGATACCGTCGCCGGCCTGAAATGGCGCCAGGAATTCGGAGTTTAGGGAGACAACCATGAAGATCGGATTCATCGGCCTCGGCATCATGGGCCGCCCCATGGCGCTCAATCTGCACAACGCGAAGCACTCGCTGATCGTGCCGGATCGTGCCTCGCTGGCTGACGACATCCGCGCCGTCGCCGAGGTCGTGCCAGACGCCAAGGCGGTCGCCGAGAAGTCCGAAGTGGTGATCCTGATGGTGCCGGACACTCCCGATGTTGAGAACGTGCTGTTCGCCTCGAACGGCGTCGCCGCCGGCCTCTCTCGCGGCAAGCTGGTGATCGACATGTCCTCGATCAGCCCTATCGAAACGAAGGTCTTTGCCAAGAAGATCAACGCTCTTGGCTGCGACTATCTGGATGCCCCGGTATCGGGCGGTGAGGTGGGCGCCAAGCAGGCAACGCTGACCATCATGGTGGGCGGCCCTGATGCGGCATTCTCTCGCGCCAAGCCGCTGTTCGACGTGATGGGCAAGAATATCACCCATGTCGGCCCGGAGAGTGGCGCCGGTCAGACCTGCAAGGTCGCCAATCAGATCATCGTCGCACTGAACATCCAGGCCTGCGCAGAAGCTCTTGTTTTTGCGGCAAAGGCAGGCGCTGACCCGGCCAAGGTCCGGCAGGCGTTGATGGGTGGCTTCGCCTCTTCGCGTATTCTGGAGGTGCACGCCGAGCGTATGTTGAACGGTAGCTTCAATCCCGGCTTCCGCATCCGGCTGCACCAAAAGGACCTGAATCTGGCGCTGTCGGCGGCGAAGGAGCTCAGCCTCTCCCTCCCCAATACGGCGACCGCGCAGCAGATGTTTTCCTCCTGCGCGGCGCATGGCGGGTCGGACCTGGACCATTCGGCGCTGATCCTGGCAATCGAGGGACTGGCCGATTTTTCTGTTCGTGGGAAGAAATGATCCGCTGACAGCGGGCGGCGACGAGTCGCAGTATTTAGTCAGGGGTTGAAATCGCAAACGCGCATGTCTTAAGCTTTCTCGCCCGCGTCGATTCTTGGATTCGACCGATACACGCTCGGATTGCGGGCATTAGGCCAAGGGGAAGGCCGGATGTCTATGCGTTTTACCGAGATCGGGCAGCAGTTGCGGGCGTATCGCCTGGAGTCGGGGCTGCGCGCCGAGGAGATCGCGGCGCGTCTCGGCGTGTCGCGTGCCGCGCTCTATCGCTACGAAAAAGGCGAGGTGATCAAGCTCGACACGATCAAGCGGCTGGCGGAACTGCTGAAGATCTCGCCGCTGTCGCTGCTGGGTATCGGCGTCGAGTATTACAACCGCCCCATCGGCTACTTCGAGCGCATCCGCCAGTTTGAGGAGACGGCAGACCAGATCTTACAGCTCTTCGGGCCGATCTGCTACCTGACCACCTCGGACGCCTACGACAACGCGCTCGCCGAGGCGTTCGACGAGGCGGCCGACCAGGTGACGGCAGAGCGCACCGCTATGCGCTCGATGGCCGAGCAGGTGCTGGGCATTCTGACCGCGCGCAAGCGGATGTATGCGATGCGGCGGCCCGGGATCATCGCGATGGTGTCGCTGTCGTCGGTGCAGCGGTTGCTGGAAACGGGTGTGACAGGCAGCATGCAGGTCTCCGACCGGGTGCGCCGCATCGGCCGCGATGTGGCGGTGACCGAAATCGAGAACATGGCCGCGCTCATGGAGGCAGAGCCGATGGGGCTGCAGTTCGGCCTGCTGACCGCGGCAGAGCCAACTTCGGCCTTCAAGATCCTGCGTGCCCGCGACCGGGTCAGTCTGGCGATCAACCCATTCCGGCCGGACTCGCATCCCTCGTCTCACACGGGTGTTGCGATGGTCACCGGCGCAGACGAGGCGATCGCCGCCCATCAGCGCGTGGCAGAATCGAGCTGGCGCGAGGCGCTGAAGGGCGCGGCCGGAGCGAATCGCCTGCGACAGCTTGTGGCAACGGCGGTGCCTGCCTGACGCCAGGGGTGGGCGCTGCGGCGCCGCGTCTCTATATTGACCGCATGGCGTCCCGCAGCTTCCCCCGCCTTCCTGAGCACCCCGATGTGCAGGTCAGTTCCGAGCGGCGCGTCTGGAACGGGCGTTTCCCGCTCGACGAGGTGCGCTTCCGGCACCGCCGCTTCGACGGTTCCCTATCCGGCGAGCGGACGTGGGAGGTGTGGCGACGCGGCCGCGCCGCGGCGGTGCTGCCATACGATCCGGCGGTGGACGTCGTGGTGCTGATCGAGCAGTTCCGCCTGCCGGCGCTGGTCGCCGGCCTCGATCCCGTGCTGGTGGAACTTCCCGCCGGGCTCTGTGACTACGGTGAGGAGCCCGAGACAACCGCGCGCCGCGAGACAATGGAGGAAATGGGGCTGGCGGTCGGCGCGATGCAGCGGATCGGCGGCTTCCTCCTGACACCAGGTGGTGCCGACGAGTTGTGCGAACTCTACGTCGGGCGTGTGCAGGCGCCGCGGGCCGGCGCCGATGGCATCGCCGGCCACGCCGGCATGGCGAATGAGCATGAGGACATCCGCGTGCGTGTCTGGCCCGCGGAGCGTGCGATCGAGGCGGCGCTGAACGGGCGCCTGACCAATTCGGTAACGATGATCGGTCTGCTATGGCTCGCTGCGCAGCGGCCGGCGTTGCGGAAGGAGTGGCTCGAGGCATGACAGAAAAACTGTTCCTCGACGACCCTCGCCTGCGGTCCGCCCATGGCATGGTGCTGGCAAGCGGGCCGGAGGGTATCGTGCTCGATCGCACGGTCTTCTACGCGCGCGGCGGCGGCCAACCCGGCGACGTCGGCGTGCTGCGCTGGAACGGCGGTGAGACGGCGGTCGCCGACACGGTGAAGGGAGAAGGAGAGACGATCCTGCATCTACCCGCACCGGGTGCGGTCCTTCCGCCGGTT
>Ga0210395_10003675_pt1 | contig 11758 bp, 10 predicted proteins | sample IncBWH4OmetaG_FD_150861 | JGI IMG/M metagenome (GOLD analysis project Ga0210395, IMG submission 150861) | Forest soil microbial communities from Barre Woods Harvard Forest LTER site, Petersham, Massachusetts, United States - Inc-BW-H-4-O ...
CTCGCTGTGCACCGCAAGACTCTCGCACTCCTCCTGGCGTCGCTCTCGATGATCGCTGCGTGTGCCTCCGCCCCGCATGCCGCCGCCCATGCCAGCAGTGCCAGCACCGCCGGCGCGACCTCGGCTAGTGCAGCCACGGCCGGGGGCACGGCCGGCCGGCAGTATTACCTCGCGCTCGGCGACTCGCTGTCCGCCGGCGCCCAGCCGAATTCCCGGGGCGCCCTCGCATCGACCACCGCGGGCTATCCGTTCCAGCTGGACGCCCTGCTTCGGCAGCACGGCCGCGACCTGTCGCTCGACGATCTGGGCTGTTCGGGCGAGACGACCTGGACGCTGGCGCACGGCGGGGTCTGCCGTTACTCCGGCGAACCCGGCACGGGCACGCAACTGCGGGCCGCGCTGGACTTCCTGCGGGCGCATCCGGGGCACGTGCCGCTGATCACGATCGACATCGGCGTGAACGACCTGCGGTCGTGCTACGGGATCAGCTCCGCGGCCGCGGGCACCGGCTGCGTGACCCCGCTGATCTCCGGGATGAGCACGACCCTGACCAGCGTGCTCAAGGCGCTGCACGCGGCGGACCCGTCGGCGACGATCACCGGGATGACCTACTACGTTCCGTACCTCGCCGCGTGGCTCAGCGGGTCCGCCGGCCGGGCGCACGCGGCCGTACAGGTATCCCTCGCGGAGCAGCTGAACGCGGCGCTGACCGCGGACTACAAGGCGGCCGGGGCGCGGACCGGCGACGTGTTCGGCGCGTTCAGGAGCGGCGACCTGACCGGCGAGACGACGCTGCCGGGCCACGGCAGCGTGCCGGTGGCCGTCGCACGGGTCTGCCAGTGGACGTGGATGTGCGCTGCCCCGCCGAAAGGCCCGAACGTGCACGCGAACAAGACAGGCTACGGCGTCATCGCCAAGGCGCTGTACGCCGTGCTGCCCGTCAGCCTCGCGAACTAGGTGAGCTCAGAAGCTGGCCGTGACGCCGTTCTTCGCTGCCTGACTCGCGACGATGATCGTCTGATCGGCGGTGACGCCGGTCATCGTGACCGGGACCAGGCCGGTGAGCCCGTTCGTCAGCATGAGCGCGCTCGCGGTCGACGGCGTGAACGTGACCGGGAGAACGCCGAACAGCGATCCGGACAACTGCGTCGCGTAGAGCATGACGCCGCTGGCCGTGAACGACGTGTCGTTCTCGGTGACGGTGGCACCGTCCTGGTTGATCGCGGTGACGGCCGCCGAGAAGACGGCGGAGCTCGCGGTGAATTCCATCATCTCCACGGTGCCGCCGCCTGCCATGGGCAGGCTGACATTCCCCTGGTAGGTGAACCCGGTCATGTCCGCCGAACTCGCGGTCATCGTCCATGTCGCGTCGGACGCCACGAGGCCGCCCGGGGCCGCGGCATCCAGTCTCCGCACCGCCTTGCGAACCGCGGTCCCGGACGCCGTCGGGGTCGGGGCGGCCGCCGGGTCCGAGCTGGCCGGGCTTGAGCTGACACTAGGGCTCGCCGAAGGGCTGGGCGTCGCCGATGGATCGCCGGCCGTGGGTGACGGTTCCGGCGCGGACGTGCTCGTGCTCGGGGCCGGTGTCGGGGTTGGTGCGGACGGGCTCGGCGTGGCGGACGAGCTGGGCGTCGGCGACGGCGACGGGAGGCAGATGATGCCGAGCACGCATCCCTGACTGGCCAGGGGCGCGGCCGCCGCGCTGTGCTGCGATCCGATCACGCCGCTCAGCCCGGCCGCCAGCAGCGTCGGGACGGCCGCGACCGCGAGTAGCCGTTTCACTGTGCCAGCCTCACTCCGTACCGGACTCCGCGGCGGAGTCGGCCGCTACGGCCGGCTCGGGCTCCGCGTCAGCGTCCGGCCCGGCAGCGGTCACCAGCCCGGGAACGATCTCCGGTTCGGAAGCGGCCTCCGGCTCCGTGCTCGCCTCGGGGCCGGGGCTCGCCTCCACGGCGGTGCCGGCCGCGGGGAGCGGCGCCCAGGCGAAGCCGAGGGACCCGCCGATGATCGCGAGCAGCATGCCAAGGAAGAAGCCGCCGAGGTTGGAAGCGGGAAAGGACACGAGGCCCAGCAGCAGCCCGGCGATCGAGTAGAACGTGCGGTGCGCCGGGTTGACCCACAGGGCGAGCCCGGACACGATCAGCAGCCCGCCGATGAGCACGCCGAAGACACCGCCGATTCCGATGTAGATGACGAGCTTGATCTGCCCGTGCACCAGCACGCCCGTGAGCGGGAGCGCCAGCAGCTCCAAGCCGGACAGGACCAGCAGCAAGCCGCCCCAGAAGGGGCGGCTCCGCCGCCAGGCTCGCCATCGAGCGCGGGTCGTCATGATGACTGGCAGGTCCCACCGAAGCCGAGGCTCAGGTCGGGCAGGGTGAACGTGCCCGCCGTGGTCAGCCAGGTCTTCTGCACGAGGTTGTTGATGGTGACCGTGTCAGCCTGCTGCGCGAAGCTGCCCGCCGCACCCTCCACGCCCGGGTCCTCGGTGAGCGTACTGGCGTCGTTGCCGATGGAGATGTTGGTGAAGACCGCCGAGCTGCCGGTCTGGCTGGCCGCGTCGACAATGAGGTTCTGCGCGACCGCCGGGTCGGTCGCGCTGCCCGCGGTCAGGGTGAGCGTAAACGGGCCAACCGTGACCTGCTGGCACAGGTTGTAGAGGTCAGCGTTCGTCATGGCGGACTCCATGACCAGGGTTCCGGTGCCGGCGCCGCCGGTCGGGTTGGGAACGCCCCCGTTACCGCCGGGAATCCAGGTGCCGAACTGCTCGAACCCCTGTCCGGACAGCTGGCTGGCGCTGACGGTGTACTCCTGGCCGGAGACGGAGATGCTGGAGGCGAGCGCCCCCTTGGCCGTCATTCCGACGAGGGTGCCGGCGACCGCGACGGCGGGCACGACCGCGATCGCGAACCGGCGCCACCTGACCTTGCCAGTGGGCCTGCTGCTGTTTTCAACCATCGTCAAGTCCTATTCGAGGAGATGTGCGGTTGCGCGCGTACGCGGCGGGTCGCGACGTCGTCACCGTTGGTGTGTGTTCGCTCCAGTGTGAAGCAAGCCACACATCGGACATTCCCGGAAAGTTACTACTCAGTAAAGTTGTCGGTCAAGGACCTAGCGGCCACGAATTAACCCCAAACACACGATGTGTCCGCTGTACACAGCAGGCTCACCCCTCAAGGGCGCCCGCGACCTCCAGCCAGCGCTCTTCGAGCCCGGCTTTCTCGGCCTCAAGAGCGGAGAGCTCCGCGCCGAGTTCGGTCAGCTTCTCGTAGTCGGTCGCGCTGGCGGCGAGCTCCGCGTGCAGTTTCGTTTCGCGCTCCGCGGCGCGCGCGATCTGCCGCTCCAGCCGGTCGAGCTCCTTCTTGGCGGCGCGCTCGGCCGCCGAGCCCGGTGCCGCCGCCGCGGGCGCCCCTGGCGGCGCGGCCGCCGCCGCGAGCGCTCCCTGCCGTGCCGCTGTCGCCGCCCGGTGGGCACGGGACCGGTCCAGGTAGGAGTCGACGCCGCCGGGCAGGAACGCGATCTCGCCGTCGCCGAGCAGTGCCGCGATCCGGTCGGTCACCCGCTCGAGGAAGTACCGGTCGTGGCTGACCACGACCAGGGTGCCGGGCCAGCCGTCGAGCACGTCCTCGAACTCGGTCAGCATCTCGATGTCGAGATCGTTGGTCGGCTCGTCCAGGAGCAGCACGTTGGGCTCGGCCATCAGCAGCCGGAGCATCTGCAGCCGCCGTCGCTCGCCGCCGGACAGGTCGGCGACCGGGGTCCACTGCCGCTCGCCGGTGAAACCCAGCCGTTCCAGGAGCTGGCTGGCGGTCAGCTCGCGCTTGCCGACCTGGATCCGGAGCTTGATTTCGGTGACCGTCTCGAGGACCCGCTTGGCCGGGTGAAGCTCCGCGACCTCCTGCGACAGGTGCCCGATCCGGACCGTCTTGCCGCGGACCACGTGCCCGCCGATGGTGACCTCGGCGGCGGGCAGCGGTTCGCCGGCGAGCAGCTTGAGCACGGTCGTCTTGCCCGCGCCGTTGACGCCGACAACGCCGACCCGGTCACCCGGGCCGAGCCGCCAGGTGACATGGTCGAGGAGCCGACGGTCACCGACAGCGACCGTCACGTCCTCAAGCTCCAGCACGGTCTTGCCGAGCCGGGCGCTGGCCATTTGGGTCAGCTCGACCCGGTCGCGGGCCGGGGGCTCCGCGGCGATCAGCGCGTTCGCCGCCGCCACCCGGAACTTGGGCTTGGTACTCCGGGCCTGCGGCCCGCGGCGCAGCCACGCCAGCTCCTTGCGGGCCAGGTTCCGCCGCTGCTGCTCGTTCGCGTCGGCGACGGCCTGCCGCTCGACCTGGGCGAGCACGTACGAGGAATAACCGCCCTCATGCTGGTAGACCTGACCCTCGGCGACCTCCCACATCTCGTCGCACACGGCGTCGAGCAGCCACCGGTCGTGACTGACCATGACGATCGCGCCGGACCGCCCGGCCAGGTACCTGCCGAGCCAGTCGATCGCCTCGATGTCCAGGTGGTTGGTGGGCTCGTCCAGCAGCAGGATGTCCGGGTCGGCGGCCAGCAGGCCGGTCAGCGCGACGCGCCGCCGCTCACCGCCGGACAGCCGGGCGACGTCGGCGTCCAGGTCGATCCCCGGCAGCAGTTCGGCCACCACGGCGCGGATGCGGGCATCCCGTTCCCAGGTCCGGTCGGCGGCCGGCCGGCCGAAGGCGATCCCGGCCACTGTTCCGCTGAACGTGTCCTGCTGCGGCAGGTAGCCGACGCGCAGCCCCGATGTCCGGGCGACCCGTCCGGAGTCCGGCTCGGCCGTCCCGCCGAGCAGCGCGAGCAGCGTGGACTTCCCCGCACCGTTCCGGCCGACGACACCGATCCGCTCCCCGGCGGAAACCCCGAGGGAGACGCCGTCGAGCAAGATCCGCGGCGCGTACGCCTTCGTGACCTTCTCCAGGCTGATGAGGTTCGCCATGCCGCTCCTCAGCCCCGGCCGCCAAAGCCGCGCACGACCGACGCGCCGGGCACCGGACCGGTCGCGGTCGCGGTCGCGCGGCACACCCCGGCCCCGGCAAGCTCCGCCGCGATGTCCGCCGCCCGCGCGGCGCTGGCCGCGAGGAAGAAGCACGTCGGCCCGGAGCCGGAGACGAGACCGCCAAGCGCGCCGAACTCAATCCCCGCCGAGAGTGTCTTGCGCAGCGCGGGAAACATCGACACCGCGGGCGCCTGCAAGTCGTTGCTGAGCGCCGCGCCGAGCCGCTCCGCGTCTCCCGCTCGCAGCGCGCTCATGAGCTCAGCGGACAGCTCGGGTTTCCCCACGGCCCGGTTGGCCCGGAGCTTGTCCAGCGTGCCGTACACGGCCGGGGCGGACCGGTGCCCGTCGGCGAACGCGAGCACCCAGTGATACGCGCCCGGCGCGACCAGGGCGGGCGACAGCCGTTCGCCCCGGCCCCGGCCGACCGTGGTCCCGCCGAGCACGGCGAACGCGACGTCGCTGCCCACGGTGGCGGCGACCTCGCACAGCTCCTGCTGCGACAGCCCGGCCTGCCAGAGCTCGTTGCACGCGACGAGCGCGGCGGCCGCGTCCGCGCTGCCGCCCGCCAGACCGCCGGCCACCGGGATCCGCTTGCTGATCGTGACCGCCACGCCGCCGGGGCCGGCCGTCCCGCCGACGAGGACGGGGCCGCTCGCCGCCTCGTCGTCGTCTTCGCCGTCATCGACGAGCACGTCGTCGCGCTCGTCGATCGCGGCGCGCAGCGCGCGAACCGCCCGCAGCGCCAGGTTGTCCTCGTTCGCCGGCACGTGGTCGGCGCCCTCGCCGGTCACCGTCACCGAGTCGGCGGCGGCGGCCGCGACGGTCACCTCATCGAGCAGCGAGACCGCGTGGAAGACCGTGACCAGGTCGTGGTAGCGGTCTGCCCGCAGCGGCCCCACCGCGAGCTGCAGGTTGATCTTCGCGGGGACGCGAACCGTCACGCTAGTCACGATCATGGAAGCCTACTTCGTCCCCGGGGCATGGCGCGCCGCGGCAATGCGGGCGAAGTCCTCGATCGCGAGGGCTTCGCCGCGCTCGCCGGGATCGATACCCGCCGCGCGGAGCAGTAGTTCAGCGCCGGTCGCCGACCCGGCCCAGCCCGCGAGCGCGGCTCGCAAGGTCTTGCGGCGCTGACCGAACGCGGCATCGACCACCGCGAAGACCTCCGGGCGGCTGGCCGTGGTGGGCGGTGGGTCGTGCCGGGTGAACGCGACGAGCTTGGAGTCGACGTTCGGCACCGGCCAGAAGACGCTGCGCGGCACCGTGCCCGCGGACCGGGCGGAGACATACCAGGCCAGCTTGGCCGACGGGATCCCGTAGACCCGGCTGCCGGGACCGGCGCACATCCGGTCGGCGACCTCCGCCTGCACCATCACCACCCCGCGGGCCAGCGACGGCAACTCCGCGAGCAGGTGCAGCACCACCGGCACGGCGACGTTGTACGGCAGGTTGGCCGCGAGCACGGTCGGCGCCCCGACCTCGGCCGCGCCGACGCGCATGGCATCCGCCGCCACGACGGCCGTCCGGTCCGCCAGGTCCGGCGCCCGGTCCGCGATGGTCTTCGGCAGCTCGCTCGCGAGCAGCGGGTCGATCTCGACCGCGACCAGCCGCGCATCATCCGCCTGCGAAACGGTCTCCAGCAGCGCGAGCGTCAGCGAGCCCAAGCCCGGGCCGACCTCGAGGACCACGTCCCCGGCCCGGACCCCGGCCAGCGCCGCGATCTGCCGTACAGTCCCCTGCTCGACCACGAAGTTCTGACCCAGCTTCTTGGTCGGGCGCATCCCGAGCCTGCCCGCTATGCCCCGGATGTCGCCTGCGGCGAGCAGCCTCACCCGATCCACCGTCATGGCTTGCCGCCCGGGACACGCTTCACCAGCTGAAGACACGGTTGCCGGTGACCAGGAGGGTGGCGCAGAAGTCCGCGAGGTCCAGGTTCTTCAGCGTGGCGAGGAAGCGGATCGTGTACGCCGTCATCGCCGGGGAGTTCGGCTTGCCGCGATGCGGCACCGGGGTCAGGTACGGCGCATCGGTCTCCGCGAGCAGCAGTTCCGCCGGGGCCGCGACCGCCGCCGCCCGCAGGTCGGCGGCGGTCTTGAACGTCACGTTCCCCGCGAAGCTCATCACGTACCCGGCCGCGGCGCACCGGGCCGCCATCGCCGCGTCGCCGGAGAAGCAATGGAAGATCACCGAATACGGCGGCCACGGCGCGTACTCGTCCAGGATCGACAGGATGTCCGCGTGCGCCTCGCGGTCGTGGATCATCACCGTCTTGCCCGTCGCCCGCGCCAGCTCGATGTGCGCGCGGAACCACGACCGCTGCACGTCGCGCGGCGACCAGTCACGGTAGTAGTCGAGCCCGGTCTCACCGATCGCCACGACCTTCGGCGACGCCGCCAGGGCGGCGAGTTCCGCGAGCACGTCGTCGCGGCGCTCGTCGACCTTGGCCGTCTCGTTCGGGTGGATCGCCACCGTCGCGTAGACGTCGCCGTACTCCCCGGCCGCCGCCGCCGACCACCGCGAGGACGGCAGGTCGCAGCCGACGTTCACCACCCGCCCGATGCCGGCCGCCCGCGCCGCGGCGAGCACGCCGTCCACTGGCAGGCCCATGATGTCCATGTGCGTGTGGCTGTCGAAACCGCCCGGGTCCGGTAGCGGGGCCTCCGCAGAGCCGGCCGAGGGGGCGGGCGGAGCCACGGGACCGTTCGGACTACTCATCTCCGCTGAGCCGGCCGAGCTCCTCGTCGATCACGGACGGGTCGAGCTTCGCGAACAGCGGCACGGGGGCGGCGAGCTGCGCGCCGACGGCCACCGGCCGCGACTCCCAGCGGAACGTCGAGTCGTAGTCGCCGGTGATCACCGGGTACGACGGCGCGCCTTCCTCGTCCACGGTCTCGATCCGGGGCGTCCCCGACCACTCGCCGGTGCCGCCGAGCATCTGGTGCACGGCCTGCGACGAGCGCGGCAGGAACGGCGTGAGCAGCGTCTTCGCGTCGCTCACCGCCTGGAGCGTCACGTGCAGCACGGTCTTCATCCGCTCCGGATCGGACGTCCGCAGCTTCCACGGCGCCTGCTCGGAGAAGTACTTGTTGGCCTCGGCCACCGCGCGCATCGCGTCGTTGATCGCGAACTTGAACCGGGACCGCCCCAGGTGCTCGCCGACCACCGCGAACGCGCCTGACGTGGCGGCGAGCAGGGCGCGGTCGGCGTCGGTCAGCTCCCCCGCGGCCGGGATCGAGCCGATGTTCTTCGCGGCGAACGAGACCGCGCGGTTGACCAGGTTGCCCCAGGTCGCGACCAGCTCGTCGTTGTTACGGCGGACGAACTCCGACCAGGTGAAGTCGGTGTCGTGCGTCTCGGGGCCCGCCACCGCGACGTAGTAGCGCAGCGCGTCGACGTCGTACCTGGCGAGGAAGTCCCGCACGTAGATGACGACTTCGCGGGAGGAGGAGAACTTCTTGCCCTCCATCGTCAGGTACTCGCTGCTCACCACCTCAGACGGCAGATCGAGAGTACCGAACGGTCCCGGGGTTCCCCCCTTGGCGCCATGACCCGCGTACCCCAGGAGGATGGCCGGCCAGATCTCCGAGTGGAAGGTGATGTTGTCCTTGCCCATGAAGTAGTACGCCTCGGCCGCCGGGTCGTTCCACCAGGCACGCCACGCGTCGGGGTCGCCGGACCGGCGGGCCCATTCGATGGACGCCGACAGGTAACCGATCACCGCGTCGAACCAGACGTAGATCTTCTTGTCGTTCCGGTCCCGCCAGCCGTCGAGCGGCACGGGCACGCCCCAGTCGAGGTCCCTGGTGATCGCCCGCGGCCGCAGGTCGTCAAGGAGGTTGAGGGAGAACTTCAGCACGTTCGGCCGCCACTGGCCTTGCTTGGACCGGAGCCACTCACCGAGCGCGTCGGTGAACGCGGGCAGGTCAAGGAAGTAGTGCTCCTGCTCGACGAACTTCGGTGTCTCGCCGTTGATCCGCGACCGGGGGTTGATCAGGTCGGTCGGGTCGAGCTGGTTGCCGCAGTTGTCGCACTGGTCACCGCGGGCGAACCCGTAGCCGCAGATCGGGCAGGTGCCCTCGATATAGCGGTCGGGCAGGGTGCGGCCCGTGGACGGCGAGATCGCGCCGAGCGTGATCTTGGGGAAGATGTACCCGTTCTTCAGCAGGGTCAGGAAGATCTCCTGCGTGACCGCGTAGTGGTTGCGGGTCGTGGTCCTGGTGAACAGGTCGTAGCTCATGTTGAGGTTGGCCAGGTCGGTCGAGATGACACCGTTGTACAGGTCGGCGATCTCGCGGGGACTCACGCCCTCCTTGTCCGCCTGGACCGTGATCGGCGTGCCGTGCTCGTCGGTCCCGGAGACCATCAGTACGTTGTTGCCCGCCATCCGCTGGTACCGGCTGAACATGTCGCTCGGCAGCGCGAAGCCGGACACGTGGCCGATGTGCCGCGGGCCGTTGGCGTAAGGCCAGGCCGGCGCCGTCAGGATGTGCTTCGGAGTGGCGGATGGCATGCCTAAAGCCTACGGGCTGTGGCGTGGTCGTCGCTCACATTAAGTTCCGTCTTGGCGCCGACCGGGGTGTGCCTGGTCTGCTTGATGCCGAGGATCGAGAGGAAGAACGTGCCGAGGATGATCTGGCAGCTCAGCACGAGCGCGGTCACCGACGGGACCATCACCCGCAACTCGTGCTCGTAGTTGAGGTGCCCGAACGAGTGGCCCTGCCAGTAGGTCAGCGAGAAGATCACTCCGACGAGGCCGGCCAGGCCGAGGGCCGCGCCGGTCAGCAAGCCGCGCTCGAGAGAGAGCTTGCCGAGCAGCGTCTGCACCTTCGGCTCGGTCGGCAGGAACCCCTCCGCGCCCGCGTAGACCTGCGTGAACAGCCAGAAAAGCATGGCCTGGAAGCCGATGTCGACCATCGCGCCGCACGCGACGAGCGTGTCCACGTCGAAGGAGACCCCGCCGATCGTGACCGGGCCGACCGCGACGGCCGCCCCGAGGCCGAGGCCGAGGGTCAGCAGGATCAGGCCGGGGACGAAGAACAGCCACTTGGGGCTGAACAGCAGCAGGAACCGCAGGTGGCGCCACCCGTCGCGCCAGCTGCGCAGGTGCGGTGGGCGGTTGCGGCCGTCCTTGTGCAAGACGGTGGGCACCTCGGTGATCTTCTGCTTGGCGAGGACCGCCTTGACAACGATCTCGCTGGCGAACTCCATGCCGGTCGACTGCAGGCCGAGCGCGATGGCGCTGTCGCGGCGGAAACCGCGTAGACCGCAGTGGAAGTCACCGATGCTGGACCGGAAGAACAGGCGGCCGATGAACGACAGGACCGGGTTGCCGAGGTACCGGTGCAGCGGCGGCATCGCGCCCGGCTCGATGCCGCCCTTGAACCGGTTGCCCATCACCAGCTCGTAACCCTTGCGGAGCTCGGTGACGAACGGCATCAGGTCCGTGAAGTCGTAGCTGTCGTCGGCGTCGCCCATGATCACGTACTCGCCGCGGGCGGCCAGGATGCCGCCCATGAGCGCGTTGCCGTAGCCTTTCTCGCTGACGGGCACCACGCGCGCGCCCGCGTCGGCGGCCAGCTGCTGGCTGCCGTCGGTGGAGCCGTTGTCGGCCACCACGACCTCGCCGCTGATCCCGCTGTCGGCGATGAACGTGACCGCCTTGCGGACGCAGGTGGCCACGGTCTCCGCCTCGTTGAGGCAGGGCATGACGACGGTCAGCTCCACGTGGACTCCATTCACCGAATACCGTTGCACACGACGCGCTTCGAGGTAGGAGGATACGGGTTTGAGGGTAATACCCGCGGCTGTATGGCGGCCGACGGCCAGGCTGATCGCCAGCAACCGGTTGTTCACCATTGCCCTGGTGCCCGCACTGCTGCTCCGCATCGACGCCGAGCTCGGCTACCGCTGGCAGTCCTGGTTCAACGACTCGTTCAGCTACATGGACGCCGCGGTGACGCTCACCCCCGGCACCGCCCGGCCCTCAGGCTACCCGGTGTACCTGTGGCTGCTGTCGCCGTTCCACAGCTACCTGACCGTCACGGCCTCGCAGCACCTGATGGGCCTGCTCGTCGCCGTGATGATCTACGCACTCGCCAAGCGCCGGTTCGGCGCACCGTCCTGGGTGGCGGTCCTCGCCACCCTGCCGGTGCTCTACGACGGGTTCGAGATCCAGCTCGAGCACCTGATCATGACCGACACGCTCTTCCTTTTCCTCGCGATGGCCGCCCTGACCGTGGTCTTGTGGCCCGAACGGCCGTCCTGGCGTTCGTGGCTGGCGGCGGGCGTGCTGCTCGGTCTGGCGGACACCGTCCGGTCGAACGGGCTGTCCCTGCTGCCGGTCTTCGGGGTCTACCTGCTTGTCAGGTACTGGCCCCGGTTGGGGGACGGGCGCGGCTGGACGCGGCTGCTGGCCGCCGCCGCGGCGTTCGTCGTCGCCTTCGCCGTGCCGGTAGCCGGCTACGAGGGGTGGTACAAGTCGGCGCACGGCGAGTTCGCGATGACCTCGTCCACGGGGGTATTCCTGTACTCGCGGGTGATGACGTTCGCTGACTGCTCGCGCATGACCCTGCCGGCCGACCTGCTCGCGCTGTGCACGACAACGCCGCCCGACCAGCGGCCGATCGCGCAGGCATACCTCTGGACCCCGGTCAGCCCGCTTTTCCGGCTCCCCTCGCCGATCTTCAACCCGACGACGAACAAGCTGGCCGAGCAGTTCGCGATCAAGGCGATCGA
>Ga0210395_10003677_pt1 | contig 11754 bp, 6 predicted proteins | sample IncBWH4OmetaG_FD_150861 | JGI IMG/M metagenome (GOLD analysis project Ga0210395, IMG submission 150861) | Forest soil microbial communities from Barre Woods Harvard Forest LTER site, Petersham, Massachusetts, United States - Inc-BW-H-4-O ...
TGACCTGGTAGTAATACCGCGTCCCTGGCTCAAGGTTGGTGAGCTGCACGTGGTAGAAGTACGTGGTCTGCCCGTTCAGCCCGTCGGTGAAGCTGACCGACGCGGCCTCCTCGTACTTCTGCGTCACATCGAGCGGCTTCGGGTCAGGCAGCTTGATCAGCCAGCCGCGGTTGCCTGCTCTGATCGGCTCGCGCGACACCGCCAGGGTCGGCGCAGGCTGCGGCACTGTGCCGGGAGCGCTCCAGGACACCGTGATCTCCCGCGCCGGGTCACTGCCCCAGGTCAGCAGGAGCTGTTCAGGCTCGGTAGTGGTGGGCAGCGGAAGCGTGGTGGTCGGTGGCCCGCTCGGAGGGCCGCTGGCAACTGCGCGCGGCGCGCGGACGACGGTCCCGCCCAGCGCTGCCACCGCACTCACCCCGGCGGCCCCGATGATGAACCTGCGCCGGGTAAATTCAACCTTGCCGTATGACGCGCCCGTGCCTGATTCGCTCATGGCGCGAACGTAGAGACCTCAGGTGAACGGGATGTGGCCGCAGGGGACTGGCCTGGGTACCGGTGCGACAAATCCGGGGCCGCGGACCCTACCGTTCTTGCCGGAAGTATCTGGCCGGGGTGACGCCGGTCTCCTTGCGGAACGCCGCGACGAACGCGCTGGCTGACTCGTAACCCACGTGCCGAGCGACGTTTCCCACCGGCTCACCGGCGGCCAGCGCGGGCAGCGCTGCCTGCAGCCGCAGCCGCGCCCGCCAGCGGCCGAACGGGAGCCCGGCGCTGGCGACGAAGCCGCGAGCCAGGGTCCGGCTGCTGGCGCCAACCTCACGGCCCCACTCCGCCATGCTCCGGTTATCAGCCGGGTTATCGGCGAGCGCCTGAGCGACCTGCCTGGCCGGGCTCTCCGCCGGCATGCGCACCTCGATGGTGGTCATCGGCACCGGCTGCAGCAGGTCGACGAGCAGGGCCTCGGCGTGCGCGCGCTGGTCCGGGCCGAGGTCGCGCTGCTCCAGGTAGCCGATCAGCTCGGCCAGCAGCGGACTGGCCGCTATCGGCGTGCAGTCCGGCCAGCTGACCGGGCACAGGGCCGGCCGGACGTACAGCGTCCGCATGACAGCGGTGCCCGCCGCCAGCGTCTCGTGCCGGACCCCGGCGGGAATCCACAGGGCCCGGGTTGGTGGCAGCGCCCACGCGGCTACGGCGGTGCGGACGGTCAGTACACCGCTGGCCGCCCAGGCCAGCTGGTGATCCTCATGGGTGTGCCAGTCAAAGACCTTGCCAGCGGGCATCGGGAAGGTTACGGCGACGACGGCCGCTGCGGGGTCCGCCTCGTCCACGGGACATCGTCCGTCCTGCGACACAGGATGGCAGCCTACGCTCTTGGGCCCGGCCGGGCCCGGCCGTAACGTCGGGACCATGAACGAGAACCACGCGGAGCTGTGCCCGAGCCCGGAGTGGGCGGCCGTCATCCAGGATGAGGTCCTGCCATCCCTGACCCAGCACGCTGACCTCGGCGAGGACATGCTCGAGATAGGCCCGGGCCCGGGCGCCGCGACCGAGTGGCTGCGGCAGAAGGTCAAGCGCCTGACCGCGGTCGAGGTCGATGCTGCCGCCGCCGGGAAGCTGGCGGACCGGTTCGCCGGCGGCAACGTCGAGGTTGTCGTGGGCAGCGCAGCGGAGCTGAGCTACCCAGACGAGTCCTTTGACTCGGTCGGTTCCTTCACCATGCTGCATCACGTCCCGACGCTGGCCATGCAGAACAAGATCCTCGCCGAGGCGTTCCGGGTACTGCGGCCGGGCGGCGTGCTCATCTGCTCAGACAGCCTCGCCAGCAACGACCTGCATCATTTTCACGAGGGCGACACCTACAACCCGGTCGAGCCCACATCCGTGCTTGCCCGGCTGCAAACCCTGGGCTTTGAAAACGTCACCGTCGTCGTGGACGGCATGCTGAAGTTCATCGCCCACAAGCCGGCCGGGCAGCGAGCGGAATAACGGTCCGGGCGGGGGTCACCGGCCGGCTTGCGCCGGGTTCTGGCCGCGTGTTTCGTCGCTGCGGAGCAGCCGGACGTCCCACGCCCGGAGTGTGATCTCCTTGCCAGGCAGGAGGCGTCCGCCGTCGAGCAGGTCCGTGACTGCGCAGGGTGGCGAAGCCGTAGCCTCATCCCAGCTCCAGTTGTGCAGGACGTGCAGCCGGTTCGCAGCGCCCGTGCCGGTGCTGGTGGAGACCGTAATTGAGTCGTCGGTGGTCCAGCCGCCTGCGGCGTGCGGTACCAGCCACCGCATCAGGCCCGCTGCCATGTCTTGATCCGGGACGGTGCCGACCACGGTGATCCGGCCCGCGCCGGCGGCCTTTGTCGTCACGGCGGCCCAGCGGCCCAAGTGCGGGTGCTGATACGAGGCGAGGACCTGCGCGTCCGAAACGACGAGCCCTTCGGCGAAACCGGTCGCCGCTCCCCGCAGCGAGCCGTGCACCGGCACCGGGGACGGCAGCGAAGCCATCTCGTCGTACCACACGCCAGCCGCGTCGGTGATCCGGGCCGGCGCGCGCTCTGTGCGCGCCCGCCCCTCCGCGTCCCCGTAGCCGGTTCGCGGCCCGACGACGAGGTGGCCCCCTGCCTGCGCGTAGTCGACCAGGAAGTCCAGGTCCTCGTCGGCTGCGGTGTAAAACGCGGCTGCGATCAGTACGGGATAGCGGGCCGCTGTGCCGGCAGCATCGTGCTCGCCGCCTCGGGCCGGCAGCAGCTGCTGAGGGCGGATGAGCCGCTGCTGCCGCTTGGCGTCGAAGATGCCGCGCGAGAAGGCCGCGAGGATGTGCCGGTAGGAGTCGGGGTCGATCAGCGGGACACCTGGCAGCGGCCCCTGCGTCGACAGCGCGAACTTGCTATCCGAGTCATAGAGGACCGCGATGTCGTAGTCGGGTTCGGCCGTGGCGAAGGCGCTTCCTGCCTCTCGCAGTTCCTGGCCGATCCGAGCGATCTCGTTGAATGCGCGGCCAGGGATGCCGCTGTGCGGAAGCACGCCACCCCAGTACGTCTCTGCGCCGAACGAGAGAGTATTCCACTGCCAGTACTCGATGAGCCTGGCGCCGCGGGCAATGAGCAGCCAGGCTAGCTGCCGCCATTGCCCGTCGTACGGCGACTCGTTCATGGCCGAGAACCCCATCGAGCCTGCGTTGGTCTCGGTAACCAGAAAGGGTGCCTGCTTGGAGGAGTACATAAGATCAGCAAGCTGGGTAATCGCCCACGGCCCCCGGACGACCCAGCCCATCGGGCCGCTGGAGCGCGGCAGCGTGCTCGGGTGTGCGAGCGAGTCCTGCATCTCGTAATACGCGTTTCCGGATGCGACATCGAGGTTCCGGCTCAGTTCGGCATCTTCGATACCGGGCTGCTCGTAGGAGATGCACGTGGTGACGAAGGCGCGGCCGCCGGTGATCTCGCGGACGATGCCAGCCTGCCAGCCGATGAATTCGGTGACGAGCTCGGCCTGAAAGCGCCGCCAGCTGAGGTCGTACTGTGGCTGGGAGTTGCCTTCCGGATGCCACAGGTCGCTCCATCGCGACAGCCGGTGTGACCAGTACGCCAGGCCCCATTCCTCGTTCAGCCGGTCGACGGTGCCGTACCGGTGGCGGAGCCAGTCCACGAACTTCTCGAACACGTCGGCGTTATAGAGCAACCGAAGACCTGGCTCGTTGTCGACCTGGTAGCCGACGATCGCCGGGTGCTCCCGGTAACGCCCCACCACCTGGCGGATCACCCGCTCGGCGTGGAACCGGTACGCGGCGTGCGCGAAGTTCACCTCCTGTCGGGCACCCCAGCCGACGCGGTGCCGCGACGCAGTCTCGGCAGCGATCTCGGGATAGCGCCGGGTCAGCCACATCGGGACGGCGTAGGTCGGCGTACCCAGGATTGCGCCGATGCCGTGGCGGTGGGCGGAATCCAGGACGGGCTCGAGCCAGTCGAGGTCGAACTGTCCGTCCTCGGGTTCCCAGGTGGACCAGACCGACTCGCCGACCCGGATCACCGAGAAGCCGGCTTTGGTCATCAGCTCGAAATCGGCCTCGATATCCGGGCGGTGCTGGTACTCGGCGTAATAGGCGGCGCCGAAGTCGAGGCGTTTCATCAACTCTCGGTGCCCCGGTATCGGAAGTCAGCGAACCTGACCGTGCCCTGGGACGCGTAGAGCCCGATTACCCGGCCGGTGAACGACGCACATGTCTCCGCCGTCCAGTAACGCCCGTCGAGTTCGGCGATCAGCTTGCCGGCGGCCACGAGGCGGATGCGGTCGCCGCCCGTCGCCGCGAACTGCAGGGCTGTCGGCGGCCGGGCCATCTCGATCCGAAGTTCGACGTCACCGGGTGGCACGGTGACCTGCCAGTCCTGCACGAGGCCCGCGAGGTGGGCCCGGGCGGTGACGGTCGTGCCGTGCGCCTCAAGACAGATCCAGTGGTGCTCGTCGTATCGAGCGGCGAGCCCGCCTGCCCCGGCTGAGGCGTCGACGGTGGTGGCCACGGTGGCGGTGAGGTGCCGCTGACGGCGGCCGACGAACTGCGGGCGCGAGGAGTCCAGCCCGGTATCGCCGGTGATCGATAGCCGGCCGCCGCTGACCGTCGCGACCGATGCCGGCGTCGTGCGGACAGCCAGCCAGCCCGGCTCCTGCAGTACGGATGGGTCAGTGAAGTCGAAGACCTCTTCAACGGCGGCGTCGCGCGGGGCCAGCAGTACTGGTTCCGGCTGCGGCCAGCCGCCGGCCCAGGAGACGGGTGTGATAAACGTTTCCCGGCCCAGCGGCGAGAACGACTGGGTGAGGCCGAGCGGGCGCACGCCGATCAGTACCAGAGCGGTGCCGCCGTCCGGTGTGTCGACCAGATCCCCGTGCCCGGTGTTCTGGATCGGACGGGACGTACTGCGCGCGCTGAGCACCGGGTTGGCCGGGTGCCCCTCGAAGGGGCCCTCGGGCGAGGGCCCCCGGGCGATACTGACGCCGTGGCCTCGTTCAGTGCCGCCCTCGGCGATCAGCAGGTACCAGCGGTCGCCGCGGTGATACAGGTGCGGCGCCTCCGGGAACTTCAGCCCGGTGCCTGACCACAGTGAGCGGGGCGGCTCGAGTGCCTTGCCGGCTGCGAGGTCGACCCGGACCTGCTGAATGCCCAGGTGCAGGCCCAGCTGCTCGCCAGTTGTGTGCAGCCCGGAGAAGGTGACGTACGCAGTGCCGTCGTCGTCCCACGCCAGGTCGGGGTCGATGCCGACGACGCCGTCGATGGTAATGCCGTCGCTCCACGGTCCGGCCGGGTTGGTCGCGGTGAAGACGACGCAACCGCGCGGGCTCATCGCGACGGTGACGACGATGAAGAAGACGCCGTCGTGATACCGGATGGTTGGCGCCCATACCCCGCCGCCGGTGGGCACGTCTGCCAGGCCGATGTCATCAGGCCTGGTAGCCACGTTTCCGATGTGCGTCCAGCTGATCAGGTCGGTGCTGCGGTAGACCGGAATGGCTGGCAGATACTCGAAGGTCGAGTTGACGAGGTAGTACGCGCCGTCGGCTAGCGCAATACTCGGATCGGGGCTGAAACCGGGAATCAGCGGGTTCGGAAGCATCAGACGAGCTCCACCTTCGCAGTCAACGGCAGGTCGACGGCGGACGTGCCGACCCGGAGCTGATACCCGCCGGGCTCGTAACGCCAGCCGTCCTGCCAGTAGGCCAGCAGCCGGGTTGGCACGCTGATGTGCAGCGGTGCCTTCTCGCCGGCACGTACCCGCACTGCCCCGAATCCGACGAGCCATCGCACCGGGCGGTCGACGGTGGAGTCCGGCCGTTCCGCGTAGATCTGCACGACCTGCTTGCCGGCACGTCCACCGCGGTTCTCGACCTCGACGGTCACCGGGAAGGATTCCCCGGCGGAGACCGAGGCGGGTGCCTGGACGCTGGTGAGGGCGATGTCGGTGTAGCCCAGGCCGCTGCCGAACCAGTACGCCGGCGCGGTGTCCTGCCTGAGCCATGCCCGGTAACCGATGTGAATTCCTTCGGCGTAGTCCAGCGCACCACCGGCCGGCGTAGTGGACAGAACCGGGACGTCGGCCTCGGCCTCCGGCCAGGTAGTGGGCAGTCGGCCGCCCGGCTCGGCCGTGCCAAGCAGCACGTCCGCAACGGCGCGGCCGAATTCCTGCCCGCCGAAATAGCCGATCAGTACCGCTGCGACCTGATGACGCCAGGGCATCAGCACGGGTGCCCCCGCGTTCACGAGCACGACGGTGCGCGGGTTGACCGCCGCGACCGCGCGGACCAGGTCGTCCTGGCGCCCGGGCAGGCCGAGCGAGGCGCGGTCGTACCCTTCGGACTCCACGACCGAGTTGGTTCCCACCACGACCAGCGCGACGTCGGCCCTGGCAGCCGCCTCTGCGGCGGCGGCGATCAGCGCGTCTGCGTCCATGGCCATGGGCTCGGTGCCGAACCGCAGCCACAAGAGCTCGGCTAGCGGGCCGGCGCGGCCTCGAAGGTCGTACTCGAGGCGCAGCTCGACGGGCGTGCCCGCGGTGAGGTCGACCTCGGCGGCAGCAGTCGGGGGGGCCATCAGCGCGGCGCCGAGGTCGGTGTGTTCTGATTCGGCGACCTCGTCGACGATGAGGCCGCCATCGACGTACACCCTGCCGTGGCCGGCGGCGGCGAAGCCGACGCGCACTGGCCCCGACTCGGCCGGAGTGAATCGCGTCGTCAGTTCGACCGTGGCCGACCGGCCGATCGGGGCGTCTCCGCCGAACCAGACAAGCGCGCTCGAGCGGCGGTCCTCGGCGAACAGTTCGGCCCCGTCCGCGTCCAGGAACCGGGCCCGCAGGCCGGGGCCGCCGGTCGCCGGATTAATCATCTGGGCCAGCGGAAGCTCGGCCAGCCCTTCCTGCACGACCGCTCCGCGCGAGTAGCTGACATCCACGCCGGGCAGTCCGGCGCGCAGGCCGTCCAGTGGCGAGACGGTGTACTCCGGCACGACGGTCGCGCTGCCGCCGCCCTGCGTGCGGGCGTTGGCCGCGTTGTCACCGATCACGGCGACCGAGCGCAGGCGGGCAGGACTCCACGGCAGCTCCCCCCGGTTTTCCAGCAGCACCGTGCCCTCGATGGCGGCGTGCCGGGCGAAGGCGGCACCGTCCTCAACCCAGGCCGGGTCGGCCGCAGATCCGCCGAATGCACCGACCCGCCGCGCCAGGGTCAGGATGCGGCCGACCTTGCGGTCGATGGCGCCCTCTGGGATCTCACCAGATCGGACCGCCCGCACCAGGGCATCGCCCCAGGATCCGCCCGGGCCGGGCATGGCGAGGTCCTGCGAGGCCCGGGCGGCCTCCAGCGACCGGACCGCTGTCCAGTCGCTGATCACTACGCCGTCGAAACCCCACTCGCTGTTCAGCGGGGTCTCCAGCAGGTCGTTCTCGGTTGCGGTGGTGCCGTTGACCGAGTTGTAAGAGCTCATGACCAGCCAGGCGCGCGCCTGGGTCACCGCCTTCTCGAACGCGAGCAGGTACAGCTCGCGCAGAGCGCGGTCGCTGACCCGGACGTCCACCGTGAAGCGGTCAGTCTCGGATTCGTTGGCGACGTAGTGCTTCGGCGTGGCGCCGACGCCGTTGTCCTGCGCGCCGTTCACGTAGGCGGCGGCGAGGTCGGCGGTTAGCACCGGGTCTTCACTGAATGCCTCGAAATGCCGGCCGCCGAGCGGAGAGCGGTGCAGGTTGATTGTCGGGCCGAGCACCACGTCGACCCCCTTGCGGCGCGCTTCCACCGCGGCCGCAGCGCCGTAGCGCCGTGCGATGTCCGGGTCCCAGGAAGACGCGAGCGCGGTGGCAGACGGGAGGTTGAGCGATGGATCGCGCTCATCCCAGGCCTCGCCGCGGACGCCAGACGGGCCGTCGGAGACGAGGATGCGGCGCAGGCCGATCTTCTCGATCGGCCAGGTGGTCCAGAAGTCCCGGCCGGTAAGCAGCTGGACCTTTTCTTCCAGGGTGAGCGCGGCGAGCGCCTCGGCGATCTTGTTGCTGGTGTCGGCAGTCATGAAACGTTCTCTCCTAGTTCTGAGCACGCCGTGCTTCGTGACACTGGCGGCTCTTCCGTCACCTCTACGGACGCGCTCAGCCGCACGTCGGCGGAGGATGCTCCGATGAGCACCTCATAGCTGCCGGGGTGGACCATCCACCCGTCTGGATCGCTCCAGGCCGCGAGGTCCATGCTGCTCAGCGTGAACGTCACGTCGCGCCGTTCCCCGGCGCCCAGGCACACTCGCTGAAATCCCTTCAGCTGGAACGGCGGCTCCGCGGCCTGGTCGGGACACCGCAGGTAGAGCTGGGCAACTTCACAGCCTGGGCGCGGAGCCTCGTTCACGATGCCGAAACTCACCTGGATCTCGTCGTGTTGCGGTCGCTCGATCCTCAGGTTTTCGTAAGCGAACCTGGCGAACGACAATCCGTGGCCGAAAGGAAACAACGGCTGCTGATTGTTCGCTGTGAAGAACCGGTATCCGACCAGCATGTCTTCGGAATAAGTCGCCACGCCGCCAATTCCTGGGTACTGCCCGACGGCCTGGACTGGGCCCTGGCCAGCGTGGGCGGGGAAGGTGACGGGCAGCCGGCCGCCCGGGTCTGCATCGCCAAACAGCATGCTGGCGAGTGCCGTGCCGAACTGCTCGCCTGGGTACCAGACCTGCAACACGGCCGCGACCTTATCCAGCCATGGCATCAAGGTCGGACCCGGCGTATTGAGCACGATGACGGTCCGCGGATTGTTCTGCGCCACCGCTTCGATGAGCCTGTCCTGATCGCCGGGCAGCGCAAGCGACTGCCGGTCCATCCCCTCCCCGGACGCCTGGTTGACGATCACGACGGCTGCGTCGCACCCCGCCGCCAGGGCCGCAGCGTCGTCAACGAGGCTGTCCGGCGGCTGCCAGCCGAGCTGGACCGTCGGCCGCAGGCCAAACTCCTCTACCGAGAGCGCGGGCCCAGTCTCATACTCGACCCGGATGGTGACGGGCCGGCCGGCGACCAGCGGTACGGCGGCTTGCAGAGCATACGAAGGCCCGTCAATAAAACGGATCGCCTCGCGCGCCCCCTCCGCCACCAGCGCACCGTCCAGATAGAGCGAGCCCTTGCCGGCGACGGCAAGGCTGAACCGGTGGTGACCGTCCTGAGCCGGGGTCAGCACGGTCGTCCAGCTGGCATGCCACTGCGGTCCGAAACCCGCTGGCGGCTCGGTCACGTCTATGCCCGGCTCTGTCCGGGTGATGCGCTTCCCCGGCCGCTCCACGGGGCCGTCGACATACTCGGCGAGGACGCCCGGGAAGGCCGGGGACCCCGGGGCGCGGGCAGCTGACAGAAGGGCCGGCGGGATCCCCGGGAGTGGTATATCGCCCCAGGATCCTTGAGCATGCCCGACCCGAGCGGCTCTTCCGGCTCGTTGCCGGATCGCCGCCAGCGGCGTAACCACCCGGTCCGGGTGGAGTTTCACGGTCGGCGACCCGCCCATCACGTAGATGGCGTCCAGCCCAGCCGGGCCGATGACCGCCAGCGAGGTCACGTCTTCCCGGAGCGGCAGTGCCTCTGCCCGGTTGACGAGCAAGACGCTCCCCGCGACCGCGGCTTCCGCGGCCAGGTCCAGGCTTTCGGTGGCCGGGGGGCCAGGGACCGCAGCCGTCCGGTCGAGGAGGCCATGCGTGACCATGGTGCCGACCATCCGAGTGACGATGTCGTCCAGCCTGTCCCGTCCGATGCGGCCGCTGGTGAAGTCATCCGGCCTGCGCCCCTCGGCATTGTCCAGCCCGGGGAGGTCCAGGCCAGCTCGCGCGGCCGCGAGCGGATCGCGCACGGCGAACATGAAGTCGGGTGCGACGAATCCCTCCCATCCCCACTGGTCTTTCAGGATGGCCATCAGTTCCGGGCTCTGGCAGGCGTAGCAGCCGTTGACCTGGTTGTAAGAACCCATGACGGACCCGGCGCCGGCATCCAGCAGAGCGCGCCGGAACGGCGGAAAGTAGATCTCTTCCAGAGCCCGGCGGGAGACGTGGATATCGACCGCTGGCCCGCGGTCCGGTGGCGGCCAGCCAGACCCGGTCCGGCCGGTCTCGAAGTTATTGACCACGAAGTGCTTGACCATGGCCACGACGCTCCGCTGAACACCGTGTACGTATGCCGCGCCCAGCGCCCCGGTCAGGTACGGGTCTTCCCCGAACGCCTCGGGCAGCCGTCCGCCCAGCGGTGTGCGTGCGATGTCCAGCGCCGGCCCGAGCAGGACATTGTGGCCGGCTGAACGGGCTTCCTGACCGACCGCGGATCCGAACCGGTACGCCAGTTCTTCGTCGAAGGCCGCAGCGAGCGACACGCATGCGGGGAAGGCGGTGGCGTCGGCGGCAACCCGGACGCCATTGCCCCCGTCGGTGAAACTCAGCGGCGGCAGCCCGAGATGAGCGACGGCCGCAAAATCCGCACACGCGAGCGCGGTCTTATCCTCCAGACTCATCTGCGCGACGATGCCGGCGGCGTAGTCCGCGTCCGCGGTTGCGGGCTTGCGCGGCGCGCCCTCGTTATTCACCGCAGCTCTCCCGGCTCCTTGCCGCTGCCAACCGGCACGGTGATGGTGTGCCCGCCGGACACGACTTCCCGATCGGGCTCGCCCGGCAGCCGGATCACGCCGGTGACGCCGGCGGGGACGGCGGTCTCGACGGAGAGCTCCTGCCCGGTTTGGCGCCAGCGCACTTCCACCAGGCCGTGAGCTGTTTCCAGGCTCGCCGCGGCCCAGCTCAGCCCGCCGCCTGGCTGCGGCGCGATGAGCACCTTCGCATAGCCCGGCTCGAGCGGCGCGATCCCGCCGATGATGCGGTGCATCCAGTCCGCGACCGCGCCCAGCGCGTAGTGGTTGAAGCTGTTCATCTGCCCTGGGTTGATGGTGCCGTCGGGCACTATGGCGTCCCAGCGTTCCCAGATCGTGGTGGCACCCATCGTGACCGGGTACAGCCATGAGGGGCAGCCTCGTTCGAGCAGCAGCCGGTAGGCCTCGTCCAGGTGACCGGTCTGGGTGAGCGCGTCGGTGACGTACGGCGTGCCAGCGAACCCGGTCGAGATCCGGTAGCCGTTCTCCCTGACCAGTGCCGCCAGCCGGTCACCGGCTCGTGCTTTCATGTCGTCGTCAAGCAGGCCGAACACTATGGCCAGCGCGTAGACCGTGGCGCAGTCGCTTTGCACTGTCCCGTTCGCCTCGACGTAGTGCTGGCTGAAGGCGCCGCGCACCCGTTCGGCAACCAGGCGGAAATGGTGGGCATCGTGCGGCCTGTCCAGCAGCTTCGCGGCGTCCGCGACGATGCGCGCGGTCCGGTAGGCGCAGGCAGTGGCCACGACGTGCCGGTCGGCTTTTGCTTTCAAGGGCTCGCCGGGTGGTGCCTGCGGATCGAGCCAGTCGCCCAGCTGCAAGCCCGTGTCCCAGAGGCCGGTTGGGGACAGCATCGACTCCACCAGCCGGGCGTGCGCGGTCATGGAGGCGTACTGATCCTGCAGGACACTCTGGTCGCCGTAGGCCTGCCACAGCGCCCACGGAACCCAGACCGCACCGTCTCCCCATATCGCGGTGGGGGCCGGACCGGGAAAGGAACGGTTCGTCTCGCGCTTCAGAACATCCGGCACGACGAGCGGAACGATGCCGTCCTGAGCGTGCTGTTCTGCGGCGAGGTCGCGAAGCCAGTCGCGCAGGAACGCGTCCACGTCGTAGAGGAAGGCAGCGGATGGCGCGAACACAGCG
>Ga0210395_10003679_pt1 | contig 11751 bp, 7 predicted proteins | sample IncBWH4OmetaG_FD_150861 | JGI IMG/M metagenome (GOLD analysis project Ga0210395, IMG submission 150861) | Forest soil microbial communities from Barre Woods Harvard Forest LTER site, Petersham, Massachusetts, United States - Inc-BW-H-4-O ...
AGGTGAGTTGCGATCCTTTCAACCACGTGCAGCTGTTCCTCCGCCGTTGCGGGCCACTCAACCAGATCGGAACGCCCGTTGAGGTCGTATAGCAAGACGAAAGACTCACCGCCGTTGAAGTTTTCAATGGCGGCGCGGCTGATTGTGTCCGACACAAAAATGAGCGAGACACCTCCCTCAGCCGACGGAAGTACGCGCTCAGGCGCGACTAGTTTGGCTCGAAGCGCCGCCAGAACATTCTGTGCATTCTTCACCGCGACAGCCGTTGGCGGCGGCGAATCGTAGGAGTTCCAATTTGCCGGAGTGTCGAGCAGCTTTACAGTCGCATCGCCCAGAGCGTCAAAGACGTTCATTGTGCTGCGGAGGCAGTCCAGAATCTGAGAATCGGCTGAACTTGTCCTCGCTTCCGGTAAAATACCGAGCCGCGTCAAAGCCGACACGGGAGTAGCCGTTCGCTCAAGCGTATCCACTATCTCTGGAACATATGCGTCTTGAACCGTAGCGCTATACATCGAAGCCCTCCGCTAATCTCTCGGTTACCAATTGCAGAAAGTACTGATCTTTCACATCTCGGACGGAATTGATGTTCCGCCACAAGTCTTCGTTGGTGGGTCCATCGACCGAGTACTGGAAGTCATTATCCAGAATGACCGCTGCAAACCCTTTTCGATCGGACGGGATTAAGACGTGCTGATGCACGAATGAGCCCCGCAGGGGAACGTCTATTTCCATCCCGAGACGCATGAACGAGTTGTTCACTCCCCAAAGCAAGCCCGGTGGCGTCTTGGGATACACATTGAGAAAATCGCTCAGTTCATGGCCCTCGGGTATATAGACCTTGTTGATATACCGGACCCCGAAACGTTGAAAAGAAACAGCACCCACTGCGGCGAGATAGATGCTCCAAACTCGATTTGCCTCAGCCGTGAACGTCTCCCATGTCTCGTAGTGGCCCATGCGGCTGAACGAAAAACCGTCCAGCTTGCATTGGACAACGTGCAGTCGATCGGTACTCTCCCAGCGCCATCCAAGAGGCTCGTCCAGCGTGGAAGCGGTCGACTGTCCCTCCTGAATCGTCATTTGAAATCGATTCTGATGAAGAGGAGTTGGACTCGCGTAGACGCTCTCAGCCGAGAGTGCAAGGTCCTTGAGCGGCTTGAAAAACGTCTCGGGTAGCCGGGAAACCGATATGCCAATTGCGGCTTCAACTATGGGGGGATTTCCGAAATGCAAGCGCTCGCCTGGACGGACTGGCAATGGCATCTGTTGTAGTATAGCCTCTCCGGATCGTCACCTGCGATGAGTTCAAGCAGCTTTGTGTATCAACGAATTACCTCCCAGCATCGACCTCGGATTTCGAACTCTCTGCCGCCGTCCTGTGACACTTTGTTACCGAACCTCCCGCAAACCACTCCCCAAATCGGTGGTCCAAAACTCGAATCTCTCTGCCCCTTCCGTGTGACACCTTGTTACCATTTTCGCGGATTTCGGCGCTTACAACGGCTAAAACCGGCTTATACTGATTGAAACGGCGAGAGCCGCGAAACCCGCGTCAGCAGCGGTGATTTGCGATTATCGGCTTTGTTTTCAGTGACCGGCGGAAGGGCTCCTTAGGAATCCCCCTCTCTCCGCCAGCCCATTTGAGAATAAGCAACGTATCGTTTACTGAATCAATCCTTGGAGAGCCCGTCTCCAAAAGTGCTTCCAGTGTCCCTTCGTGCCCGCTGTCTGCCCCTGCGCTGAAATGTGATTTTTCAACTTCGCCTTTGCGAGGCGGGCTTCTGCTCTTGTTTTGATGTAGCAGGATCGGCTGAATCACCCTATCGGGCTCACCCAAGCTTCGGAAGGCCACGCGGTTTCCCTAACGACCGCAATTGCACACCTACGTGAGAAGAGCGTGCTGTGGCGGGGGGCTGACGCTTTACGGCCGCAGGTGCACGTCGCTTCGGGTTCCGGATACCGTTTCGAGTCTCCTGCGGCCTCGTTCACGGATCTCGCGGCAAGCTGGAAATGCTGGTTGATCGGGGCGGAATGTGGCGTGGCGAGCCAGATTGAGTGCGTTTTGCGAATGTTAGAGTGTTGGCAATGCTGACCGAGATTCAAGACGATGCACTCACGCTGATCGCTCTGGGCGTTGTTGCTTTTATTTTCGCCGACGTCACGCATGAGGCTCTCGGGCATGGATTGGCAACGCTTCTGGTGAGAGCGAAGCCGGTTCTGCTTACGACCTGCTACTTCAGTACACAAGGAGGCGTCAGCCGTTGGATTCCGGCAGGCGGCGGTTTGGCAAACGCCTGCATGGGTTTGCTGGCCCTTCTTTTTCCGCGCGGATTTTCGCCAGGCGCGCCGCATGTCCGGTATTTCCTGGCGCTCGTCGCTGCGTTCAATCTGTTCTTTGCGGCGGCCTATCCGGCTTATTCGGGAATTGCGCTGTTTGGTGATTGGGCCGCTGTCATCTCAGGGTTGGAACCAGTCTGGCTGTGGCGCATCCTGCTGATTTTGGCAGCGGGGGTGAGCTACTGGTTGGCTCTCATTCTTGTTGCACGCGCGATTGATCCGTTTTGCGGTTCGCGCGAGCCGAAATCGCTGCAGAGGCTTCAGCGCATCACTCTGATCCCGTACCTAGCCGCACTTGCGGCCGCATTTCTTGGCGGGATACCGAATCCTGCGGGGTGGAAAGTTCTCTTCACCGCGGCAATCCCGGCGGCGGCAGCTTCGTTTGGACTGACGCAGCTGGATCACTTCTCCGCGGCGACCGCTCCCTATCCTGTGGGCGAGCCTTCGGTATATGTTCAGCGCAGTGTCGGTTGGATCGCCGCTGCGCTTGCAATTCTGACTCTTTTTGTCGTTTTTTTAGGGCCGGGCATCCGGTTTCGTTGAGTCGGCACGCCAACCTTCCTTGTTCGACGGCCGCCAAATTTTAAAGGTTGGGAGAGCGGTGAAGACTATCTATTGCAAATTCAATGAGTTCGAGAGTGCGTGGTGATGAGACGCTGGGCAGCCCTGATTTATCTTTCCCTGGTTTCCCCGTTCTTTGGCCAAAGCAATCATGGGGAGCTCCAACTCCGGGTGACGGACCCTTCCGGCATCGGTGTGCAGGCCTCGGTACAGCTGGAGAGCGAGGCCAACCAATATCGCACCACCCTCAAGACCAACGCACAGGGTTATATCGACGTCCAGCGCTTGCCCTATGGGATTTATAGGGTCGAGATTCTGCAGCCGGAGTTTGCACCGATCGCCGAGTCGATTACCATTCGGGGTTCGCTGCCCCTGACCCGCACCCTTCGATTGAGAGTCGCCTCGGTGACGCAGTCGGTCGAAGTGAACGCAGACTCGACCCTGATCGATCCGGAGCAAGCGGGGTCGGTCAACGAGATTGGCGCGGATCAGATCGAGAACCGTCTCGGATCGATTCCGGGGCGCTCCCTTCAGGATTTAATCAACTCGCAGCCTGGATGGCTCTACGAAGGAAACGCGGTTCTCCATCCACGGGGGTCGGAGTACCAGACCCAGTTTGTTGTCGATGGCATCCCGCTGACGGACAACCGCTCGCCCAGCTTCGGGCCGGAGATCGAAGCAGACGACGTGGATTCCATCAGCATCTACACCGCCGGCATCCCCGCGGAATATGGCCGCAAGATGGGGGGTGTTGTGGAAGTGAATACCCTTCAAGATGTTCAGCAGGGTTTCCATGGAGAAGTGGTGCTGGCGGGCGGAAGCTTTGACACGGCGAGCGGGTTCGCGCGTGGCCAGGACACATGGGGAGCGAACACGCTGGGTGCAAGTGTCAGTGGCAGCAGGACTGATCACTATCTCAATCCCGTGGTTCTGCAAAACTTTTCAAATACCGGGACACTAGCGGACTTCTCCGGACATTTTGAGCGTGTTCTGACCCCCAATGATCGCATCGGCCTGATCGTGCGCCACGAGCTTTCGCGCTACGACATTCCCAATGAGCAAGTGCAGCAAGCGGCAGGCCAGCGCCAGACGGCGGACAACATCGAGACGATGGGCGTGGCCTTCTACCAGCACGGCCTTTCTTCGCGGACAGCACTCGAAGTGCGGGGCATGGTGCGCGACAACGCGAACGACTTCAATTCGAATCCGGAATCAACGCCGATCGAGGTATTTCAAAACAACCGTTTTCGCGAAGGCTACATGAAAGCCGATCTCACCACGGCACAGGCCCGGCACGAGTTCAAGTTCGGCGTGGAGACGGACAACACGTTTCTGCACGAGAATTTCAGCTACCTCATTACGGATCCGACCCGGTTTGACGATGACACTCCCTTGACGTTTGCGTTCGCGGGGCAGCGGCCCGATCTCGAACAATCGGCATTTGCGCAAGACCACATGCACTTTGGCAAATGGACGGTCGATGCCGGGTTGCGCTGGGATCACTACCAGTTGTTGCTGAACAAGCAGGCTTTCGATCCGCGTGTATCGGTCGCCCGTTATTTTGCAGGGGTAGGCCTGGTCGCGCACGTCTCGTACGACCGGGTGTTTCAAACGCCATCGTTTGAAAACATCCTGCTCTCGAGCTCGGCGGCGGTCGATTCGCTGGATGCCAGCTTTCTGCGACTGCCAGTGGAGCCCTCGCAAGGCAACTACTACGAGGCTGGGATCAGCAAGGCCCTCGCGGGAAAGGTAAAGCTTGACGCGAATTACTTTCGCCGCGATGTCGGCAACGATGCGGACGACGATCAGATCGACAATACGACGATCAGCTTTCCCATTGCTTTTCGCAAATCGGTGATTTACGGCGCGGAGGGAAAGCTCGAAGTGCCGGACTGGCACAAGTTCTCAGGGTTCATAAGCTACTCGTACGAAGTGGGCAATGTCTGGTTTCCGGTGACGGGCGGATTGTTCCTGGGCGACAATGCTGCGGCCGCGAAAACGCAGCTGAACGGTCATTTTCCCGATTCGCAGGATCAGCGCAATACTTTGCGCGGCCGTGCGCGTTACCGGGTCGTGCCGCGTTTCTGGTTCGCAGGCGGAATGCAATACGACACGGGACTTCCCTTTGAGTTTGACGGCGACCCCGATACGGTGCTGGCCGAGTATGGACAGCAGGTGCTCAATCGCATCAACTTCAACCGAGGTCGAATCTATCCCAGTTTCCAGGTAAATGCCTCGGCAGGCGCGGATGTTTACAAGTCCGATCGATTGAACATGCAATTGCAGGCGGACGGCCAGAATCTCAATCACGTTCTCGACGTGATCGACTTCGGCGGCCTCTTCTCAGGAAATGCCATTGGGCCGCCGCGCAGTTACTCGTTGCGGCTCACGACAACTTTCTGATTTTCGCCGAGACCCCTTCCGCTGCATCCTGTCTGGCTGGCAGCGGGGCCTGTTCGAAACATGTTTGAATCCAGCGTTGAGTTTTGCTTCGTGTCTGACGTACCGTGGGATGCGGTCTTCCGTAACGATGCTTTCGTAAAGACAGAGGGAAACCGCTGTTCTCAGACCTCGTTCTCCGAAGGGAAGTAGAGCAAGCACGAGGGACCCGACTCTGTATTCATGAGGTTTTCCCTGATCAGTCGGAAAGAGCGGAAAAGCGAGGCGGCCCTTGAGGAAACCTGATTCATTATGCTGAGTCGAATCAAACCGCATGGTTATGGGTACATTTGGCGCGTTGCGACAGGGATGCTGGCGGCTGCAGCTTTGTTGTCAGCCTCGCTGCATGGAGACAAGAAGAAAGATGGAATGGCTGGCATGGACATGAGCTGCATGGCCGATATGAATGGTGTCGATATGAGCGCCATGGGACCGAGCATGGCGGCCATGGGTTGCCACATGTATGTGACCCCGCTTCGCGGCCCGCAGCCCGGCGATGAGGAAAAGGCAAAAGCGGTCATCGCGGCGGTGAGCGCCACGATGGAGAAGTATCGAGATTACAAGAAGGCCGAGAAGGACGGATACGTTCAGGGGAACCCGGACGTGACCCAGCCTCAGTACCACTTCACCAACGAGGCCAACGCCAAGGAGGCCGACCTGCATTTCGATCCAACCAAGCCAACGTCCCTGCTCTATCGGCAGACGCCCACGCAAAAGTTCAAGCTAGAAGGGGTGATGTTTACGGCGCGCCCCAACGCCACGGAAGATGAGCTGAACGAGCGCATCCCGCTGAGCATTGCCCACTGGCATAAGCACATCAACTTTTGCGCAGCACCGGCAGATCGCGTGAAGGAGTACATGGGCGCTCACCCCAAGTTCGGCATGTTTGGCTCGATCCATACCAAGGAAGCGTGCGAAGCCGAACACGGTCAATTTATGCCGTCGGTATTCACGTGGATGATCCACGTTTTTCCATATGAGGACGATGTCAAAGACGTGTTCTCAATGAACGACGACACGCCCCACGTGCATTGAGAGACGTTGTCGCAGCGCTCGACGCACGCAGAGGTGGCATCCGGATGTTTTTTGCAGAGATCTTCGCCTATTTCTTTCACAATGCGAAACACGCGATCAATCTGCGCGACGCGAGCGCAATTTGACCCAGCACATGCAAATTGGAATAACTCTTGTGATCTCTGTGGCACACACCTGCTCTTCCGTCCGATGCAGATGTTTCGAGCCAGGTTTTCTTACCAAGGTTCGAAATTATGCAATTTTCATTGCAAAGCCGCGCAATTCCTCTGATATGCTGGCGCAAATTCATTTCAAACTCGATTCCTGAGCAGTAGCTGTGGCCGCACGTAGATCCCCGTTTGCTGTTTGGGACGGATGGATGCGGCTTATTCATGAGGATCTTTTCCTTTCTGCTCCTTCTTGCGCTGTCGGTGTGCGCGGCGCCCGCCTTTGCCAATGTAACCGTCTATAGCCCTGGTGAAAATGCCAGGGTTGTTTCGCCGTTCTGGCTGTCTGCCGTGGCGAGTCCCTGTTCGTCGCAACCGGTGGCGGCGATGGGCTATTCGTTCGACGACAGCAGCAACACGACGATTGTGAACGGCACCTCGATCAGTGCGGTGATCGGATTTGCGACGGGCGGCCACGTACTGCACATCAAGTCGTGGGGCAACAAGGGCGCCTCGTGCGTGTCGGACGTGAATCTCACGGTGGTTCCGCCGCCGACCTCGATGGTTCCTTCATGGGCCGGCAAAGCCAGCCAAGTACAGACCATGGGCGGTTGGGAGGCTGTGGACGATCTTGCGACGGGTCTCGGGGTCTCCACGGGAATCACCAACATTGTTGGTTCTCCTTCGGTGACCGGCTATGCGCGCGAATTCACGACGACGTTCTCCAACTACAGCGGAGAGCGGTATGATGCGATCTTTGGCGTGGCTACAACGGCGCAGAATTTTCTTTACGATGGCTGGGTGAACTTCGCGAATCCGTCGAGCGAAATCGCGAACCTGGAGATGGATGTCAACCAGGTGATGGCGAACGGTCAGACGGTCATTTTCGGATTCCAATGTGATGGCTACTCGGGGACGTGGGATTACACGGTCAACTCGGGCACGCCACAGAAGCCGAATGATATCTGGCGCCATTCCTATTCGGAATGCAATCCGCGCGAGTGGTCGACGAACACGTGGCACCACATCCAAATCAGCTACTCACGGGACCAGTACGGCAACGTCTGCTACAAATCCGTCTGGCTCGATAACGTGGAGAGTGACCTGTATATCATTGTTCCTTCGGCGTTTGCGTTGAGTTGGAGTCCGACACTCCTCACTAACTTCCAGGTGGACGGGGGCACGGGTGGTTCGGCGAAGGTGTATCTGGACAACCTGACCATTTATTGGTGGTAGCCATTGAGGAAACTTTCATCTCCTGAGTTTTGCGCGGAAAACCTTTTTCCTGGAGGCGGCATCGCACGGGTCATGCCGCTTCCAGGGGATGTTGTCTCCGTCGCGCTCGACGTCGTGCGTTGATGGCGTGGCTGTGTCCGGTTCAGTTTGCCGCACAGCATCGGAGGCTCGGGAAACTTCGCCAGGAACTGGCAAAGTAAGCAAATCCCTCGTAGGTCCATCCTGATGCATAGTGCTGAAAAGCCGTTCGTCTGGACTCAATTTGCGCACCGTAGAAATGGAGATGGAAGTTTCGATTCCATTTGCTGCCGGTGCTTCGCTATGGTTTCTCGCCAATCCTGCCCTTCGAACCACGCCCAACTGGAACGGGAGCACATTTGTATGCCCGTCGAGATCGGTTGTGTCGATAGCCAGGCGACGCCGGCGGAATCGAAGAAGCGGGTCAAGTCCGCGGCGAAGCGTGCCTTCGCGGTGGCGATGCCTCCAAGGCGTGACACGCGCGGTATCAAGCCGCGCGATGTCTACGCGGGACTGATGGCGGGCTGAACCGCGACGGGCCGCGTGGCCCAAACAGGACCGCACTTGTGGCATGCGGCGCAATGAAAACCTTTTCGAGAGCGGTTTGAGCTCCGTGCTAAGTGGCCGTTTCGGCGTCCGCCAGCCAGCCGCGACGCAGCTTGTCGGGCGAGATGGTTGACATGTAGGGCTTGATGTCGAGAATTGGCGTTCCGTCCAGCATGTCGAGACCCCGCACAAAGAGAGAGCCGTTTTCACGGCGGAGCAGTTCGACCACAGTGAGGCCGATCGGATTCGGGCGGCGCGGGGAGCGCGTGGCAAAGACGCCGTGTGGCTTGTGGTCGACCGGCGGCGCTCCGACGAGGTCGAAACCCTCGGACTGACTGAAGACCCAAAGCACGAAGAGATGCGAAAACCCCTCCACATCTTTGAGGCCAGCCTCAAATTGGGGCAGGATTTTGAGGATTCCCTCGGCCTCATGCTTTGCGCCCAGCCCTTTCGGAATGGCGGAGGTTTCGTTGTAGGGACTATGCACAAATCCGATGGCTTGCGGCGTGAACATCAGTCAAGATACCTCTCCATTTCATGGTACGGCGCACACGTGGCGGGTCGCAAAGAGACAGCCCGCGCGAAGAAGGCGCGGGCTGGAGTAAGGCTGGGGATCAGGAGAGCTAGAAAATAGCTTTGAGACCAAACTGCACGATGCGCGGCTCGAACGTGCCGGAGATCGCCCCCCCGCCTGTGGGGTTTGGGGTCCCGCCGGCGAGCGACACGGTTCCCGAGAAACCGCTGGCCGGCAAATAGAGATTTGTATGGTTGAAGATGTTGTAGAGTTCCGCGCGGAACTCGAATTTCAGACGATCGCCAGGCGTGTCGAACTGCTTGTTGAGATCGAGATCGGTCTCGTAATAGTTTGGCGTGCGGCTGGGGTTGCGGGGAGCATTGCCGAAGGGGCTGAGCAGGTTGCCGTTGACGTCTTTGGCGGCAGGAAGAGTGAACGCGGCCCAGTTGACGTACTGGATGGTTCCGTTCGATTGCCTTTCGTTGAGGCAGGAATGTCCCGAATGGCAGAGCTTGAATGTCTGGCCAGGGACGGTGTCGGGGCGGTACTCATTGGCGCCGCGATAGGTTGCGGAAATCTGAGGTGAGACGACGTTGGCCGAGTTCGGCGTGTAGGTGAGGTTGAAAGGCGTTCCGGCTTGCGCCGTGTTGATCGCGCTGATCTGCCAACCGCCCAGAATTCCCTGTACGAGCGGGTTGGCGGTGGACAGAAACTCGCGGCCGCGACCCACGGGCACGTCGTAGACAAGGCTGAGGACGTCGGCAAGGGGCAGATTGTAATCCGACTGTCCGTAATCGGCGGCGAGGTTGTTGCCATCCTGCGGACTGGGTGTGTTGCCCTCAAGGGATGCCGAAGCGTTGTCGAGGGAATGCTCCCAAGTGAAGGAATTCAACACGGTCAAGCCGTCGACGAAGCGCTGCTCATAACGAACCTGGAGCGCGTTGTAGTGGGACCAGAATTCATTGAGGGCCTCGGTGATATCGCCAAAGTCCCAGGTGGTGCCGACGCATCCGCCCCATCCGGGGAAGGGCCGCGCGAAACCGCTGACGACGCTGGTGCAGGCGGTGCTGGGAGATGCGGGTAATCCTGCAGCAGGGTTGCCCTGATTCTCATTGAGGAAGCCCTGCAGGCGGAGGCCGTGATTGCCGATGTAGGCGATATCGATCAGTGTGTTCTTGGCCAAGGATTTCTGCACATCGAGGAAGAAGCTCTCGACGTAGCTGTCCTTGGTGTCCTTGGGGATGTAGGTAATGTTGTCGGTGCCGGGGCTGAAGTTCGTAGCAAGTCCCGCGGGGTATCCCCCATCGAGGGTGCGGTAGCCCGCGGCGGTGGCGGTGGACGGCTGCGTGACGGAGACGAAGAGGGCGTTGGGCGCGTTGATGGCGAGGATATCGCCCGAGCCGGCGCGGGTGTAATGCGCATAGCTGGTGCCGAATCCACCGCGTAGGACGAGATCTGGCGTGATCGCATAGGCAAAGCCGACACGCGGCGCAAAATCGCCAAGGGATGGATTGACCAGCGTGTTGCCGTAAACGCCGCCGCCGTTGAAGGGAGCGATGAAGTTGTTGGCCGCGTATCCCTTGGTGAGAGTGAGCATGGTGCCGGTGGCGGGGTCGAAGTTGGAGAGATTGTTATTCACTTCGGAATAGGGCGAGCCGTACTCCCAGCGGACGCCGAGATTCAGGGTCAGCTTGGGCGAGACCTGCCAATCATCCTGGGCGTAGACGCTGTCCATATTTTGAAGCAGGTGCGCCTTAAAGTAGGTGGCCAGGGCATAGGAGTTGGTAGTGCCGAAGAGGAAATCGGCCCAGTAAGTATCGGCCGCAGGCGCGGTGCTGGCGCAGGCCGTTCCCGCGGTTGCGGGACAGACGCTGTAGCCTTTGCCGAAAGTGAAGGAGCCGAAGAGCGGGTTGGAGTCCTGGACTTCCATCCAAATGTGCTCATACTCATAGCCGAATTTCAGCGAATGTCTGCCTTTGGCCCAGGCGAAGCTCACCTTGGGATCGAGCAGGGAGGGATTCTGCCATTGAGGATTGGTGCTCTGGCGGCCGAAGCCGCTGAAGCCCCCAGAGATGCCGATGGAAGGCAAGCCGCCCGCAACGGTGGGGTCGGTGGGAAGGCCGGGAATCACGATGGCATTGTCGCCGATGGAGAGGGTGTATTTTCCGGCTTGGGTTCCGGAGAGTCCGAGGCGCGCCTCGAGCACTTTGTTTGAGCCCATCACATGGGTATAGCCGAGGACTGCCTGCTGATCGAGGATCTTAATGCGCCCGTTGGTCTGGCCATCGAGCGGCAAGGGCAACGTGGGATAGTTGATGCCGGTTTCTTTGCGGTCGCTGATGCGCACGAACCAGGAGCTGGTTTGGCTCTGCTGATAGTCGAGGCGCAAGTCGCCCTTGTCGGCATTATCGGTGAAGGGCGCATTGGTCGCGCAATCGTTTGTGGCGATGCCGGTGCTGGCAGTGATCAGCGGCGAGCCGGCCGGAATCTGGCACTGCGCAGGGAGCTTGCCCCAGAAGCCAAGCACCTGTTTGGCAATGGGGCTGATGTCGCCGGAAGTCAGGATGGATGTGCCTGCCTTGAAATAGGTTCCCGGCTTGTAGGGATCCTGCACGTCGACGGCGAGGATGCCGTTGATTTCATTCTGGGTGGGGACGGTGAGCACGACTGTCGGTGTGAGTGTCTGGCGGAAGCCTTCGTAGTCGACGAACCAGAACAGTTTGTTCTTGAGGATGGGTCCGCCGAAGTCCGCGCCAAACTGATTGCGGTTGAAGCCCGGCTTGGGGAATTGGTGAGTGCCGCTGACGGCGTGGATGTAACCGAAAGCATTGAGATCCGTATTGCGAATGAACTCGTAAAGCGTGGAGTGAAACTCATTGGTGCCGCTGCGAGAGGCTACGTTGATTGTTGCTCCGGAGG
>Ga0210395_10003680_pt1 | contig 11746 bp, 8 predicted proteins | sample IncBWH4OmetaG_FD_150861 | JGI IMG/M metagenome (GOLD analysis project Ga0210395, IMG submission 150861) | Forest soil microbial communities from Barre Woods Harvard Forest LTER site, Petersham, Massachusetts, United States - Inc-BW-H-4-O ...
ACCGACCTGCCGGCGACCAACGGCTACCCGCTCACGGTGGTGTTTCCGCGCGACGACCTGATGACCTTGGTGAGCCAGGGCCCGTTCGGCGGCGTCACCGAGCTCAACGGCAAGAGCGACGGCACCCGCCGCGGCGTCAAGCGGTGGTACACCACGCCGAGCTATTCGTCCTGCTATTACACCGCGCCCTACGATCCGGAGCTCGCCGCCAAAGCGCTCGAGCCTTATGCGGGCGGCACCATTGGCCTTGTCGGCACCTACCAGATGTCATTCGCCATGGTCGACTACATGCAGAAGGGCCGCTTCTCCAACAGCAAATTCGTCGATGCCTCCGACATGGTCGACCGCATCAAGGTGATCAAGAGCGCCGAGGAGCAGGAGCTGGTCAAGCGTGCCGCCGCCATGCAGGACGGCGCCATGCGCGCGGCCTTCGCCGCGGTCGAGCCCGGCCTACGCGACCGCGATATCGCGGCGATCGCGCAATGTTACAGCCAGCGCCACGGCAGCGAGCACGGCATCTATCTGTGCGCCTCGATGCCGCCCGGCAAGCCGGCGCAGTTTTCGGCGCGGCATTATCAGAACCGCATCATCCAGGAGGGCGACGCGGTGGCGCTCCTGGTCGAAGATGCCGGCCCCGGCGGCATGTATACCGAGCTCGGCCGCACTTGCGTGGTCGGGCGCGCGTCGCAAGAGATGAAGGACGAATATGCGTTCGCGCTCGAAGCGCGCAAATTCAATCTTGGCCTGCTAAAACCCGGCGCCGCGTGCAAGGACGTCTTCGCCGCCTACAACGATTTCATGCGCAAGAACGGCCGGCCCGAGGAAAAGCGCCTGCATTGCCACGGCCAAGGCTATGATCTGGTCGAACGGCCGCTCATTCGCAACGACGAGCCGATGAACATCGAAAAAGACATGAACATCGTCGTGCACCCGACCTATATCAAAGGCGGCATGCTGACGTGGTACTGCGACAATTGGCTGATCGGGCCGAACCGCCCGGGCGAACGGCTGCATCATTTTCCGGAAGAAATCACCGAGCTCGGATGAACTCCAAATAAACAACCGCGATGCTGCGGCGAACGGACGGGTTGACCCGACCGTTGTGTCGATGCAGCACTATGGCAGCGGAGGAAACAATGAGAATGAAAACACTCGCGGCATTGGCCGCGGCCACGTTTGCGTTCGCCGTGCCGGCAAAAGCGGACGACTATCCCAGCCGCTCGCTGACCATGATCATTCCGTTCGCCGCCGGCGGGCCGACCGATGTGCTCGGGCGCATGGTCGCAGGCCGCATGAGCGAAATCCTGCACCAAAACGTCATCGTCGAAAATATCAACGGCGCCGGCGGCCAGACCGGCTCGCTGCGCGTCGCCAATGCGACGCCCGACGGCTACGAATTCGTGCTCGCCACCGTCGGCACCCATGCGCAAGGCCAGACGCTTTATCAGCACCCGCTCTACAACGCGGTGACCGATTTCACGCCGGTGATCCTGATCGCCAATATTCCGCTGGTGCTGGTCGCGCGCAAGGATTTGCCGGTCAATAATTTCAAGGAGTTCGTCGCCTACACCAAAGAGAACCAGGCGAAGATGCAATTCGGCTCGGCCGGCACCGGCTCGGCGACGCATCTGGGCTGCCTGTTGATGAATTATCTGCTCAAAGTGAACGTCACCCACGTGCCCTATCGCGGCAGCGGGCCGGCGATGCAGGATCTGCAAGGCGGCCGCATCGATTATCTGTGCGACGTGATGACCACGGCAAAACCGCCGATCGACAGCGGCGCGGTCAAGGGGCTCGCGGTGCTCGACAGCGCTCGGTCCCCGGCGCTGCCCGACGTGCCGACCGCCGTCGAGCAGGGCACGCCCGATCTCGTCGCCTATACCTGGAACGCCATCTTCCTGCCGAAGAACACGCCGGCGCCGATCGTCAAGAAACTGCACGACGCCACGCTCGAGGCGATGCACACGCCGGCGGTGCGCGACCGGCTCACCGCGCTCGGCGCGGCCATCGCCACCGACGAGCAGGCCACCCCGCAATATCTCGGCGATCTCGTCAAAAGCGAGATCGCCAAATGGGCGGTGCCGATCAAGGCGAGCGGCGTCACGGTGGAATGACGGAAACTCACTGGGCCGCGTTTCATTCCCGCTTGCAACGAGGAATTCCTTTAACCTTGTTGCATTGTGCTTGCAGTGTGGCGCCGGTATCACAGACACTCAGACCGCCGGTTGATATCATACCCGCAGCTACGGGCGGTTGCGGGGAGCGCAATGCCATCTATCGCAAGGTCATTGTTGCTTGCAGCGGGGCTCGCCGCAGCAGCGGGATCGGCATCGGCCGCCGACTTGCCTGCGCCATTGGCGATGCCGGCGCCGCCTGCGCCATCGGCGCCTCCGCCGACTTGGACCGGGTGGTATACAGGCCTCAACGCCGGCGCCGTTTGGGGCGACGAAAGCGTTTCATGGCAGGGAACCGGCAGTTTTACCGCTCCAGCCGTCGCCGACATCGCCAACAGCAGTCCCGGAAACGCGCGGACTACGGGATTCATCGGCGGCGGTCAGCTTGGCTACAATTTCCAGTTTCGGTCTCTGGTCGCGGGCCTGGAAGCCGACGTGCAATATACCGGGGTCGACGGCACGCGATCGGTCATATCCCAAGTTTTCCTCAATCCTTATGCGCAATCGGTGGATAGCCATTGGCTGAGCACCACGCGCGGCCGGCTCGGTTTCGCTTACGGCCCGTGGCTCATCTACGGCACCGGCGGATTGGCCGTCGCCCATGTCGGCCATACCGACAACTTTCTCGGCCTGCACGGCGTCGGACCGATCAATTCGTCGTCGAGCTATACCGCCGTCGGCTGGACCGCAGGCGGCGGCGCCGAATGGGCCTTCGCAACCCGCTGGTCGGTCAAGCTCGAATATCTCTTTGTCGATCTCGGATCGCAGACCGATTCAGCCACGAACGCTATCGGGCGCGCCGTCCTCACCCATACGCACAGCCTGACCGAAGATATCGCGCGGATCGGCGTGAACTATCGTTTCGCGCAGTGATCTAAAAAATCACGCCGCGCGCATCGCGCCTTTTGCCTTGAGCGTGTTGAAAAGGTCCAACGCCTCTTTCGGCTTCATGTTCTTATGCACGACGGCGGCGACCGCGGCGATCATCGCCTGCGGCGCCTCGGATTGGAAAATGTTGCGGCCCATGTCGACGCCGGAAGCGCCCTGCTGCACGGCGTTGTAGGCCATGGTCAGCGCCTCGAGCTCGGGCAGCTTCTTGCCGCCGGCCATCACGATCGGCACCGGGCACGACGCGGTGATGGTCTCGAATCCTTCGTCGACGTAATAGGTCTTGACGTATTGGGCGCCGAGCTCGGCGATGATGCGGCAGGCGAGCCGGAAATATTTTGCATCGCGCACCATGTTTTTGCCGACCGCGGTGATGCCCATCACCGGAATGCCCATGCGCAGCCCGGCATCGACGAGCTTGGTCATATTGTGCACCGAGCGGGTCTCGAACTCGCCGCCGATGAACACCTGGATGCCGACGCCGGCGGCGTTGAGCCGCATCGCGTCGTCCATATCCATGGCGATCTGCTCGTCGGACAATTCCTCGCGCAGGATGCTCGGACCGCCGCTCGCGCGCAGCACCATCGGCTTGCCGCACTCGGCGGGAATGACCGAGCGCAAAATGCCGCGGGTGCAGAACAGCGCATCGCAATTCGGCAATAGCGGCACGATGGAAAGATCGATGCGCTCCAGCCCGGTGGTCGGGCCCTGGAAATAGCCGTGGTCGATGGCGAGCATGACGGTGCGGCCCGAGGTCGGATCAAACACCCGCGCCATGCGGTTCTTCATGCCCCAATCGAGCTGGTGCGAGCCCTTGAGAAAGAAGCCCGGCGTCTGTTGCGGCCGATCGACGGAGTAGCGTTCACCTTCCTTGTCGGCTTCCGGCATGATGCACCTTCCTTAAAAGCTTTCGCGCCCGCGAGTTGGCAGACGTATGCTCCATCGCTGGCGCACCAGCAAGAGTTGGCCTTTAGGGCTGCAGTGGCGGCGCGCCGTTACTGCTGGGTATGCTGCTTTTTCTGCTTGCGGACTGCCGCGGCCGGCGTTGGCGCGCCAGCTCCGTCGGGATTGGGGCCACAGGTGCCGCGGATGCCACCGATGACGTTGGGGTAACACTCCTCGAACGTGCGATAGCTGCAATCCACGGTGACGTCGTCATATTCGAAGAACGCGCACCAGGGCTCATGACGCCAGCCGGCGGCATGGCCGGCTGACGTCGTGCAGCCCAGGAACGTCACCGCGGCCACGGCCGCAAATATCGATTTGGCGATGAGGGTGTTCACTGCAATCTCCGTGCGGCTGGCAAGCACGGCGATAAACACCGGCGGCGGATAAATCCTTCCGCCACCGGAGCAGCGAACCGGCCATTCTGGCTGTTATTTCTTAAGCCATTGATTATAATAATTAATATTGATTGTGACTGGTCATCCCTTGGCATTGTTCTCTTTTTGTTCTAGGATGCAAATCTCGAACATACAGAGAACATCCAAAGGTCTTTCCACAAAGGGCTTTCCCCATGGGCTTTCCCCAGTGACCGGGCCCAACGTCCTTGCGTTGTCGCGCAACCGCGCCACGGTCCTGGCGGAACTGCGCCGGCTCATGCCCGGGATCGAAGGGCGGCGCACGCCCCTACCCCTCGGTTTGGCGGCGATCGATTCCCACCTGCCCGACGGTGGACTTGCCCGCGGCGCCTTGCATGAGGTCGTGCCCGCGGCCGAATGCTCCATCGCCGCTGCCTTCGGCTTCATCGCGGCGCTGCTTGGGCGCCTGTCGCGGGCTTACCCGCTTCTCTTCGTCATGCCGGCCTATGGCCTGCGCCCTTATCGCTCCCACGGCCGGCTGCACGGCCATGGCGTCAACGCGCTCGGGCTCGATCCCGGCCGCTTGATCCTGGTCGAGACCGCACAGCGCAAGGAGACGCTGTGGGCCATGGAGGAAGCGGTGCGCTCGGCGGCGCCGGCCGCCGTCGTCGGCGTCATCGACACGCTCGATCTGAAAACCAGCCAGCGGCTGCATCTGACGGCCATGGAGGCAGGTGTGCCGCTGCTTCTCATCCGGCCGGCGCCGACCCTGGATGCCAGCGCGGCGGCGACGCGCTGGCGTGTCGACACCGCGAAAGCCGCGCGCGACCGTTTCGGCCTCGTCACGCAGCCGCGCTGGCATTTGCAACTCGAGCGTTGCCGCAACGGACGGCCGGGTGAATGGGTAGTGGAGTACGATCATGTCGCGCATCGTTTCAGTTTGGCTGCCGCGCTGGCCGATTTTTCGCGCGCTCGCGGCGCAGGCGAAACATCCATCAAGCAAGCCAGTTGATCCGGACCGTCCGTTCGTCCTGGCCGTTGCCGGCTCCGGCGGTCCGCGCATCGCCGCCTTGAACGAGGCGGCCGAGGTTTTAGGCCTCGCGGCCGGCGACCTGTTGGCCGACGCCCGGGCCAAAGCGGAATTTTTGCAGGTGCGCGACGCCGATCCCGCCGCCGACGATGTCGCGTTGCGGCGGCTCGCGTTGTGGGCGACGCGCTACACGCCGACCGCCTCACCATGGAACGAGGACAACGGCGCCGACGGTTTTTTCCTCGACGTTGCCGGCTCAGCGCATCTGTTCGGCGGCGAGGAAAAATTGCTCGCCGACCTTGCGGCAAAACTGCGAAAAAATTTCGGGCTGCCGGCGCGGCTTGCCGTCGCCGACACGCCGGGCGCGGCCTGGGCGCTGTCGCGCTTTCATAAGACGCCTTCGTGTGTTTTGCCCTCGGGCCAGGAAGCCGCGGCGCTCTCGCCGCTTCCCATCGCGGCGTTACGACTTGCGCCGGACACCCGCGCAACGCTGCGCCGGCTCGGCTTCAAGACCGTAGGCTCGCTCCTCGACAAGCCGCGCGCGCCATTCGCCGCGCGCTTTCCCACCGAGCTCTTGCGCCGCGTCGATCAGGCGCTCGGCCGCATCGACGAGCCGCTGGTGCCCATTGTCGCGCCGCCGGTCTATCACTCGTTGCGTTATCTCATCGAGCCGATCTTCACCCATGACGCGATCATCGCCCACGCCAATCGCCTCATGCAGACGCTCGTCCACGTGCTCACCCGCGACGACGTCGGCGCGCGGGGATTGCGGCTTTGCCTCTACAATGTCGACGGCGCAGTCGAAGCTATCGATATCGGATTGACGCTGCCGACGCGCAGCGTCAGCCACGTGGCGCGGCTGATTGAGCTGAAACTCGAGGCCTTGGCGGCAACTTGCGATGCCGGTTTTGGTTTCGAAGCCATCGGCCTTGCGGTGACCTGCGCCGAGCCGATGCCGGCACAGCAGACGGAAATGACGTCCGTCACCGACGATGGCGATAGGACGGAGCGTTGCGCAAGTTTGATCGATGCGCTGCGCCAGCGGCTTGGACCAAACAGTGTGCGGCGCTTCGAGCCGGTGGCCAGTCACTTGCCCGAGCGCGCCGAAATGCTGCCGCCGATCGACGGCGAGGCAACCGCGTGGCCTGAGCCGGAGCAAAAACCGCGCCCGCTCCTGCTGTTGCCCCACGCCGAGCCGGCCGAGGACGTCACCGCCCTCGTCCCCGACGGGCCGCCGCGGCGTTTTAGCTGGCGCGGCGTGACCTACGACGTCACCGGCGCGCAGGGGCCGGAACGCATTGCCAGCGAGTGGTGGCGGCATCGCGAGCCGAAGCCGACGCGCGATTACTACCTCGTCGAGGATTCCGCCGGCCACCGCTTCTGGCTGTTCCGCGAAGGACTTTATGGACGCGAGACGACAGCGGCGCAGTGGTTCGTGCACGGCCTGTTTGCGTGAGTGAGAGAGCGAGATGAGTTCGCTGAGGCGGAAGGACTCCCCTCCCCCTTGTGGGGAGGGGTGGGGGTGGGGGTCGGGAGGCAAGACGCGTGCGTCGACGGCATACACTTCCCTCCCGACCCCCCACCCTACCCTCCCCCACAAGGGGGGAGGGTTTAGATGAGCGCCTATGCCGAACTCGCCGTCACCACGAATTTTTCCTTCCTGCGCGGCGCCTCGCATCCGGGCGAGATGGTTGCGACGGCCGATGCGCTCGGCCTCACCGCCATCGGCATCGCCGACCGCAACAGCTTTGCCGGCGTGGTGCGCGCCTATGACGAAGCCAAGGACAGAAACATAAAACTTCTCGTCGGCACGCGGCTCGTCACCGTCGATGATTTCGAGGTGCTGACCTATCCGACCGATCGCCAAGCCTATGGACGGCTCTGCCAGCTTCTGACGGAGGGCAACCTCAAGGCCAAGAAAGGCAAATGCCATCTGACCTTCGAGCAGATTCTGGATGCCAGCGAAGGCCAGATTTTTATTGCTTTACCGCCGGAAGAGCTTTCACACGCTTTCACCGCGCGCCTCTCCGCTCTGGTCCATGCAGCACCGGGCCGCACGTTCCTCGCCGGCATTCATTATCATCGCGGCGACGAGCCGCGTCGGCTTAGTTTATTGGCTGAGCTCGGCGAGCGGCACGACGCGCCGCTCGTCGCCGTCAACGACGTGCATTATCACGCGCCGGAGCGCCGGCCGCTCCTCGACGTCGTCACCTGCGTCCGCGAGAAATGCACGCTGTCCCAGGCCGGCTTCCGGCTCGCCGTCAATGCCGAACGGCATCTTAAATCGCCTGTGGAAATGGCGCGGCTGTTCAAAAATTTTCCCGACGCCATCGCCCGCACCGTCAAGATCGCAGATGCCTGCACCTTCTCGCTCGGCCAGTTGCAATACGAATACCCCGACGAGCCGGTACCGCCGGGCAAGACGGCGCAGCAGCATCTCGAAGACCTGACCTGGGCCGGCGCCGCGGAACGTTATCCCAAGGACCGATTCCCGAACGGCATTCCGACCGAAGTCCGAACGCGGCTCACCGAGGAACTGGCGTTGATCGCCAAGCTCGACTACGCCCGCTATTTCCTCACCGTCCACGACGTCGTCGCCTATGCGCGCAAGGTAAAAAATATTCTTTGCCAGGGCCGCGGCTCGGCGGCGAACAGCGCGGTGTGCTTTTGCCTCGGTATCACCGAGGTCAATCCGAACGAGAGCAAGCTTTTGTTCGCCCGCTTCATTTCGGCGAACCGCAACGAGCCGCCCGATATCGACGTCGATTTCGAACACGAGCGGCGCGAAGAGGTGATTCAATACATTTACGAACGCTACGGCCGCCATCGCGCGGCGATCTGCGCGACCGTCGTGCATTACCGCTCGCGCCGCGCCATCCGCGAAGTCGGCAAGGTTTTGGGCCTGACCGAGGATATCACCGCGGCGCTCGCCAAGACGGTGTGGGGCACTGGCGACGAATTGCCCGACGATCACATCCGCCAGGCCGGGCTCGATCCGGCAAATCCGCTGATCCGACAGGCCGTCGAACTCGCCGACGAATTGACCGGCTTTCCACGCCACCTCTCGCAACATGTCGGCGGTTTCGTCCTCACCCGCGAACCGCTCGACCAGACCGTCCCCATCGGCAACGCCGCCATGGCGAAGCGCACCTTCATCGAATGGGACAAGGACGACATCGACACGCTCAAGCTGATGAAGGTCGACGTACTGGCGCTCGGCATGCTGAGCTGCCTGCGCCGCGGGCTCGACCTTCTGAAAACGCATTACGGCAAGGATTATTCGCTGGCGAGCATTCCGAAAGATGGAACGGACGATGCGCCGGAAGTCTACGACATGCTGTCGCGCGCCGATTCGATCGGCGTGTTCCAGGTCGAGAGTCGGGCGCAGATGTCGATGCTGCCGCGATTGAAACCGCAATGCTTCTACGATCTCGTCATCGAAGTCGCGATCGTGCGGCCGGGACCGATCCAGGGCGACATGGTGCACCCTTATCTGCGCCGCCGCGACAGGATCGATCCCGAACATTACCCATCGCCCGATCCCGCGCAGGGCCCTGCCGACGAGCTGGAAAATGTCCTGAAAAGAACGCTGGGCGTGCCGCTGTTTCAGGAGCAGGCGATGCAGATCGCCATCGACGCCGCCAAATTCACCCCCGATGAGGCCGACGGGCTGCGTCGCGCCATGGCGACCTTCCGCCACAACGGAACGGTTCATCTCTTCGAAGATAAATTCATCCACGGCATGGTGCGCCGCGGCTATGAGCGGGCTTTTGCCGAACGTTGCTTCGAGCAGATCAAAGGCTTTGGCGAATACGGTTTTCCGGAAAGCCACGCCGCGAGCTTCGCGCTCCTGGTCTACGCCTCGGCATGGATCAAATGCCGCTATCCCGACGTGTTCTGCGCCGCCATCCTCAACAGCCAGCCGATGGGCTTTTATCAACCGGCGCAGCTGGTGCGCGACGCGCGCGCGCATGGCGTCGAAGTCCGCGAGGCCGACGTCAATTTCAGCAATTGGGATTGCACGCTCGAACAGGGTGCAGACGGCAAACACGCCGTACGCCTCGGTTTTCGCATCGTCAGCGGACTTGCGGAAAAGGAACTGGAAAAACTCATCGCCGCGCGCGGCAACGGCTTTTCCTCGATCGAGCGGCTCGCGGCCATCGCCGGCGTGTCGCGCTTCACCATCGAGCGGCTGGCGGAAGCCGACGCGTTCCGCTCGCTCGGGCTCGACCGCCGCGCCGCATTGTGGGCGGCGCGCCGCCTCGACGTGATCGGCATCAGCACGGCGCGCCGCGGCGCCACCCCCACCCTTCCCACCCCCGCAAGCGGGGGAGGGTTAGGGAGGGGGCAGGATCCGCTGCCGCTCTTGGCGCCGCATTTGAGCGACGAGCTTTTTCCCGAGCAAGCCGTGGCGCTGCCGGCGATGCCGCTCTCCGAGCACGTGGTGGAGGATTACGTGACGACCGGCCTGTCGCTGAAGGAGCATCCGGTGCGCTTCTTCCGCGACCGTCTCGACGCGCTCGGCGCGCTCGGTGCGCTGCGCAACGTGGAACTGCGCAGCGACGATGTGCGGCAGGATTCCAAAATCACCGTCGCCGGTCTCGTCCTGGTGCGGCAACGACCGGGTACCTCGAAAGGCGTCGTGTTCATGACGCTGGAGGACGAGACCGACATCGCCAACATCATCGTCTGGCCAAAAGTGTTTGCCAAAAACCGCCGCACCGTGATGACGGCGCGTTTCCTCGCCGTGCGCGGCCGCCTGCAGCGCGTCGGGCTGGTGATCCACGTGGTCGCGGAAAGTTTCGTCGATCTGTCCGCCGAGCTACCGTGGCTGCGCGAGGGCGGTGACCTGTTCGCACCGAAACTTTCCGGCGGACCGCTGCCGGACGACGACGCGCTGCCGCTCAAGAGCCGCGACTTTCATTGAACAGGCTTTTCGACAACCAACCCTGCCGTCGCAACGCGCCATATCCGACCGCCCATCTCCCGGCAGGCTGGATCGCCCGCGCCGTCAAAAACCAGCGCCAAATTCAAGACCGGCGGTCGTTTATGGCAAAAACCTACAACCGTGAGTGAATACAACGTTATCCCGTGGGGAGTTGCACCTGTTGCGACTGCCCTATATCGTCTAGCCCCTGATAATCGGGGGTCTCCGCGCGTTGATTGAACGCGGTGGGGGTACGACGGGAGACCCGCGACACCGCGTCATCGCGGAACCTGTCGGCATTTGCGGTAGTTCCTCGGACTCGAAGAAATCGGGCCGACGGACAAAACGGCCCAGAGACGGCCGGGAGGAAATTGTGCAGCCTGCCACCAGCCTTCTGCGCGGTCTCGTGCGAAAGCGCGACTTTTACGCGGGCGGCCTGATGCTGTTGCTCGGCTTGGGGGTAGCCCTCAAGGGCTCGACCTACCGCGCCGGCACGCTCATGCATATGGGGCCCGGCTTCCTGCCGACGGCGCTCGGCATCCTTCTCGTCCTGCTCGGCATTGCCATCGCCGCCGGCGCGCTGGCGCCGGGAGAACCGGGCCACGCCGAGGACCAGAGCATCCTGCCGGCGGAGCCGCAATGGTTGGCTTGGTTCTGCATCCTCATGAGCCCGGTCTGCTTCATCTTCTTCGGACGTTATTTCGGGATGGCCCCGGGGACGTTCGCCTGCGTCTTTATTGCCGCGCTCGGTGACAAGGGTGCGACGTGGCGGGGCACGGCCGTCCTTGCCACCGTCATCACCGTCTTCGGCGTCGGGTTGTTCTCGTACTTCCTGCAAGTGCCAATGCCGATCTTCACATGGAGGGGCGGCCTGTGATCACGACCGCACTGACGGATCTCTGGTACGGCTTCGGCGTCGCGCTCGAGCCGCACAATCTGATGTTCTGTTTCATCGGTGTGCTGGTCGGCAACATGGTCGGCGTACTGCCCGGCATGGGCCCGCTCGCCACCATCTCGATCCTGTTGCCGCTGACCTTTGGCATGAAGCCGGTCGCCGCCATCCTGATGCTGGGCGGCGTCATGTACGGCGCGCAATATGGCGGCGCCATCTGCTCCATCCTGCTCAATTTGCCGTGCCATCCGCCGCACGCGGTGACCTGCCTCGACGGTTTCCCGATGACCAAGCAGGGCCGTGGCGGTGTCGCGCTCGGCTTGACGGTGTTTGCCTCCTTCGTCGGCGCCTCCTGGGGCATCACCGAGATGATCTTCCTGTCGCCGCTATTGGTGCGCGCGGCCCTGCAATTCGGTCCCGCCGAGGTCTGCTCGCTGATGCTGCTCGGGCTGTTGGCCGGCTCGACCTTGGCGCGCGGCTCGCCGATCAAGGGCGTCGCCATGACCGTGCTGGGGCTATTCCTCGGCTCGGTCG
>Ga0210395_10003683_pt1 | contig 11742 bp, 9 predicted proteins | sample IncBWH4OmetaG_FD_150861 | JGI IMG/M metagenome (GOLD analysis project Ga0210395, IMG submission 150861) | Forest soil microbial communities from Barre Woods Harvard Forest LTER site, Petersham, Massachusetts, United States - Inc-BW-H-4-O ...
GGCTGTCGAGCAGATGGTAACCATCCGGCCGCCGCCCGGTCAGCTCGAGATAGAGGTTGACCTTCGCCGGGGCGAAGGCCGTAACCGCCATCCGCCGATCAGCCGCCGCCCGCTCGGGTCGTCTTGGGCAGGCCGCCGTCGAGCTTGGCCTCGATCGGCTTTACGTCTTCCTTTTCCGGCTTGAATTGCAGAGCGCGCCGCCATTGATAGCGGGCTTCGGTGGTGCGCCCGCTCTTCCAATAGGCGTCGCCGAGATGATCGTTGATCGTCGGGTCTTCGGGCACCAGCTCGAGTGCTTTTTCCAAATATTCGACCGCGCTCGGATAGTCACCGAGCCGGTAATGGGCCCAGCCCAGGCTGTCGACGATGTAGCCGTCATCGGGGCTCAGCTCGACGGCTTTTTCGATCATCTTCAATCCGGGATGCAATTTCTCGCCGCGGTCGATCCAGGAGTAGCCGAGGTAGTTCAGCACCAGCGGCTGATCGGGCTTCAACTCCAGCGCGTGTTCGAGGTCGGCCTCGGCGAGGCTCCATTGGTTCGAGCGCTCATAGGCAATGCCCCGGCTGTAATAGAGCGCCCAACGCGGCGGCATGCCTTCGGCCTTGAGCCGCTTGATTGCTTCGCTGTAGGCGTCGGCGGCTTCCGAAAAGCGCTTCTGGCCGCGCAGCAGGTCGGCGAGCTGGATCTCGGCGGAGGCCCAATTCGGCTCCTTTGCCGCCATCGCCTGGAGTTGTGCTGTGGCTTGGTCGATGCGGCCGAGCGCTTCGAGGTTGGCGGCGGCGCGCAATTGCGCCGACCAGGAATAGCGCGAATTTGCCGGGATCTGAGTGACGACCGCGAGACTTTGCTGATATTTTTCCTGGTCGCTCAGGATGTCGGCGAGCAGCAATTGGGCGACCGTCAGATTGGGGCGCAGTTCGAGCGCGCAGCGGTCGTAGACCAGAGCGAGGTCGACCGTTTCCGGCCGATTGACGACGCTCGCGAGGTCGAACAAGGCTTCGGCCAGACCGTCCATGGCGGAGCCGATCAGCGGAGCCGGGGTTCCCTTCGGTGTGCTCGCCTGGACCGATTCGGCGAGTTCGCTCCCGGCATTTTCCTTGACAAAGCGGTCATCGATCGCTTTGGCCGCGTCGGGGCGCCCGTGGCGCAGGTAAAAATTGGCCATGGTGTCGGCCAGCCGCCAGTTGAGCTGACCGGTCGCGTCCAAGGTTTTCTTGTAATACTCCTCGGCCTTGGCCGAATTTCCGGCGAAATCGTAAATCATGCCGAGCTGAAAGTATTCGAGCGGGGCGAAGCCGTCGAATTTGTCGAGATCCTGCAGTGCTGCCTCGGCCCCCGCCAAATTACCCATGCCCATCCGGGTCCAGGCGCGCGCCAGCGGGCCGACATAGCGGTGCAGCCCGTCATCGGGCAGCGCCTCGGCTCGCGCCAGGGCGCCGGCGTTGTCCCCGGCCTTGGCCCGGTCGATCAGCAAGACGAGGTTGGCGATCGCATCCGAGCCGTCGAGTCGCAGCGCCTGTTTGGCGAGCGGCACGGCCCGGTCGAAATGGCCGTCATCGGCTTCCATCAGAAAGGTGCGGCTGATCAGCTCGGGCGATTGCGGGTCGGTGCGCAATGCCTGCTCGTACCACAGGGCGGCGGCGCCGTAGCTACCCCTCTCCTGCGCGTGCCGGCCCGCCAGATAGGCGCCGTAGGGCGACGCTGCCGCGGCCTCCGCCGCGTCGCCGCTGGAGGCTGCCGCGCTGGCGGCGGCCAGGGCGCCGACGACAATTCCCGCTACCGCCCCGATCTTCAGCCAGTCGATCACCGCTGTCCTCATCGCCTTCACCCGTCCGCCTGCATCGCTATCGCTAAATTACATATTCGGGTAGTTAGGGCCGCCGCCTCCCTCCGGCACAACCCAATCAATGTTCTGCTTCGGATCCTTGATGTCGCATGTCTTGCAGTGCACGCAGTTTTGCGCGTTGATCTGCAAATACGGGTCGCCCGGCCCGTCCGGTTGCACGATCTCGTACACGCCGGCCGGACAATACCGCTGTTCCGGCGAATCGTAGAGCCGATAGTTGACCGCGATCGCCTTTGCCGGATCGCGCAGCCGCAGATGCGGCGGCTGGTCCTCCTCGTGGTTGGTGTTCGAGATGAACACAGAGGACAGCCGGTCAAAGGTGATCCGGCCGTCGGGCCGCGGGTACTCGATCCGACGCGCCTCGCGCGCCGGCGTCAGGCGGGCGTGGTCGGCATGGTTGCGGAAGGTCCAGGGAGCGGCACCGCGCAGGACGTAGGTGTCGAGCGCCGAATAGGCGAGACCGGCCCACAACCCCCGGCGAAAGCTCGGTCGGATGTTGCGCACCCGGCGCAGTTCGTCCCACACCCAGCTCGCTTCGAGCGCCTGCCGGATCGAGGCCGCGGTCTCGCCGCCGAGCCGGCGAAAGATGGTTTCGGCCGCGACCATCCCCGATTTCATCGCGGTGTGGCTACCCTTGATCTTGGGCACGTTGACAAAGCCGGCGGCGCAGCCGATCAACCCGCCGCCCGGAAAATCGAGCCGCGGGATCGACTGAAACCCGCCTTCGTTCAACGCCCGCGCGCCATAGCTGATGCGCCGCCCGCCCTCGAAAAACGGCCGAATCGCCGGATGGGTCTTAAACCGCTGGAATTCCTCGAACGGGCTCAGATACGGGTTTCGGTAGTCAAGCCCGATCACAAACCCGACCGCGACCTGCCCTTCCTCCAGATGATAGAGGAACGAGCCGCCATAAGTGGCGGCGTGGAGCGGCCAGCCGACCGTGTGCACGACGAGGCCCGGCTGATGCCGCGACGGCGCCGCCTCCCACAACTCCTTGACGCCGATCGCATAGGTCTGCGGATCGATCCCGTCGCGCAGATGAAACCGCTCCTCCAAGGTTTTGGTCAGCGAGCCGCGACAGCCTTCGGCGAGTAGCGTCTCCTTGCCCAGCAATTCGACCCCGGGCTGGTAACGCTCGGTCGGCTCGCCGTTCTTGCCGATCCCCATCTCGCCGGTCGCGACCCCGCGCACCCGGCCAGCGTCGTCATACAATACCTCGGCGGCGGCAAACCCGGGATAGATCTCGACCCCCAGCTCTTCGGCCTGCCGCGCCAGCCAGCGGCACAGATTACCGAGGCTGATGATGTAGTTGCCGTCGTTGTGCATTTGCGGCGGCGTCGGCAGCCGAAACGCGCGCGATTGGGTCAGCAATAGAAAGCGGTCCTCCACCGCCGGCGTCACCACCGGCGCGCCGCGCTCGCGCCAGTCGGGGATCAACTCGTCGAGCGCGTGCGGCTCGAACACCGCACCCGAGAGGATGTGGGCGCCGACCTCCGATCCCTTTTCGACGACGCACACCGCGATCTCGCGCTCGGCCGTGGCGGCGAGCTGTTTCAAACGGATCGCGGCGGCGAGGCCGGCCGGCCCGGCGCCGACCACGACCACGTCGTATTCCATCTGCTCGCGCGCTGCCCGCTCCTCGGCCATCCTTCCTCCGCCGCGATTTCGGCCGACGACTATAAGGGATTGCGGCGCAAACGGGGGGCTTCGACGCATCGCGCTCGCCTCCGGGCGCCGACCGGGTTATTTTCGCGGCACTCGGCTGCCGATAAAGCTGTTCCCGTTTGCGCCTGTGATCCGCGTCGTTCGACATCCCGGCCCTCAATCGCACCATCCGCGCGGCGCGGTGCTGGCGATGGGCAATTTCGACGGGCTGCATCGCGGCCACGCGCTGCTGATCGGCCGCGCGAACGATCTGGCGCGGGCACAGGGCCGGCCGGCCGGGGTGCTGACCTTCGAGCCGCACCCGCGCAGCGTTTTTGTGCCGGCGGCGGAGCCGTTCCGGCTGACCCCGTTTCGGGTCAAGGAACGCGAATTGGCTCGGCTCGGCGTCGACCTGCTGTTTGTCCAGCATTTCGATGCCGCCTTTGCCGGCAAGAGCGCCGAGGATTTTCTGTCCGAGATCATCGTCGGGTCGATCGGCGCCTCGCACCTCGTGGTCGGTTGGGACTGCACCTTTGGCAAAGGCCGCCGCGGCACGCCCGATCTGTTACGCGCCGCCGGTCCCGAGCGCGGCTTTGGCGTCACCGTGATCGAACCCATTCGCGGCGCCGACGAGATCGTCTATTCCTCGACCCACATCCGCGAGCTGTTGAAGGCCGGCAAGGCGCGGGAGGCGGCAGCCCTGCTCGGCCGGTTCTGGGAAATCGACGGCCGGGTTGCGGTCGGCGACCGGCGCGGGCGGACGATCGGCTTTCCGACCGTCAATCTCGGGCTCGACGACTATCTCCGCCCGGCTTTCGGAGTTTACGCCGTTCGGGTGTCGGGCGACGGCATGGACGACCCGTTTCGCGGCCGCTCGATCGACGGCGTCGCCAATCTCGGTTTGCGCCCGACCGTCGGCACGCTCGAACCGCGGCTCGAAGCGCATCTGTTCGATATCGACGCCGATCTCTACGGCCGGCATCTGCGCGTGGCGTTGGTCGACTTTATCCGTCCCGAGCAGAAATTCGCCGGGCTCGAGGCGCTGAAGGCGCAGATCGCCGAGGACGCCCGCCGGGCCCGCGAAATCCTCGCCGGCGTACCCTAATCCGCGCGCCAACTGTCCCCTCGAATTTGCCGGGGCGGCTGTTATATATGAGCGCCATGGTGCGGCATCGCGGCTGGATAGTGCGAATTATCGGCCCGGTCCTCTTCTGAGGATCGGGGACGCGCTCGCTCTTCGTCTCTCGTCCAGGGATCCACGATGCCAACGGATTATCGTCCGACCGTCTTTCTGCCCAAAACCGAATTCCCGATGCGCGGCGACCTGCCAAAGCGCGAGCCGGCGATCCTGGCGCGCTGGGCGGCGATGGACCTTTACCATCGGCTGCGCAAAGCCGCCGCCGGCCGCGAGAAATTCGTGCTGCATGACGGCCCGCCTTACGCCAACGGCCATCTCCATATCGGCCACGCGCTGAACAAGATCCTAAAGGACGTGGTCAACCGCTCGCAGCAGATGCTGGGCAAGGACGCGCCTTACGTGCCCGGCTGGGACTGCCACGGGCTGCCGATCGAGTGGATGATCGAAGAAAAATACCGGGCGCGAAAGATGTCCAAGGACAGCGTCCCGCCCGAGCAATTCCGCCGCGAGTGCCGTGAATTCGCCGCGCATTGGATCGAGGTGCAGAAGGCCGAATTCGAGCGCCTGGGCGTCGTCGGCGACTGGGACAACCCCTATACGACGATGGCCTATGCGGCCGAGGCGCAGATCGTCCGCGAGATCGGCAAGTTTCTGATCAATGGCGGGCTCTACCGCGGGTCAAAGCCGGTGCTGTGGTCGGTCGTCGAACAGACGGCACTCGCCGAGGCCGAGGTCGAATACCACGACCATCGTTCGACCACCGTTTGGGTGCGGTTCCCGATCGTGACGACCGGTCTGCCGGCATTGGTTGATGCAGCGGCGTTGATCTGGACGACGACGCCGTGGACCTTGCCGGGCAACCGCGCGATCGCGTTCAGCGCCGCGCTCGACTACGTCGCGCTACGGGTCGATCGCGCGGCCGAGGGCAGCCGCGCGCGGTCCGGCGAGATTTTGCTGGTCGCCGCCTCGCTCGCCGACGAGGTCGCCGCCCGCGGCGGCATCGAGGCGTATTCGGTGCAGGTGCGCTTTCCGGGAACGGCGCTCGCCGGCACCGTCGCGCGCCACCCGCTCGCCGGCCAGGGCTACCAATTCGATGTGCCATTGTTGGCGGCGCGCTTTGTCGAGGCCGACCAGGGGACGGGTCTCGTTCACATCGCGCCGGGCCACGGCGCCGACGATTTCGAATTGGGCCAGGCGAACGGGTTGCCGGTGCCCGACACGGTCGGACCCGACGGTGTCTATCTGCCGGGGGTGCCGCTGTTCGCCGGCCGTGCCGTCTATCGCCCGGACGGCAGGACCGGCGACGCCAACGACGCGGTGATCGCGGCGATCGACGCCGCCGGTGGCCTGTTGGCGCGCGATGTGCTGGTCCATTCCTATCCCCATTCGTGGCGGTCGAAGGCGCCGCTGATCTTCCGCAACACGCCGCAATGGTTCATCAGCATGACGGCGAACGGGTTGCGCGAAAAGGCGCTCGCCGCGATTGCCGAGACCCGTTGGGTCCCGCCGCAGGCGCGCAACCGGATCGAGGCGATGGTCGAGGGCAAGCCCGATTGGTGCGTCTCGCGCCAGCGCGCCTGGGGTGTGCCGATCGCGGTCTTCACCCATCGCGAGACCGGCGAGCCGTTGCGCGACCCGGCCGTCGTCGAGCGCGTCGCCGACGCGGTCGAACGCGACGGCTCCGACATCTGGTTCGCCGCGGACGCGTCGCAGTTTCTCGGCAATGCCTACGACCCGGCCGAATGGGAGAGGGTCACCGACATCATCGAAGTGTGGTTCGATTCGGGCTCGACGCATGCCTTTGTCCTCGAACAGCGCCCGGAATTGCGCTGGCCTGCCTCGCTCTACCTCGAAGGCTCGGACCAGCATCGCGGCTGGTTCAATTCGTCCTTGATCGAAGCCTGCGGCACGCGCGGCCGCGCCCCCTACGACGCGGTGCTGACCCACGGCTTTGTGCTCGACGAGCAGGGCCGCAAGATGTCCAAATCGCTCGGCAACGTCGTCGCCCCGCAGGACGTCATGCGAGAGAGCGGCGCCGATATCCTGCGTCTGTGGGTGGTCGGCTCCGATTATTCCGACGATTTGCGCATCGGCCCCGAGATCCTGAAGCATCAGAGCGATGTCTACCGCCGGCTGCGCAATACGCTGCGCTATCTGTTGGGCGCGCTCGACGGGTTCGCCCCGGACGAGTCGATCGCCCCCGAGGCGATGCCCGAACTCGAACGCTGGGTATTGCATCGGCTGGGCGAACTCGACGCCCTGGTGCGGCGCGCCGTCGCGGAGTTCGATTTCCACGGCATCTTTACCGCGCTCTACAATTTTTGCGCCGTCGATCTGTCGGCGTTCTATTTCGACATCCGTAAGGACCGGCTCTATTGCGGGGCGCCCGACGACATCCGGCGGCGGGCGGTGCGCACCGCCCTCGACCGTACCTTTGACGCGCTCGTGCGCTGGCTCGCCCCGGTCCTCTGTTTCACCGCCGAGGAAGCCTGGCTCGCCCGCCATGACGACGCGCCTGGGCGCAGCGTCCATCTCGAATTGTTCGCCGACATCCCAGCCGATTGGCTCGACCCGGCGCTGGGTGAACGCTGGGCGTGCTTGCGCGATCTGCGCCGCGTCGTCACCGGCGCTTTGGAGCTCGAACGCGGCGCCAAGCGGCTCGGGTCGAGTTTGCAGGCCGCGGTCGAAGTTTTCGTCCCCGAGCGGCTCGCCGAAATGGTCGGCGGCGTCGACTTGGCCGAGCTTTGCATTACTTCGGCCGGCACGATCCGTCTCGAACCGCCGCCCGCGGACGCCTTCGCCCTTCCCGATGTGCCCGAAATCGGCGTCCGCGTGACGGCGGCGCTGGGCGAGCGCTGCGAGCGCTGCTGGCGCGTATTGCCTGAGGTCGGCCATGTGGCGGCCCATCCCGATCTCTGCCGCCGTTGCGCCGCGGTGGTCGGGCCGGGCGGCGCTTGAGCCGGTCGGGCGAGCGCCGGGCAATGCTGATACCGGGGCTCGCCACGGCGATCATCGTCGCGATCCTCGATCAGCTGAGCAAAGCCGCGGTTCTCGCCCATTTCGCCGGGCACGGCTTTGACGCCGACCGGGTCACCCCGTTTTTCAACCTGGTCCTGACCCTCAATCGCGGGATGAGCTTTGGCCTGTTCAACGCCGGTCCGGAGGAAGGCGGCACGCTCAACGCGCTGCTGTTCTCGCTCGCCGCCGTGGTCATCGTCGCCTGCCTGATCTATTGGCTGAGGCGGGTGTCGAGCCCGGTTCTCGGGATCGCGATCGGCCTCGTCGTCGGCGGCGCGATCGGCAACGTGGTCGATCGGATTCGCCATGGTGCGGTTGTCGATTTTCTCGATTTCCATATTGGCTATTGGCATTGGCCGGCGTTCAACTTAGCCGACAGCGCGATTTGTCTTGGCGTCGCCATGATGTTGTTCGACGGCTTGCTTCTTCGCCGCTAGGTGAATTAAGTTTCGCGCGGGAGGGACTGTTGCCATGATCGAATACTGCCGGGTTCGCGGCGCGAGCCGCGGTCGTGTTGCATTGTCCGCCGCCGGCCTGTTTGGCGCGTTGCTGCTTTCGGGGTGCGCCGACCTCAAGCAGATGGTCGGAATCGACGAGCCGATGCCGGACGAGTTCGCCGTCGAATCGCGCGCGCCGCTGACGATCCCACCCGACTTCAACCTGCGCCCGCCGGAGCCGGGTGCGGCGCGCCCCCAGGAGCAGAGCAGCGCACAGCAGGCCGAGCAGATCATGGAGCAGGCGGGCCCCGGCGGGCCGGGCAGCAAGGAGGCGGCCGATTTGCGGCTCCACAGCGATGAAAACGGGCTGCCCAACATCGGCAGCGGCAGCCAGGCGCCGGACGCGTCGGCAACGGTCGGCTCGCAGAGCCTGTCGAACAAGCTGCTCGACTACGGCGACACCGGCAACGCCGGCGCCACCGTCGACCAGCACGCCACGACGCCGCTGAAGGGCGTCTACTGAGCTAAGCCGGCCTGACCCTGCCTATCGGGAAGCTTGCCTTCCCCTCGCCCCGCTTGCGGGGAGAGGGCGGGCGAAGGGCCGTTCCACCTCCGCCCGACCAGATTTCGACCAAGTTGCCACGCTGTCATTGCGCGTCGGCCTCCAATAACTCGAAGACCGGGTAGCGCTTCGCGAGAGACTCGAAGGCCTCCTCCGGCGATCCCCTTGGCACCGGGAAGAAGCGCTGGACCTCGGTGGCGAAATGGTCGATACGCCTTGAGAACCGGCGGACGCTGACTCGGGGGCAGTTCGCGCAGGGCAAAATGGCGGCGGCGCAGGGCGCGGACCAGCGCAACCTCGCCCGCGGCGCGGGCATTGCGCACCCAGTTGGAGTTGCCGCGGGCGCAGACCAGATAGCGCCGCCCGCCGATCTCGATCGGGTCGACCGGCAGCGAGATTGTCCGGCCGCTCTTTCGGCCGCGGACTTCGAGAACGTAGAAGTGACCGCGGACGAGGCCAATCCAAATAACGGCAACAAGGAGGCGGCCAAAGATGCGTTCGATCGCGCTTGGGCTGAGATATCTCTGAGTATCCTGTGGCATCGATCCGTCCTGCCGAACTCGGGCGTGATCAAAGGCCGGTAACTACGGCGCGGCCGGATCGATGGATTGCGCCGACCGGCGTGATCGGCGACGTTGATGCGGTTTTGCCGAATGTCTTCGGGTAGGGAGGACTCTCATGTGTCGCAACATCAAAACGCTCCATAACTATAAACCACCGACGACAGAAGATGAGATTCGCGCGTCTTCTCTGCAGTTCGTGCGCAAGCTGAGCGGCTTTACGCGGCCCTCCAAGGTCAACCAGGCTGCCTTCGACCACGCCGTGGACCAGGTGGCCGAGGCGGCGCACGAGTTGCTCCGGTCTCTCGTGACCAGCGCTCCGCCGCGCGATCGCGCAGTCGTGGCATCGCGGGCTCGAGCCCAGGCGGCCGGGCGCTTCCGCGCCCCCGAAACCAGAGGCACGGCCTAGTCGACGCCGGGACGGGCAGCCGGGGTTCGTGGCCAGCGGCGCGCTGGCGTCCGTTATCTGCGGTGCGCGGAGCATGTCAACGTGGATCCGCATGCTATGTTCGTCTCGGCGCACAAAAAGCACAGTGCAGGCAACCGGGCGGAGGTGGTGATGAAACTCGGCGTAGCTCTGCCGATTGTCGATATCGGCGGTGAACCGGCGGCCTTGCGCGAATTTGCCCAGGCGGCGGAGGCGATCGGCTATCACGGGATCGCCGCACCCGACCATGTGCTGGGTGTCGATGTCGTCAGCCGGCCCGGCTGGACCCAGCCTCGCGCCCGGTCGACCGATTTGTATCACGACCCGTTCGTGCTGTTTGGTTTCCTCGCCGGCTGCACCGGCATCGCCGATTTCTCCACCCAGGTCTTGATCCTGGCGCAGCGCCAGACCGTTCTCGTCGCCAAGCAGGCGGCCTGTCTCGACGTGTTGTCGGGTGGGCGCTTCCGGCTCGGCATCGGGGTCGGGTGGAACGAGGTGGAGTTTGTCGGCCTCAACGAAAATTTTCACAATCGCGGCCGGCGCTCGGAAGAGCAGGTCGAGGTCATGCGGGCGTTGTGGGCGGAGCCGCACATCGGCTTCAAGGGCAAATGGCACACGATCGAGGATGCCGGGATCAACCCGCTGCCGACCGGGCGCAAGGTCCCGTTGTGGTATGGCGGGCACGCCGATGTGACCTTGCGGCGCTGCGCCAAATGGGGCGACGGCTGGATGCCGCTCGCCTATCCGCCGGGCGAGGAAGCGCGAACCGCCTTTGCCACGCTCTATCGCTATGCCGAGGAAGCCGGGCGCGACCCGGCGACGATCGGCATCGACACGCGGGTCTCGGCCGGTGCTGGCACCGAGGCCGAATGGCGCGAGCAGGCGCGGTTTTGGAAATCGATCGGGGTGACCCACCTGACCTTGGCCAATTACTACGAAGGCGGCCACCTGCACCGCATCGCGGGAAGCTCGCTTGGCGATCACATCGCCGCGATGCGGCATTACTGGAACGCCGTCGCTGACCTGCTGTAGCCGCCGACCATGATTAGGCGATAATTTTCGCCGGGTTAACCAGTGTGCAGCTTGGAGCACGCTTTGCCCGGACTTGATCCGGGCATCCACGTCTTGGGACCGCAACGGCCCAGCCCAAGGAAGGCGACCGATGCCGCCCTCTTTCTTGCCACCGAAAGGCGCGATCTCGGTCGGGATGACGCTCTCGCTACCGGCGTCGACGCGGTATCAGAGCAGTTTCCGATCTGATCGAACGAGCGCTTCCCGTGTCGTCATTGCGAGCGAAGCGAAGCAATCCCGGGCCGCTCAGCGATCGTCCGTTCGCGATTGCTTCGTCGCGGAGCCTGTCCTCGGGTCGGCACGGGATTGCTTCGCTTCGCTCGCAATGATGAGGTGGACGGCCTCTGCTCCCCGGCATCGAAGTGCCTCACGGCGGTCGTGTCGCAACGTCCACATCGAGGAGGCCGTCCATGGCCGAGGTTGGCACGATCGGATAGGATACCGCGAAGCGGGTGTTTCAGGTGCACGGTGTCGACGCCGCCGGCGCGATCGTCTTTCGCCGCCAATTGCAGCGGGCCGAGATCGTGACGTTCTTCGCCAAGCTGCCGCCCTGTCTGGTCGGGCTGGAGGCGTGCGCCACGGCGCATTACCGGGGCCGCCAGATTGCCGCCCTCGGCCATCGGGTGCGGTTGATGCCGCCGACCCGGGTGAAGCCTTATGTCAGATGGGGCCGCAAGAACCAGGCCTGTTGCGAGGCGGTGAGCCGGCCGAGCATGCAGTTCGTGCCGCTGAAGAGCGTGCCCGAGCCGGTGGCGCTGATGACCCATCGAGCACGCCCGCTGTTGGTCGAGCAGTACACCCAATTGGGCAACTCGATCCGCGCCCCGATGGCCGAGAGGGGGATCATCGCACGCCGTGGACCCGCCGGGTTCGCCGCCCTGCTGGCGATGATCGAGCACCCGGAAGACCGGCATCTGCCGGCCGAGGTCCGCCCCATTCTCGCGGTTCTGGCCCTGCAGTGGCGCAGCCTCGGCCGGCAGATCGCCGCGCTCGAACGGCAGATTATCGCCTGGCACAAGAGCAACCCCGACGGCTTGC
>Ga0210395_10003684_pt1 | contig 11741 bp, 12 predicted proteins | sample IncBWH4OmetaG_FD_150861 | JGI IMG/M metagenome (GOLD analysis project Ga0210395, IMG submission 150861) | Forest soil microbial communities from Barre Woods Harvard Forest LTER site, Petersham, Massachusetts, United States - Inc-BW-H-4-O ...
GTCGCCGTACTCGGGGTAGTGCCGCTCCTCCTGCAACGGCTGATCGACTACGGCATCGCCACAGGCTATCTGCGCGGGCGAACGGTTCAGCGCACGTCGGGGTAGTGCCGCTCCAGCCCTTTGCGAAAGCCGAGCCCCCAGCGTGCTCCGACCTTGAGGTAGATCCAGTTCGCCCGCAGCGCGCCCCAGGCGGCGACCCGGCGATCGGAGGTGATCACCACGCGGTTGACGAGGCGGGTTCGGCCGAGCCGGTGGAAGCGGATGCACAAATCCGCCTCCTCCATGACCAGCAGCGTGGGGTCGCAGCCGCCGACGGCCAGGAAATCGGCGCGGCGGAAGAACATGGCGTGGTCGCCGAATAGCAGCCGCACGCCGCGCAGGAAGAGTTGCGGCCGGAACAGCAGTGGCGCGTACCAGGTCTTGATCCAGTTATGGAAGCTGGTCCCCCAACGGACCCGATCCGGCCCGCTGAGAAGGGGGGTGAAGCCGGCCAGGGCGGTCCCAGGATCCGCGAGCACCCTGCGCATCACGGCAACCGCGTCGTCGGGCAGCAAGGTGTCGGCGTGCAGCACGCAGATGATCGGTGCCGTGGCTTCCTGCACGCCACGGTTGATCGCCGCCGCCCGGCCACGGGTCTCGTGCCGGACGACAAGCAGCCCGGCCGCCTCCGCGATGGCGACGGAGGCGTCGGTGCTGCCGCCATCCACCGCCAGCACCTCCGCCGGCGGCGGCTCGAGCGCGGCGAGCGACCGCAATAGCCGCGGCAGTCCCGCCGCCTCGTTCAGCATGGGGATGACGATGGCGACCCCATTCATCGCTTTGGGCTCCCCGGCTTCGGCCGTTCCGCCTATGTCCGCTTATGCGTAGATTCTAAGCGTCCCGTTACTTCAGGCCTATGGAGGAGGGAGAGCATCAGGATTTCTGGGTGCTGGGGCGGATCGGGGGGAGAGGCTGTAATCTGGTCGGATGAAGCGAGGTCGGAAGCAGTCCCCTCCGAGGGATAATCACGCGCCTGCGGAGGGCGTCGATGCGATCGTCCAGATCAAGTTTTGGCTGCTTGGGGTCAGCCCGATGGTATGGCGGCGTGTTCTGGTCCCCATCAACCTTACGCTCCGTGAGTTGCACGGCGTAATCCAGGTCGCGATGGGGTGGGAGGGCCTCCACCTCTACCAATTCCGTCTGCGCGCCGCGCGCTATGGCTCGTGGGAGCTGTCGGCGGCGGCGCGTCACGCTGGCGGCGCTGCGGTTCCGCACGGGCGCACGATTTGTCTACGAGTATGACCTGAACATCCCCTGGCGCCACGAAATCCGCATCGAGGATCGGCGGAAGCCGGGAGTCGGCAAGGCCTATCCCGCTTGCCCCGGCGGTTCGGGCGCCTGCCCGCCCGAGGATTGCGGTGGGCCAGCTGATTTCATGAGGCGCCGCGACGACATGCTGTTGCTGGAGGCTCTCGAGGACCTCAGTGCCATGGCCGAAATCATCGGCGAGGTTGCGCTCGAGCGCCGGCCGGAAGTCCGCGACAACGAGGAGACGGATGGCGGCTGGAGCAGGCCGTCGAGCACAGCCAGGAGCGCGAGCGCGCTCGAGGGCGGCCCTTTTCACGACGCAGGGTGAACGAGCGCCTTCGGTGCGGCGAGCACCACGACCTTATGCACCAGCGGTACTGACGCGCTCCGCCCGGCGCTGCGCCAGCAGATCAGCAGCCAGCAGCGCTGCTTCATCCCCTTGCCGTTGCCGGATCCCGGAGACCAGCGCGCGGCAGAGTCGGTCAGCTGATCGAACCGGCGATGCAGCGTGGCGGCTGTCGTCTCCGCGTGGAGGCGGGTGGTGGCGATACTCCCGTGGCCGAGGAAGCGCTGCAGATCGGTGATGTCCATACCGAGCGCCAGCAGGCGGGTCGCCACTGTGTGACGCAGCAGATGCGGATAGATAGGCCGCCCAGAACCAGGTGGCCTGCGGCAGCTTGGAATGGTGTAAGATGGTGCCGGTTCATCGAGGTCTGCTGATGGCAGCCGGCGCAGTCCCAGGTTCACGGCTTGGTGTGCAACTCCCAGGCTCGGCGGGTGCCGCAGCCGGGGCACACAAAGCCATTGTGCCAGCGCGCTTGAAACCGGTACCCGACGCAGGCCGCCTCATGTGGAAAACGAACGCATGCGACGACAAGGCTGGCGTTACAGCGTTTCCCCGCTCCCTGGTCGAGTTTCGGCAGTGTTCTTAACACCGACCGGTGCTCTTCATCACAAATAATTGAGCCGCCGGATGCAGAGGGATAAGCCGCCGCATTTGTTCGAAGAACAGCAGCGAGGAGGAACTCTGCTATGCCGCAAGCGAAACGCAACTTAAAGGTAAAGCGTCCAAGCAAAGTTGTATCCGTGGCCGGAATCGCCGGCGCCTTTTTGGCGTCATCGACCAGCCGATCGGTGGCGAATGTATTGCCGCAAAGTATGGCGCCGTTAGAGGTCCTCAACCTGGGTGAGGAGGAAATCTCGGACGTCACCCTTGCGACTTTCCATTTCGTCGACGGAGAAAGCCCGGAAACGCCGCTGCCAAGGGTACAACTCGCTCGAGGAGGCTGCGGCGGCGGCTGCGGCGGCTGCGGCGGACGCGGCGGCGGCTGCGGCGGTTTTAGAGGCTGCGGCGGTTGCGCACACGGCGGCTGCGCCGGTTTTAGAGGCTGCGCCGGCTTTAGAGGCTGCGCCGGCTTTAGAGGCTGCGGGAGGGGCTGTGGCTTTGGAGGCTGCGGCGGCTGTGCTTGGGGTTGGGGTTGTGGTTGGGGCGGCTGCTGCTTGTCATGGGGAGGGTGCTTGTACTGCTGACCGGGCTGCCTCCCGATCACGTAGACATGCGCAGGTCGTGAGAGCCGAATTTGACTACGTTCGGTTCGGCAACGACGTCGTATTTGCAGAGCTGCGAAGGTGGCGCGCACGTCAGGTGTGTGCGAGGCCGCCGGTTGGGCGGCCAGTTTTATCGAGAAATTCTAGCTTCAGAAAAGCTGGTGGGCGAGCCCGGTAATGGAGCGCTGGCAATCGAAGAATGCGTCTGGCGCGCACGTCCGGAGCCGTGGGCGAAGGTACGTACACTGACCTCATGACAGGCAATCAGGGAAACAGCTTTACCCAACAAAACGGCAAGGGCATTCCGCAGTTCGCGCCGAATTTCACCGTCTATGTGCTGCCGCCCGATGTCGTGTGCCTCTATTCGGAGGACCGGAAGTTTTTGCTTCACGGCGCGCTCTATTGTGCGCTCGCCTCCGCGATAGCCAAGGGCGGAAAAACTTTTCGGGAGCTCGTTCGCGAGCTGGAGCCGGATTTTCCGTCCGACAAAATCCGCGAGGCCTTAACGCGGCTGCTCGACCGCCACTATGTCATCCCGACGTCGCGCAGTTCGAATGGCGCCGCGGCCGCCTATTGGGCGAGCCTTGGGCTATCGCCGGAGACTGCGGAGAGAAATCTCCAGAAATGTCGTGTGCGCGTTCAATCGATCAATGTGGAGGGAGCAACGGAACTCGGGGCCGCCCTGAGCGGGCTCGGCGTTAGCGTCGTCAAGCGCTCCCCCGGCCTGACAGTCACGTTGGTGAACGATTATCTCGAAGCGCAATTGGCCGAATTGAATGGGCGGCATTTGTCGGACCGCACTCCCTGGGTGCTCGTCCAGCCTTCCGGCATTTTCCCCCTGGTGGGGCCGGTGTTCCGCCCAGGCGAAAGCGCCTGCTGGAGTTGTCTTGCCGAGCGGATGAAAAGGAACCGGGAGGTCAAGGCGCTCCTCGACCGCAGACAGGCCCGCTGCGTCGCCGTTTCGCCATTGGCCCGGAACACGTTCGGACAGAGCGCCATCCAGCTTGCGGCCGTCGAGATCGCCAAAGCGATCGCCACGGGTTTTCGCACTCAATTGAGCGATCACATCATCAGCCTCGACCTGCTGGGCTCGACCATCGTGAAGCATTATGTGGCGCTCCGTCCGCAATGTCCGAGCTGCGGCCGCGAGAAGCTGCGTGATCCCCGCCGTGAGCCAGCGGCGATCGAGCTTGGCGCGGGCAACAAGCTGGTCATGACGAGCGGCGGGTACCGCAGTGTTTCGCCGTCGGCCACGGTTGCCCGTTTTCGCAGGCACGTGAGCCCGCTCACCGGCGTTGTCTCGCGTCTCGAGCGCATTCAAGCCGATTTGCCCTTGAACACCAACTACCATGCCGCGCACAATTTTTCAGGACCGTCCGAGTCGATCAATGAGCTCAGGATGGGGTTGAGCAGCGGCAGTTTCGGCAAGGGCAGCACTTCCGAACAGGGCGAAGCCAGCGCGCTCATGGAGGCGATCGAGCGCTATTCCGGGATTTTCCAGGGCGACGAGATCAGAGCAAAGCGGCGCTTTGCCGATTTCCCGGCAGGCCAGGCCATCGCCCCAAACAAAGTCCTGCTGTTCAGCAACGCGCAGTTGCGGCGAAGCCCGATGCCGACGCCCGGCTCGGACGATTTTGATGCGATCCCGGCGTTATTCGATCGATCGGCCGAGATGGAGTGGTCACCCGTCTGGTCCTTGCGCGACAGGCGCTTCAAACATCTTCCGACCAGCCTGTTGTATTTCTTTTACAAGGGTCCCGCCAACTTTGCAGCGGATTCCAATGGCTGCGCGGCCGGCAATACCCTCGAGGAAGCCATCGTCCAGGGATTCCTCGAGCTGGTGGAAAGGGACGCATACGCGATTTGGTGGTACAATCGATTGCAACGGCCGCAATTAGACCTCAGCCAGTTTGATGACTCCTACGTCCGCGATCTGCAAAGGCAGCTGGCCGAAAGCGGCCGCAAGCTTTGGGTGCTCGATGTCACCAGCGATCTCGGGGTTCCGACCTTTGTGGCGGTAACGCACTGGATGCAAAACGGGCGGGAAAATATCGAATTCGGATCCGGCGCGCACTTCGATAGAAAAATAGCCTTGTTGCGTGCGCTGACGGAGCTCAACCAATTTCTGTCCTTGGGTCTCATGGGCGGCGGGACCGGGGAGAAATCGAGCCTCGACGGCGCCACTCCATTGCGCCTGGATGATTATCCGTATTTGACGCCAAGCGGAAAGCCATTGGTCCTTGCGGACTTCGGCTCGAAGTTCGGCGATCTCAACACGAGCGAGCAGGTGAGCGCCTGCGTGCGCCTCGCCAAGGAAGCCGGCCTGGACTTCCTGGTCCTCGATCAGACTCGTCCGGACATTGAGGTGCCGGTCGTCAGAGTCATCGTTCCCGGATTGCGGCATTTCTATCGCCGCTTCGGGCGTGGCCGGCTTTACGATGTGCCGATAAAGCTCGGATTGCGCGACAGGCGGCTCAAGGAAAACGAGTTCAACCCGATTCACCCACACACCTGAAGGCCCTCGCTTGCGCGCTCCCGGACCAAAGAGAGTGCGAGGAGCCGCGCCAGCAAATGTTTCTGCCCGACTCCTCAGCAACGTCACGCTCGAAACGCAGGCGGAGGGAGAAATCGCCGTTTGCTTCGAGGGTTATTCGGTCGGCTTGGGACGATTCAGCGCGGGCGCCGCGCATCGCGCGCAAAACCTGCGCATAGGCCTGCCGCTCGCCGCGTTCGCGTCCAGCAGGCGCGACATCGACAAAGAGATCGATCTACTGGTCCGGCGATTGGCGAGGCGCGGTTTATTGGAGTATCGCCTCGGGGGCTCGGGCATCGGCGAAGACCAGGTCGTCATCGAAACGCAGATGCCTGATTATTGGCCGCGTACGCCACAGCTCGGCAACGCGGATGCTGTTGTCTTATCTCGCTTCGCATATATGCGACGGCGCGGTAACGAGATGATCCTCGAATCGCCGCGCGCCGGCGCGTTGTTCAAAATCTGCAATCCGAAGATTGCCGCCGTCTTGGCCATGCTGTCTACGCCGCAACACATCAAACAGCTGCGCCGGCAGGACGATTTTCCGGGGCTCGAGCTTCTCGCCCTGCTCCTCGATTGCCAAATCCTTTTCAAGGTCGACGCTGCTGCTGGCGGCAGCGGCCTTCGACCGGCCGAGGGCGATCACAATCTCGTTCTTTGGGATTTTCACGATCTTTTGTTCCACACGCGCAGCACGGAAGGCCGGCACGCCAACCCGCTGGGCGGAGTTTGTCCCCATGCCGGCGCCATTTCGCCGCTGCCGGCGGTGCGGCCCCGCTGGCCTGGAAAAAAAATCAATCTGCGCAAGTTCTCGGCCGCGGATCCGGCGGCAATCTCCCCGGTCGCGAAGCTCCTGCGGCAAAGTCATTCAACCCGAGGCTTCGATAACCGGGAACCGATCACGCTCGCCGAACTTTCGCAATTCCTCGACGGCGCCGCGCGCGTCGTATCGATATCGAATGCCGAGTTCGACCTCGATGACGGCGGGCACGCCGTCAGGCCGTATCCGTCGGCGGGCGCCGGCTACGAGCTCGAGCTCTATTTGGCGGTCGACACATGCGAGGGACTTGCGCGAGGCTTCTATCATTACGACGCCAACGCTCACGCGTTGGCGCCGATCCGCGTTCCCATGCAAGAACTCGAAGCGCAATTGACGGGAGCCGGGTATTCAATGGGTTCGACCGCTGCGCCCCAGATCTTGATCACGATCGCAGCGCGCTTTGGCCGGATTTCATGGAAGTACAGCTCGATCGCCTATTCGCTCATTTTGAAGGACGTCGGCGTATTAATTCAAACATTCTACCTTATGGCCACCGACATGCGGCTCGCCGGATGTGCGATCGGGATCACGAACATCGATCTGTTCGCGAAGATGACCGGGATCGAGTTTCACGTAGAGGGCCCGGTCGGTCAATTTGCGCTCGGCCGCGGCGCCAAATCGGGGGCTTCCGACTGACGACCGCGCGGCCCCGGCTGGGCAACGGTTGTCAAATGGCGATAATGCAACCGGCGATAGCGAATAACCGGGAGTTCTCGTTTAGCAAGACCCTCGGCAGCCCCGCTCGTCCGAGGGATCGCGTGATGCGCTCGAAATAAAATATCCGATGGCGTTGCGTTTGCGCCTGTCCAGCAGGCCAAATATGGCGCCCTGCGGGTCGGTGCAATGAACGATCCAGGCGCCGCCCGGCACGGCCGTTGGGCCATAGAGGATTTGGCCGCCGCCGGCCTCCACGCGCTGCGCCGTCGTCTCGACGTCGTCAACGTTGAAATAGTACAGCCAGAACGGAAACGGCAATGCCGGAGGCTTTGTCAACATGCCGCCGAGCGTCTCCCCATCGACGGAAAACTGCTGATACGTGCCGAGCGCACCAGCGTGGGCGCCTGCTTTTTGCCAGCCGAATAGCTCGCCATAAAAAGCGAACGCCTTTTCCCAGTCGGCGGCGAGCAACTCATGCCAGCCAACGCGGCAGGGCGCGCCCAGTTCGGTGGACTGCGCTTGGCCGGGCTTCAGCCCTTTGACCAAAGCAAGCGTCGCCATTTGCGGATCGGCGACGATGGAAAAGCGGCTGATGCCGGGGACGTCCGTTGGCGGGACGTGCACCGCTCCCCCAAGCTGCTTGACCCGGTCGACCACAGAGTCCACATCGTCGACCCTGACATATCCAATCCAGCGCGGCGCCGCCCCCGTTTTCTGCCCGTCCTCCGGCATGTTCATGAACCCGGCGACGGGGAGGTCAGCGACAGTAAACAGACTATAGCCCAAACCGGGCGCGGAGACGTCTCGGGCGCCCCAGCCCACGACATTGGCGTAGAAGTGCTTGGCGGTTTTCATGTCCGTCGTCACCAGCTCGTACCAGACGAAACGGCCGTGAGAATTGCTCATGTCTGTGTCTCCATTCGAGCTGACAAAGAAGTCGTGGCGCCCTTTGGCCAAATCCAACTTATTTTCCTGAGCATGGTCGAGAACGAAAGTCACTTGACCTGAATAACGACGTAACAAAGCAGGCCGTGGAGAGCGACGCCGCTCGGCACAGCAATCTGCTTTTGGAAACCACGCAACAAGACTGATTTGCCCCCACGGCATCACACGGGGTCCAGAGGGATTTAACCTGGACCGGGGATACCCTGCTGCGGCTGGTCGTGTATGACGGTCTGCGCGAGGACAAGCCGGGCGCCGAGGTGCGGCGCGAAATGCCCGCATGCGAAATCGCATGACCGAGGTCGACCACCCCGTCTCTATCACCGCCAAAAACCGACATAACACCACCGGCCTCGATTGTCCGGCGCCGGCGCCTCGACGGCGATTCGCCGATGTACCGTCCACGACCACTCGTGGACCTCGCGACGCCGATCACCGACACGGCCTTGATGGTGCATGGTTTGAGTGTTGCCGCAGGTTGCGCGGCAATGAGCCTGCTTCGCTTGTGATATATTCGCCGAAGCGCCGGGGGCGGCGGGACGATTCGGGCCCATCAACTATTGAATGCGCGCTCAGCGATTCTACAATCTTTGCGGCCTTTATCAGCTGAATAACTCAATGATCTACAAGATATGTCCGCTGTCGAACTGGCGTGAGGCGGAGTGCCAGGGCTCGTTCTCGGGTGCCGGGATCGACCAGCGCGATGGCTACATCCACTTCTCTACCGCGGTTCAGCTTCGAGAAACCGCTGCGCGGCATTTTGCCGGCCAGGATGGGCTCATTTTGGTCGCGGTCGACGAGTCGGTTCTTGGTCCCGCGCTCAAATGGGAGCCGGCACGAGACGGGGCTCTCTTTCCCCACCTCTACAGCGATCTCGCATTAGCCGCGGTGCGATGGGCGAAGCCATTGCGTCTTAGCCCGGACGGACGGCATTTGTTTCCTGACTTGAGTACTGAGGCAAGTGGTCGTGTCTAGCCCGAGATTGGCTCGACCACCTTCAGTGTTTTACCTGAAAGCGCATCACGGGGCGTTCTGGGTCCGAGAGCAGCAAGGCAGTTTGGATTCACGCTGCCAAACGTTTTGATTTTTGGCCGTTTATCTAATTCAGAGATCGGCGCTAACCTCTTGAGGGATAGAAGCCGAGAGCGCTGTCGGGCAGTGAGTGAAGCAGACTTCCTTGCCCGCGCTGTGACCGCGAATAGTCGATTCATAACCTCAGGTATGCCATTATCGAACTCTCTTGAACCCCAGATCCATGCAATAGTGTCCGATCCGGCATGTAGGCTTGATTTGCACCAGGAAGCAGGGACACGCCTTTCCTGAACAACATCGGTTCCGCGGAGGATGGAAGTCATGCCGACATTCGATTCCCAGGTTCACGCCTACGAACGCAACCACCCGGGCCGCCCCTGGGTCGGCAGTCTCTACGGGCCGGCGGAGGTAACCGGCAATCAGATGGTGGCCGCCATGGACACCGTCGGCGTCGACGGTGCGGTATTAGTCTCGCCGTTCAGCATGTATCGCTACGACGCCAGCTATGCTCTGGAAGTCTATGGCGCGCATCCCACTAGGTTCAGGCTGGTCAAGCCGGTCGACCCGACCGACCCGGCCGTGCTCGATACGATCGCCAATTGGGCTGCCACCCGGGGCACCGTCGGCATTCGGGTCTTCTTGCGAGACAACGTTTCGCCCGACCCTGCCGACCCTGACATCAACCGTGTCCTGGCTACCGCGGGGCAGCATTCCCTGCCAGTCAACCTGGCATGTACGGGGCTCTTGGACCAGGCACGACAGCTGGCGTCTCGGAATCCCAATACCCGATTGGTGATCGATCACCTTGGCCTGCCACAACCGCATGAACCGCCGGCGCCCGCGGCGCCGTTCGCCGATCTGACAAAGTTGCTGGCGCTGGCGGCCCATGACAACGTCGCGGTGAAAATCAGCGGCGCCTGTACGCTGTCGCACGAACCCTTCCCCTACAAAGACATCTGGGATCCGCTCGGCCGCATCTTCGATGCCTTTGGCTTCAATCGCTGCCTATGGGGCACGGATTGGACCCGGGCGGTCGGAATGCTGACTTATCAGCAAGGGGTCGAAGCGTTTCGCGTCACCGATCGCCTATCCCACAGCGAGCGCACCGCGCTGATGGGCGTGACCCTCCAGCGGGTCTACAACTGGTCGGCGGCGCAAGCCTGATCGGCCCGCTAGATGCCTGGTGCGGCCGGTCCGACTGAATTCCATCGCCGGCCATCGAGAGCGCGCCCAGCCCTGCTTTCCGCAATCCGCTTGCCTTTGTCGCGTGCGGCCGGCGGACAAGTGAAGTCGGTTCCTCAGTTGGCGAGACCCGGTCTTGCGAGGGGTGGCCGGACGTGCTCGCCGAGCGTGCCGCGCGCCAGCGCCACAGCTGCCACCGCCCCGACCAGCGCTAATGCACCCGCGACCGCGAAGGCTGCGTTAAAACTGCCGGTTGCGGCGACAACATAGCCGGTGACGATCGGCGCCAGCAGGCCAAAGGTGTTGCCACCGAGGACGAGAAAGGCAAAAGCCCGCCCCGCATCGCCGGGGGAGCGCAGCAGGTCGCCGACCAGGGCGCTGTTGGCGGCCGGCCCGACATGGGCGGACGAGACCACGATCGTGATCAAGGTGATGACGGCAGCCAGCGATTGCGCAAAGGGGATCGCCAGGCCCGCCGCCATAAAGAGTAGGCTGAGGGCTACCAGATAGCGCCGGTTGCCGTCGCGCACTGCCTCGGCACTCAGCAGCCTGTCACCGGCCCAGTTGGCGACGAGGCCCACTACCATGGCGACGAGAAAGGGGATCGCTGTATAAATGCCGGAGTTGAGCATCGACAGATGCCGTGCGGTCTGTAGGTAGTTTGGCAGCCAGGAAACGTACAGGTAGCCGGTGTAGACGAGGCACCCCTGAGAGATGAACACGCCCCACATCGCCGGGCAGCGGATCAGCCCGAGATAGCCGCCGCCGCTGTGGCTCGGCGGCACGATGCCGGCGTCGCGCTCACGAAGGATCAGTTCGCGCTCCGCTTCCGGCAGCCACCGTGTTTTTTCCGGTGTTGAGACCAGCGCGAACCAGACCAATACCCAGACAAAGCCGACGGCGCCGGTAATGATAAAGGACCAGCGCCATGACAATGTCGCGATCAGTCACGCCACGGCCGGCGCACCGAGTGCAAGCCCGAGGCTGGATCCACCCGATATGACGGCGATAACGGTGCCGCGCTCGGTATACGGGGACCAGGACCGGACGCCACTATAGGAAATTGGGGCATAGGGCGCCTCGCCGATGCCGATGCCGAGGCGTACTATCAGCATCGTCGCGAAATTGCCGACCATTCCAGTCGCCATCTGCGCCGTCGACCAGACCGCAACGGCGAGCGGCGCTATGACGTGCGTGCCCCAGCGGTCGATCAACCGCCCGCCGAGCAGCATCATCAGCACATAGGCCCACAGGAACGAGGAGAACAGATAGCCGAGCGCGATCGGCGACAAGCCGATTCGTGCGCGATCAGCTTGCCGGCGACCGACATGTTGACGCGATCGAGATAGGCAATGCCGCTGAACAGGAACAGTGATTGAGGAGCCTAGGATTAAACCTGCCTTCACGTCTACGCTTCGTTCCCGGCCGGACCTCCGTCAACCTCCGCTGAAATTCCGGCATGAAAAAGGGCCGGTGAGCGTGCACGAACACCGGCCCCCATTTCCTTGACGGTCATCGGCTCTCCAGCCTGTACCGTTCCACAAGGCTTATCCCGTTGTCCCAGGTTAGCCGATATGTGGTATCGTGGCCTCGCGGCGGGGACGGCCGCGACGGGGGGCGGGGGTGGCGAGGGCGCGAACTCTGACCGAATTCCAGGCGAGTTTCCCAAACGAGTTGAGCTGCGCAGAGTTCCTGTTTGAGCGGCGCTGGCCGGATGGCTTCGTGTGTCCTGCTTGCGGC
>Ga0210395_10003685_pt1 | contig 11740 bp, 13 predicted proteins | sample IncBWH4OmetaG_FD_150861 | JGI IMG/M metagenome (GOLD analysis project Ga0210395, IMG submission 150861) | Forest soil microbial communities from Barre Woods Harvard Forest LTER site, Petersham, Massachusetts, United States - Inc-BW-H-4-O ...
CGACGACGCAGCCGCCAAGGGCCAGATCGGCCGCCAGAGAATCTTCGACGGCCTGCTCGGCCGGCTCGACGGGCAAGCCTCCTGACACAGCCATCGCACAGGACTTGACAAAATCACCCGCATAATGCCCGAGCAGCGCCATCGGCGCCTGCAGCGAGCAGCCGGCGTTAAAACGGGGCGGCAGCATAGGTGTGCCTGAGCTGGTGGGATACAACGCCGTCAAGGTCCGCCTCGGCCGCGGCGCGGCGCAACTCCTCCCGCAGCGCATCCGCCGATACCCGGCCCTGGTGGGTGAGCAGGAAGTCGGCCAGCTTGCCGGTCCGCGGGTAGCGCGGCGGTCGGCCCGCCGAGCGGCGCGTGAGGATCCGGTCGACGAGCCCGACGGTTTCCTCGTCGATGGGCACTATCCGCTTGGTGAGCAGCTTGCCCAGCGGGATCTTCAGTCAGTCGCCGGAGGGAGGGACTTCGTGTACGCGATCCAGCTCTAGGTCGGTCAGCTCGCCGATGTGCTTCCCGGTGGCCCGCATCAGCTCCCGGCAACCCGCAGTGATTCCATATCGGGTGTATGCCGGCGCGATGCGCCGGATGTCTTGCTCGGTCGTCCAGTGGTCGCAGGCGAGGGTGAACGTGAAGTCAGGCGAAGCGCCGATGAACGACAGATAGACGATGTGCCGCACGCCGGCAGCGACTGCCGCCTCAACCGTGGTCCGGTGATCCCCGGTTCGTCCCTCGCCCTCAATGGCCGGAATCAGGAGCACGGTACCCCACGCCCGCGACCGCGCGACGCACCTCCGTGCCCGCGTGGTAGCCGGCAATGGCGCGGACGTCGGCACCTGGGATTGCTTCCGTCCGCTTCGGATTTCGGACGATCAGGCGCTGAGCCAGTCCGCGCGAGGCCAGCCGGCGGGCGACCCGTCCGCCCACTTCACCGGTGGCTCCGGTGACCGCAATCAGCCCATTGGTACTGTGGTTCATCTGATTCTCGTTCTCGGGTCCGGGCTACCTGGTCGAGCAGGGTGCCGATGGGGCCGGCTAAGGGTCCAACGGCGCCTCGCCACTTCGCGTCCGGCAGGCGTAGTGGGACTTGCGGACCGTGGCGGCCGGGCGGTCGCGCCGTCTGACGACGTTAGGGCGCTGGCAACGGTCCCGGTATTGGTCAGGCCGCTGTGCGGCCGCCGTCGACAGCCAAGATCGCGCCGTGAACGAAGCTGGCGTCGTCGGAAGCCAGGTAGGTGATGGCTGCCGCGATCTCGTCCGGTGAAGCCGGTCGGCCGGCTGGAGCCAGCGCCGCGAATTCGTTGATCGCTTCGCCCAGCGCCGCTGTCCCCTCGGTCTGGGTGGGTCCCGGGTTGACGGCGTTTACCCGGACCCCGCCCGGGCCGAACTCGGCCGCCCACGCCTTCGTGAGCAGGACGAGTGCGGCCTTACTGGCCCCGTAAAGCGACATGCCCGGCATGCCGAACTCGGCGGCCATCGTGCCGACGTTGACGATCGCGCCCTTACCTCGGCTTGCCATCGCCGGGGCCAGCTCGCCTACCAGCACGAACGGCACCTTAACGTTGATCGCGAATACGGCGTCAATATCGTCCTCGGCCATGGACGCCGTGGGGCCCATGGGAGAGATCGCCGCATTGTTGACCAGGATGTCGATGTGCCCGTCGCCTAGCTCGGTGGCCCGGCGGGCCAGCTCGCGGGCTGAGTCCGAGCTGCCCAGGTCCACGGAAATGAAGTCTGCTTTTGCGCCGCTGGCGCGGAGCGATGTTACGACCGCCTCCCCGCGTACCGCATTACGGCCGGCCACCAGCACGTGAGCGCCCCGGCCAGCCAAGGCGAGGGCGGTGGCTTTGCCGATACCGCTGGTGGCTCCGGTGATCAGGGCGACAGTTCCTGTCAGGTCGGTGCTCATGGTCACTGCTCTCCTCGTAGGGTGTTCGCGGTCCTGTTTCTTCAGGCGCCGGCTTCCGCCGTGCCAGTCCTCCTGGATGCCGGTCTCGCCGGGGCGGCCGTGCTCGGAGCGGGTCCGGGCGGCCACCGCAGCAGCCGCGGGCCCGGCGGTGTAGCCGGCCGGGAAGCGACTGTTGTAGTCGACGTCGGCGTTGATCATGCGCAGCGAGATGAACCGCCAGTCCACGGTGTGGTCGCGCTGCGCGGCGATCTGCCGACCCCTTTGCTCGTCATCCAGGCGAACGGGCACAGCGGATCGAAGTAGAAGTTGATGTCCGCGTCGTTCATCGCATCCGGTCCCATAGCTATCGGGACGACGCGGGGGCGTGCTCGCGCAGATAGCGGACTAGGCCGATCACGTCCTCGGGCACCAGGCGACCGATGGCGCCGCTTGAGTACACACTTACGACCACCTTTCCCTGCGGGTCCAGCACAAACCCGGTGGACTGCAGGTATAGCGGGTCTTCATTGACGAACGCGCCGGTCAGTGCAGCGACCGCACGGGCATCGGCGCTGTGCCCCAGCGGGAAGGTCAGGCCGTGCCTGGCGGTGAACTCCGCGGTGGTCTTCTCGTCGTCGACCCAGAGCGCAGCCACCCGGACGCCGGCCCGGGCCAGGGAATCACCGGCTCGCTGGAACGCGCGCAACTGGGCGGTGCAGTAGGGGCACCACGCTCCGCGGTTGAACAGCACGACCTCGAACTGGCCGGCGAACCAGCCGGGAACCTGGATGGCCTGCGCGCCGGGAATGTCGAGGGTCAGCTGGGGGAACGTGTCGCCCGGGTGCAGCAGGGGCATGGCCTGCCTCCTTATAGATGTCATCGCGTGAATCTGTCCGCACAGTTAGCGCGCCCCACGGCCGCGCTCTTACCCCCGTCGCTTCCAACATCGGCACTTCGCCAAAGCGGGTGCGGCGGGTAAGAGGTGTGAAGCCCGCGGAGCGCTTACCTGGTACGAAAGCCACCCCGTGACAACGGAACTCATCAGCAAGACCGCGCTTATCACTGGTGACGGGCGCGATATAGGCCGTGCCTCGCGTTCGGGCAGTCCGGCCGGCGTGCGCCTTGCCGTGCCTCGGCTGTCGTGACGCCGCCCGGTGCGCCGGGAGGGTAAGAACGTCGCTGGCGGCGAAGCGAACATGTCAAGACAGTCGTTCAATGCGCGCCGTGAAAGGGGTCGTAATGACCATTGATGCCGACTTGATCGTGGTCGGGCTCGGTGTGGGTGTGGAGTTCGTCGCCGGGCGCCTCGCCGACGCGGGCGGCCAGTTCGTCCGTGGTCGCGCCACGGTGACCGGCAGCCGCACCGTCGTCGTTGGCGGACAGGATTTCCGCGCGTCGCGCGGACTGGTGCTCGCCACCGGGCCCCAGCCGGCGGTTCCCCCGGTCGACGGGCTGGCCGGCACCCCCTACTGGACCAATCATGAGGCTCTGGAGGCCAGGGAGGCACAGGCCTCAGTCACCGTCGCCGGCGGCGGCGCGGTCGGCGTGGAACTGGCCCAGGCGTTCGCCAGATTCGGAACCGCGGTCACGATCGTCGAGGCCGCGGACCGGTTGCTGCCGGCCGAAGAGCCGGAGGCCGGCGAGCTGATCGGCGAGGTACTCCGCAGGGAAGGCATCCACGTCCTGATCCGGACGCGACTGTGGCGGGTCAGCCACGACGGCCGCGATTTACGGTGCACCTTGGGCGGCGCGGGGCCTGTTCACAGCCAGCACTTGCTGGTTGCCACCGGGCGGCACGCTGACCTGAAGGCTCTGGGCGTGGGCGCCGCGGGCATCGACGACACCAAGCCGTTCATGGCCGTGGACGATTTCCTGCGTGCCGCCGACGGCGGGTGGTCCGCCGGCGACGTCACCGGCGCGGGGGCGTTCACGCACGTCGCGATTCTTCAAGCGCGCATGGCAGCCAGCGACATCCTCGGCCAGGCCCACGAGCCGGCCAGTTACCGGGCGCTGCCCGCGTGACCTTCACCGATCCCGAAGTCAGTGCCGTCGGCCTCACCGAAGCCCAGGCACGTGGCAGGAAGTCACCGTGCAGACTGTTCGCTTCCCCCGGGTTGGCGTCCTGTGACGGCCAGGATCTTACGTCGCACGAGCGCGCAGAGGGATCACGAAGGAATGAGGCGACCTAGCGATGCCGACGGTGAATTCACGTGGCGGTCAGCTGTCTCGTCGCGCAGCGCGGCCAGCAGCCCGTCGAAGTCCTCGCCGCACGGGCCGCATGCCTGCAGGTGCGCGGCGATGCCGGGATAGCGCTGCCCGGCCGGTTCGCCCGCGGCCACCAGCTCGGTGTACATGTGCAGCATCTCCGCGGCCTGGGCGCATCCCACATCCCGCGGATCGGTCCGCAGGAAGTCATCCAGGTTCCGCCTGCCGTTCATGCGCTCCCCGCAGTGTCGTGGTCCATGTATCCGTTAGCGGCAAGGGCGGCGCGTAGCTTACGCCGGGCGTCGAACATCATCTTGTAGATCGCGTTGCGGTTGGAGCTGAGCTCTATGGCCAGGGCATCCAGGGGAACGGCGTTGACCATGATCGCGATGAACACCTGACGCTGCCGCGGGGACAGCTCGGTGTCCACCGCGCGGCGCAGCGCAGCGAGCAGGTCCCGCCACTCGGCCTGGTGCGCGGGCTCGAAACCGAACCGGTCCGGCAGCTTGTCCCAGTCCTCGGCGTCCAGTGGGACAGGCGGGTTCTGCCAGAAGTGCCGCCCGATCTTGTCCGACACCTCGAAGATGACGAACTTGTACGCCCAGGTGGTGAACCGGCTCTCGCCCCGGAACTGGGCGAGCTTGCGGGTGATGGCCATCACCGCGTCGGCTGCGGCCTGGTAGGCCAGGTCGTCAAGCTCGGGACCGGTGATCCGCAGCCGCGGCCCGCGCCGGCGGCACTCCCGCTGCGCGATGCGGACCAGCATCTCGTGCAGCCGGGTCAGCGCCGCCTCCCGCTGCGGGCCGGCGCCGGCGAGCGCGCCGAGCCACCCGGCCGACTCAGGATCGAGTTGGACCGGCGAGGCGGGCCTGTCATCAGCCACGCGAATCACGGACGACATTTCCCTGGTCACAGTCACCTCCTGAAATGACACCGCCGTGGGCCTGCTACCTTCAGCGGTGCGGGCCTTGGCTGGGCCATATATGAAAAAGCCTGCTGCCCGCCTGGCGCCGTTCCTATGGGGCAAGGGTGAGTCTTGGCCTGAGGGTCGCCACAACGGGGCCTGGGGGTTAGCTGGAATCGCAGCTGGGTTCAGGCCAGGTCCTGCTTGGTGAGGCGTAGCGTGCCGGCGGCGACGTTCTCGGCGAGGTGATCAGGGTTGCAGGTGCCAGGTATAACCAGAACGTTGGGGCCCTGATGCAGAGTCCATGCCAGCCGGACCTGGGCGGGCGTGCCCCGTGCCGCCGCGCCACCTCGAGCAACTGGCCGGTCTCGACGCCGCTTCCGCCACTCGCACGGCGTTCCCCGGCGATCGCGAAGAACGACACAAATGCGATGCCTGCTCACCCGCCCAACCGACTTGGTGAACGGGCGCCATTCGTGTTGACGCTAATGAGATCGGCCGCCCCCGAGCGGAGCAGCTGCGCCGCGAGGTCACGGCCGAGCTGGCGGGCGCGGGCAGCTGGAGTGGCGCCGTGTGCACGCAGCACGCGTCGGCCGTAGGCGCTCATGACCGCGGCCCGCATCCGCAGCTCCTCCGTGCCCGCCGCGTACGCGGCAACCGGCGCGTGGCAGCCGGCCGCGAGCGCCTCGAGCAGGCTACGCTCCGCCGTCACGGCGGCCATGCTGGCCGGGTCGGTCACGGCCCCGAGCAGGACCGCCAGCGCGGGCTCACCGGCCCGGCATTCCACGGCGAGGGCTCCCTGGCCGGGTGCCGGGAGCATCTCCTCGGGCTCGAACACCTGGGTGACGGCGTGGAGGTGCCCGATCCTGGCCAGGCCGGCGCAGGCCAGTACCACTCCGTCCAGCTCGCCCCCGTGCACCGCGCCCAGCCTGGTATTGGCGTTACCGCGGGTCGGCACGCAGCGCAGGTCGGCGCGGAGCCTGAGCAGCTGCGCGGCCCGGCGTGGCGAGCCGGTCCCGATCCTGGCCCCGGCCGGAAGGTCGGCGAGCTTGGCGCCGTCCCGGGCCACCAGCGCGTCCCTCGGGTCGTCCCTGGGCGGTACCGCGGCCAGCACGATGCCCGCCACGGGACCAGCCGGCAGGTCCTTCAGTGAATGCACGGCCAGGTCCACCTCGCCACTGATCAGGGCCTCGCGTAGCGCGCTGACGAACACTCCGGTGCCGCCGATCTGGGTCAGCTCGGCCCGGCTGACGTCGCCGAGCGTGGTCACGCCGACGATCTCGACCTGACGGCCGGTCCGTTCGGTGATCATGCCCGCCACCTGGCGGGACTGCGCGACGGCCATCGGGCTCCGGCGGCTGCCCAGCCGCAGCGTCGCGGTCATGGCGAGCGCTCCTGCTCCGGGGCGGCACGGGTAACCGCCTCGATGGCGCGCGGGTCGAGGTCGAACAGGACCCGGAGCGCGGCTGCGTATTCCGTGCCCGCAGGCGTGTCCGCCAGCTCCTTCACCCGTACCGTCGGCGCGTGCAGCAGCTTGTCTGTGACCCGCCGCAGCGTACGGGCTACCTCATCTAGGGCGTGACTGCCCAAGCCGTCGACACCGAGCCGACCGGCCAACCTGGCCAGCTCGGCGTCGACCACCTCGGCCGCCCTCGCCCGCAGCGCGACCACCGTCGGGGCGACCCGGGCGGCGTTGATCGCCGAGTGGTAAGCGGCGAGTTCGGCCGCCACGATCGCGCGCACCGCGGCGACGTCGTTGGCCGCGGCCACGCTGCCGTGCTCGCGCAGCGTGTCCAGGCCGATCACCACGATGCCCGGCAGGCTGGCCACCGCGGGCTCCACGTCACGCGGCATCGCCAGGTCCAGGAACACCAGGGTTTCGCGCCGCCCGGCGGGCACCATGTCAGCCGTGATCACATGCCCTGCCGCGCCGGTGCAGCAGATCACGATGTCCGCGTCCGCCATCACGGCGGGCAGGTCGGCCAGCCCGGCCACCCGGGTCATCGCCACGCCCGGCTGGGTGGCGAGCCGCTCCGCGCGCTCCCGCGTCCGGTTGGCCACCACGATGCTGGCCGCGCCATCTCTGGACGCCGTCGTGACCGCTAGGGCGCTCATCGACCCGGCGCCGACTACCAGCACATCCCGGCCCGCAAGGCCGGCGCGGCCGGAAACAGGGGTGGCGACGCTGGCGGAGGCGAGCTCGATCGTCACGCTCAGCAGGCTGACCCCGGCACGTCCGATCTCGGTCTCGGCCCGGGCCCGCTTGCCCGCCCGCAGCGCGACCCGGCCCAGGCGCCCCAGGACCGGGCCGATGGTGCCGTGCTCGCCGGCCAGCTTGATCGCTGAGCGCACTTGGCCGACGATCTGCTCGTCGCCGATCACCATCGAATCCAGCCCGCTCGTCACGGCGAGCACATGCCTCACGGCGCGGCCCTCATAGTGCACGTACAGGTACGGCGTCAGCTCCTGGGCCGGGACGCCGCAGTGCCGTGCGAGCAGCTCGCAGATGGCGGTCACCCCCACATGGAACCGGTCCACGTCGGCATAGACCTCAACCCTGTTGCAGGTCGAGACGACGAACGCCTCGGCCAGCGGCTCGGCCTGCGCCAGGTCGGTAAGCAGCTTGGTCAGCGTGTCGCCGCTGATCGCGGCGCGCTCCAAGATCGTCATTGGCGCGCTCTTATTGCTGAGGCCGACCACCAGCACGCTCACCTGTCCCCCGTCCCGTGCGACCTGACGGTAAGCAACAAGGTAATCCCACTCACGTCCGGTTCCTCCTCGGTCCCGTCAGCCCGTACTCAGCCTCACGCCCGGCTTGGTGAATCCACATCACTTGGTCCTGGTGATTCGTGCCGACCCCGGCGCCACTGCCAAAGTGACCAGATGGTCAAGCTCGGCGAGTTCGATGTGGAGCTTGCGGACCTCGTGCTCCCCCAGACCGGCGAACTGAACGTGTGGTGGGTGATCGCGGTCAGCATGAGAAAGCGGGCATCGGTCGGGCTCCGGCCCTCGTCCAGCCAGTCGGTGCGCTCCATCCGGGTTTCCTGCCTCTTACGCGGACCTGATCGCCGAGAGTCCCTCCGCGGGGTTCGTGGCCAAGGCGCAGCTGTCCGGCGCCGCGATCCGCCGCGTTCTCGGGATGGACTGATCATTCAGGTCCCTGACCGCGGCCCGAGCCCAACGCATCCGCAAGGCCGCGGTGTCCGGGTGATCGCCGAACTCCTGCGCGACCCGCCCGGCGCAGCCGGTACCGCCGTAGGCATCCAGGGCCAGCGCGATGGCATGCCAGACCTGGCTGATGTCCGGTTCGTCGCCGTGCTGCAGCGCCGACGCGAACAACGCGTCTGCCTGGAGGGCACCTACGCTGCGGGGGTACATTGCCGACCTCCCCTGGTGGGCTCCGCGGTCCTGACCTTTGCCAGGGCCGTATACGGCGAGCCTGCCCCCGGGCGGGCGGCGTTCCAATCCGGCGAGCGTGAGTCTTCGCCTGGGGGCTGCCACACCCGGGCCTGGGGGTTAACCGTAATTCCGGCCGCCTGGGGCCAGGATCGGGCAAAGATCCCGGTCCGGCTCACAGGCAGCGGATTTTGGCCCAGCCCCGCTCGGCTAGTCGGCTCAGCTTCGACCGCAGGCCTTCCACTTTCGCCTTGTCCGTGCTGAGCCCGGCCGCCGCGGCGATCTGCACCGCCTATGGGCATCGAAGGTAACCAAAGGAACGCGGATCCGCCGCGCCCGGCTCTTGCAGCTAGCAGGGGACACAGATGGAGGGCTAACCATGCCGACGGAGCCGGGCCCGGCCAGTTCACTCGTATGTGTCAATACATGACGCGCCGGGCGGTGGGCAGTGCGCCGCCCGCAGCCCGGTGGACCGGGCCAAGCAGAGCATGAATTCCAGCCTGGTCCCGGCCCGGGCGAACTCCTCGACCAGCAGCGCCTGGCAGGCGAACTTGCGGCCAGATGGTTCCTACGTCCGTCCGCGGTGCAGGCGTGCCCGGCGGCGCAGTCGCGCTCGGTCGGCGGCGATCAGTCCGCCCCAGACACCGTGCTGGCCGATGTCCCAGCGCCGCAGGGATAGTGTCAGGCAGTGGCCGCGTACTGGGCAGGTCGTGCAGATAGCGATCGCCGCGGCTGCCTCCTGGCGGGCCTGTCCGGGGTCGGCGCTGACCGGGAACCACTGGTCGGGATCAAGATCGCTCTCAGAGCACTGGGCGTGCCTGATAACCAGAGCCCACAACGCTGGTTCGGTGAGTCGGCCAGGCATCGGTTCCATGTGATCCGCGGGGCTCACGGCTGCCAGCGGACCGCTGGTGGCGTCATTGCATGTCACTGGCTGGCCGGGCCGGGTGCTGGTCACAGCGCGGGGGCGGTGCGGGCGTAGCGCGGCAGCCAGACCGTCCGGTACAGGAGACGGGCGGGTGTCGACAGCTGGCTCAGTACCTGTTCACGGACGCCGGGACTGGCGCCGGTGAGGGCCCAGGGGACCGTGGTCCCGGCGCGCCGGATGCTGCGCCCGCCGCGGATGGCCGCGCCGATTCGGCCGAGTTCGCCGGGGGACAGGATCTGGCTGATGAGCGGCAGCGCGTCGGCTTCCTCGTGGGCGAGGTGACTGGCCAGCCTGGTCCGCAGCCTGACCAGCAACTGGCGGCGCCGCCCGGGGTCGGCATTCATGGTGAACGCGTCGTCGATCATGGCCTGCAGCGGGCCAAGCAGCTGGCGCTCGTCATCCAGGGCGTCGAGCAGGGCCTGGCCGTACGGGTCGCCCGTGAGTTTGGCCTTGACCCGCGGCCACATAGCCGCGTGCTCGGCGGCGAGGTGAAAGCGCAGCTGGCCGCGGAACGTGTCCCAGCGGGCCCGGGCCGATGCGTGGCTGGCTGTGCCGTGCAGCAGCTGGTCCAGGTCGCGGCGTAGCGCGTCGTGAACTGCGGTCATCATCGCCCAGTCGGCCCGGCCGACGGGCTGCATCGTGTGTGGCGGGGCCATCGGTGGTTCTCCTTCGCTGGTCCAGGACGGGCCCGGCTGGTGCCCGGTGAGGTGACTTCGGTAGCGGTTCCGTCACCGGGAGACAGGCACGTCGTGCCAGAGCCCGCCGCTGAGGTTGAGGTTGTTGCCCCGGCCTGGCCGGGAGCCGTGTCGCCGATGTAGGTCTAGAGCGGATGCCCGTTGTAGGTGAGTTGCTCAGAGCCGTCGGCTCGCCGGATCGTGCCGACCCGGCCCGGCACGCCGGCCATTCGGCGTGCTCCCGCACGGCCCCGGCCCGGGCTTCTTACCGTTCCCAGCCTGGCCATGCTGTGCCGCTGTGTCATCTGTCAGCCCTCCGCGCCGACCTGGTGCCGACGGTCTCAGTACCCGTGCCCTCCGCCGCCGGAGCCTGATGAGGAGCTCCCGGCGGGGTGCTGCCGGAGGTGGTGACCTCATGCAACAGCCCGCCGAACGCGTTCGGCCGGTTGCCCTTGGCTCTACTGATTTGCCGCGGCTACATGTCCGGGCTGGCCTCTAGCATCCAGGCGGACTGTTCGGGATCCGGTTGCGTCACGGTGGCGAGTAGCTGGCTGGTTTCGGCTTCGAGCTGGCGGATCAGCGCCAGATTGCGTTCGGCGTGCCCATATGCCATGACTTCCTCCCGTACGTCCTCACCATGGCAGTTGGACGGGATTCCGTCTTTACCGCCGTCACCCAACTCAGATTTCCGCCGACTGCGGCGAGACCGGCCGCGGCTACTTCCTGGAGAACTGATCGTCTCTTGAAGTCGCCCGCCGGGCAGCCTCCGCTGTCCGTCCTGTCCTGCGGCACAGACGACGTTTCCCTGGTCACAGTCACCTCCTGAAATGGCACCGCCGTGGGCCTTTTGCCCTTTCAGCGGTCCGGGCCTTGGCTGGGCCGTATAGGAAAAGGCTGCCGCCCGCCTGGCGCCGTTCCTATGGGGCGGGGGTGAGTCTTGGCCTGCGGGTCGCCACAGCGGGGCCTGGGGGTTAGCTGGAACCGCAGCCGGGTTCGACCCGGCCCGCGCTGCTACCAGATTTGGGACGGCAGGTGCTGGCCCGCAAGGCCTATCCGCCGGTGACGCCTGGCCGGCGGCGGGCGACAATAAGGACGTGACCCGCCGGACCAGGGCTGTCGGCCAAATGCGGAAACGCTCTTCCGGGACGATCGTGACGGCTGGCGTCCCTGATGACGGCGGCCAGGCCACCGGGGAGGTAAGCTACGCCATGCCGCTGCGCGTGGTCCTGGCCGACGACGGGGCCCTGTTCCGCCAGGCGCTCGCCGATCTGCTAGGGCGGGCCGGCATACAGGTCCTCGCGCAAGCGGGCAACGCGCCGCTGCTCATGCGCGCCGTCGAGGAGCACCAGCCCGACGTGGCGATCATCGACATCCGCATGCCGCCCACCCACACCACGGAGGGCATCCGCGCCGCACGCCAGATCCGCGATCAGTTCCCGGCCGTCGGCATCTTGCTGCTGTCGACCCACACCGAGATCGACGAAGCGGTCGAGCTGCTCACGGCCGCACCCCGCCGCGTCGGCTACCTGCTCAAGGACTCGGTAGCCGACCTGGATGAACTCACCGGCGCGCTGACCAGGATCAGCGACGGCGGCACGGTCTTCGACTCCAAGCTGGTCGTCGAACTGCTCGGCCGCGCGCGGCGAGCCGACCCCCTCGATGCGCTCACCTCACGAGAACGACAGGTGCTGGCGCTGATGGCCGAGGGTCAATCCAACGCCGGGATCGCCAAGACCCTGTGGATAACG